>ERZ837487.2914-NODE-2914-length-16483-cov-22.580838_pt1 | contig 16483 bp, 13 predicted proteins | sample MGYA00519911_ERZ837487 | MGnify/ENA primary metagenome ERZ837487 (study PRJEB31850, sample SAMEA3708818) | human gut metagenome | biome: human gut; feature: human-associated habitat; material: faeces | place: China | collected 2014 ...
CCACATCGATGGAGCGCACACGGCCCATCCGCTGGGTGAGCATAAGGATCGTTTCGAGATAATCTTCTGCGGATTGGTGGATCTGCATGGTATGTTTGCCTCCTGTCTGTGCCGGGATGCAAAGCACCACGGTTTCATATGTTACAGGATATCACACTTTGTGCCGATGTGCAAGCAATTCGCAGGAAGTTTGTATAAGCAAACCAATTTTCTTCTGCACAAAACAGCGGTTTTGCCAATTCCAGGCCGGTTTCGTTTTGTGCAAAGGGGACAAAACCCGTTTACTTTTCGCTGGCAAGATATGCCGCCGGGCCGGACTGGTACAGATCGCCGCCGTGGGCATCCAGGATCACGGTCAGGGGCATATCCTTCACGGTCAGGCGGCGCACCGCCTCACAGCCGAGGTCCGGCCATGCGATGACTTCCAGCGTCTGCACGCTCTTTGCCATCAGTGCACCGGCACCGCCGAGGGCTGCCAGATACACCGCGCCGTTGCGCACCACAGCCGCCTTGACGGCATCGTCCCGCTTGCCCTTGCCGATCATGATCTTGTTGCCCAGGTCCAGCAGGCGGGGGCTCATGGCGTCCATACGGCCGCTGGTGGTGGGGCCGGCCGAGCCGATCACCTCGCCCGGGCGCTCCGGGGTGGGGCCGACGTAGTAGATGGCGCTGCCTTCCAGTTCAAAGGGCAGCGCTTCGCCCTTGTCCAGCGCCTCGATCATCCGCTTGTGGGCCTGATCGCGGGCGGTGTACACCACACCGGACAGAAGCACGGTATCCCCCGCTTTCAGCGGGGCCAGATCCTGCGCGGTGCAGGGAGTGGTCAGTTGATATTCCATAATTCTCCCTCCTTACAGCTCCGCGCTGGCACGGCGGGTGACGTGGCAGGACACATTCACCGCTGCCGGCAGACCCGCCACATGGGTGGGCATTTGTTCGATGGCAAGGCCGAGACAGGTGGTCTTGCCGCCGAAGCCCTGCGGGCCGATGCCCAGCTCATTGATGGCGGAAAGCAGTTCCTGTTCCAGCTGTGCATAATAAGGGTCGGGGTTGGGCACATCCAGCGGGCGCAGCAATGCCTTTTTGGCCAGATAAGCCACCTTATCAAAGCTGCCGCCCACGCCGATGCCCAGCACGATGGGCGGGCAGGGGTTAGAGCCGGCCAGCTTCACGGTGTCCAGCACGAACTTCTTGAAACCCTCTACGCCGTCGGCGGGCTTGAGCATCTGGATGCGGCTCATATTCTCGCTGCCGAAGCCCTTGGGTGCCACCGTGATGCGGCAGCCTTCGCCGTCCACCAGATGCACTGTGATGGCCGCAGGGGTGTTGTCGCCGGTGTTGCCGCGGCGCAAGGGGTCGGCCACGATGCTCTTGCGCAGATAGCCGTCGGTATAGCCCCGGCGCACGCCCTCGTGGATGGCCGCTTCAAAACTGCCTTCGATGTGCACATCGGTGCCCAGCTCCACGAACACGCAGGCCATGCCGGTGTCCTGACAGATAGGCATATTTTCTTCTTTGGCGGCAGAAAGATTCGACCACAGCAGATCGAGGGTGTTCTTTGCCAGCGGCCACGGCTCTTCCTGCCGGGCCTTGTCCAGCGCCGCCTGCACATCCTGCGGCAGACGGGTGTTGGCCTCGATGCACAGCCGTGCAACGGTGTCGGTGATTGCCTGTGCGGAAATGGTTCTCATGGAAATCCCCTCCGCTTACAGGCGGGCCACGCCGGTCTCGCGGGCAGCCTTGGCCACGGCGTTGGCCACGGCCTCGGCCACACGGGGGTCGAAGGCGCCGGGGATGATGTTCTCCTCGCTGCGGTCATCGTCAGTGATGAGGTCTGCGATGGCGTAGGCAGCGGCCAGCTTCATCTCATTGTTGATGTCCCGGGCACGGACGCTGAGCGCGCCCTTGAACAGGCCTGGGAAGCACAGCACGTTGTTGACCTGATTGGGGAAGTCGCTGCGGCCGGTAGCCATCACCCGCACGCCGCCGGCCTTGGCCTCGTCCGGCATGATCTCCGGGGTGGGGTTGGCCATGGCAAAGACGATGGCGTCCTTGTTCATGGTCTTGCACAGCTCGGTGGTCAGGATGCCCGGCTTGGACACGCCGATGAACACATCGGCACCCTCGATGGCTTCCTTCAGGCCGCCCTTGATCTGGCGGGGGTTGGTCACTTCGCCCAGCCAGTTCTTGTGGGCTTCGGCGCTGTTGCAGCCCTTGTACAGGGTGCCGAACTGGTCCACGGCAATGATGTCCTTTGCACCGGCAGTCATGAGCATCTTGATGATGGCGGTACCGGCAGCGCCGGGGCCGTTCAGCACGATATGCACATCCTCCATCTTCTTGCCCACCACGCGCAGGGCGTTGATGAGGGCAGCGGTGACCACGATGGCCGTGCCGTGCTGGTCATCGTGGAACACGGGGATGTCCAGTTCCTTTTCCAGCGTTTCTTCGATCTCAAAGCACTCGGGGCTCTTGATGTCCTCCAGATTGATGCCGCCGAAGGTGGGCGCAATGGCCTTGCAGGCTGCAATAACGCTGGCAGCGTCGTGGGCGTCGATGCAGATGGGGAAGGCGTCCACGCCGCCAAACTCCTTGAACAGCACGGCCTTGCCCTCCATGACCGGCAGACCGGCTTCCGGGCCGATATCGCCCAGACCCAGCACGGCAGTGCCGTTGGAAACGACCGCCACCATGTTGCCCTTGAAGGTGTACTTATACACATCGTCGGGGTTTGCCTTGATCTTGCGGCAGGGCTCGGCCACGCCGGGGGTGTAGGCGGTGGACAGGTCGTCGCGGGTCTTTACTTCCACCTTGCTCACGATGCCCACCTTGCCCTTGTGGGTCTCGTGCATTTCCAGAGCTGCTTTATTGTAATCCATTTAAATTTCCTCCGTTACGGTTCGCATCCTCGCCCTCTCCGTCAATGCTTTCGCATTGCCACCTCCCCCAAAGTGGGAGGCCTTGGCAGTCCACGCAAAGTCTACTGTTTTGCCAAAGGCGCTCCCTTTGGGATCTGTCACCGCAGGTGACTGAGAGGGTACACTCACTCTTTTTATTGTAACAGAACCGCCCGGGCATTTCCACCGGTTTTGCGGCATTTCCCGCCTCAAAGCGGGGAAAAGTGATACGAACTGCCCGCCGGATTTGTGGAATTTTTGCAAAGAACTTTCCTTTTACCGTCAGAACGTTTATAATAGGACAGTATCATTTGCTTTGCACGGCCCACCGGGCCGATCTACAGGAGGTATTTCTTTTGAAAAGCACCACTCGCAAGATCCTTTGCATCCTGTGCGTCATCGCAGCGGCAGTATGCGTCATTTTCGCCTGCTTCACCCTGACCCGCAAAAAGCAGTCCGACGAGGCAGCTGCAGCGTCTGTCTCGCAGTTCGGCGCTGTTGCCGACTTCGACTACGAAACCTTTGACTACAGCGAAGATCTGGACGAAAACGGCTACTGGTCCGGCATCAAGGCCACCGACTATGTGACCCTGCCCAAGGACTACAACGCCATCGCCTTGTCCAGCAAGGACCTGACCCCCACCGATGACGAGCTTCAGTTCCAGCTGGACAGCCTGCTGAACCAGTACGCCACCAGCCAGCCGGTCACCGGCCGCGCCGCCCAGAACGGCGACACCGTGAACATCGACTACACTGGCACCGTGGACGGCGTGGCCTTTACCGGCGGCACCGCCACCGGTTATGATCTGGTGCTGGGCAGCGGCAGCTTCATCGACGGCTTCGAAGATCAGATCGTCGGCCACAACATCGGCGATACCTTTGATGTCAACGTCACCTTCCCGGACGGTTACGGCGACTCCACCGACGCCGAGGGCAATCCCATCACCCTCAGCGGCAAGGCCGCCGTGTTCAGCGTGACCCTGAACTCCATCTCCCAGAGCGTTGCTCCTGAGCTGACCGATGAATGGGTGGACTCCAACTTCGGCGTTTCGGACGGCCTGCACACCGCCGATGCCCTGCGCAGCTACTTCAATGACGCGCTTTATCAGAACAACTACGAAAATGCCGTGATCGACTACCTGATGTCCAATGCGGAGTTCAAGGAGCTGCCCAGCGAGATCACCGGCTACTACATCCGGATGTTCCTGAACTATTACAACCAGTACGCCACCGCCTACGGCATGGATCTGAACGCATTTGCCCAGACCCAGAACTACGCCGACGCCGACGCCATGCTGGCCGCTTCGGATGCTTACTTTGAACACCTGGCAAAGCAGGATCTGCTCTTTCAGGCTGTGGCCGAGACCGAAAATCTGGCCCCGACCGATGCCGAGATCGCACAGGCCGACAGCACCTATCCTGCTTCCTACGGTCAGAACCGTGCCCGCCTGAATGCGCTGCAGTCCTGCGTGCTGGACTGGCTGGAAAGCCACACCACGGTCTCCTGAACCGTTTTTCCACAGTAAAAAATGCCCTTCACCGGCCGGTGAAGGGCATTTTTACTTTCATCTTATTTTGCGGTGTTGATAAAGCTGCGGTTGTCCCACAGGTACTTGATGCCGGAAATGGCAGTGACTGCGGCCACCAGCCAGCACAGCACGATGGAAACCGCTGCCACCAGCACCACCCGCACGGCCTGTTCCGAGCCGGTGGAGGTCATGGCGCAGATCGAAGTGCCGAAGAAGTAGAAGATGATGCTCAGCATCTGCAGCACGGTCTTGACCTTGCCCCACATGTTGGCGGCGATCACCTTGCCGTCCTTGGCACTGGCGGCCACCATGCGCAGACCGGACACCGCAAACTCGCGGGCCAGAATGATGCACAGCACCACCGGGCTGCACACACCGTCCCGCAGCATGTAGATGAAAGCCACAGTGGTCAGCAGCTTATCGGCCAGCGGGTCGGCAAACTTGCCGAAGTCGGTGACCATGTTCCACTTGCGGGCCAGATGGCCGTCCAGAAAATCGGTGAAGCTGGCAGCGGCAAAAACGATGCCCGCGATCAGATAATACACCGGCTGGAAACTACCGTCCGAAATGCCGCCCACGCTGGTGAGCGACACAAAGATCATAAACACCGGCACCAGAATGATGCGGGTCAGAGTGAGTTTATTGGGCAGATTCATGCTAAATTCGCCTCCGATTTGTTATTTTGCAATCGTACCATACAGATCGTAAAGGTCGCTGTCGTCCACCAGCACATCATAGAACTGGCCGGGATACAGCGGCTCTTCGCTGGAAACGCAGACGTTGCCGTCCACTTCAGGGGCATCGCCTGCAGTGCGGCACAGGTACAGGCCGCTTTCCTCGTCAATGCCGTCGCAGAGCACACGGACGGTCTGACCGACCTTTTCCGCCTGCTTCTGCGCCATGATGCCGGTCTGGATCTGCATGATCAGCTCGGCGCGCTTGTCCTTGACTTCCTGCTCGATCTGGCCGTCCATCTTTGCAGCGACGGTGTTCTCCTCAGCGGAATAGGCAAAGCAGCCCAGACGGTCGAACTGCACTTCCTTGACGAAGTTGCACAGATCTTCGAACTGCTCCTCGGTCTCGCCGGGGAAACCTGCGATCAGGGTAGTGCGCAGGGTGATGCCCGGGATCTCGCGGCGCAGCTTACCGATGACTTCCAGCAGCTCGGCGCGGTTGGAACGGCGGTTCATGTTCTTCAGGATGGTGTCGTTGCAGTGCTGGATGGGCAGGTCGAGGTAAGGCAGAACCTTCTCGTTGCGCTTCATGGCGGCGATGAACTCGTCGGTGATGCGCTCGGGGTAAGCATACATGATGCGGATCCACTCAATGCCGGGGATCTTGTTGAGCTTGTCCAGCAGCTCACAGATGCTGCCCGGCTTGCCCCAGTCCTCGCCGTAGGCAGTGGGGTCCTGCGCCACCACAATAAGCTCCTTTACGCCCTCACCGGCCAGCCAGCGGGCCTCGGCCACGCAGTCGGCCATATCGCGGCTGTGCAGCGGGCCGCGGATGCCCGGAATGGCGCAGTAGTGGCAGCGGTTGTTGCAGCCCTCGGCGATCTTTAAGTACGCATAGTGGGCCGGCGTGCCGATGACGCGCTTGCCGCCCAGCGGAAAGTCCTTTTTGGCGCCGTAGCTTTCCAGATGGTCCTCGCCATGGAACAGCCGTGCCACGATGGTATCGATGGCCTTGTTGGAGGCGCAGCCCACCACGGCGTCCACTTCGGGGATCTCCTCCTCGATCTGGCTGCGGTAGCGCTCGGCCAGACAGCCGGTGACGATGACCTTCAGGTCGGGGTTCTGCTGCTTGTAGGAGCAGGCTTCAAGAATGTTTTCAATGGCTTCGGTCTTGGCGCTCTCGATAAAGCCGCAGGTGTTGACCAGAATGACATCTGCGTCCGCCAAATCGGCCACCGTCTCGTGGCCGGCAGACAACAGGATGTGCACCATCACGTCCAGATCCACCTGATTCTTTGGACATCCAAGGGAAATACATGCAATTTTCATAGGGGATGATACTCTCTTTCTATAACTCTTCCTCCGCCCTGCGGATGGCTTCCTTGATGACGGGATATGCAAACCCCCGGCGCTGCAGGGCCGCCACCACGAGGTCCCGCCGCCCATCGGCCAGCTTTTTGCGGTAGCGGCTTTCCACCAGCACGGCGGCAGCTTCCAGCTCGGGGCTTTCGCCGTCCTCGTCCGGTGCATAGACGCTTTCCAGCGCCTGCTCGATCTGTGCGCTGCTCAGCCCCTTCTGCCGCAGGTCCTGTGCTGCAGCGCGGCGGCTCTTGCGGGCCATCAAAAGGCCGTGCGCCCGGGCCTCGGCATAGCGGTCATCGTTGACGTAATCCAGCTTCACCATATCTGCCACGGCAGCCGCAGCAGCTTGCTCGGTGAAACGGCTGCACAGCCGTTCGTACAACTGGGTACTGGTCATCTCACGGGCTGCAAGGGCATCCAGCGCACGGACCCGGGCCTTGGCCGGGTCGGCGCATTTTTCTTCTTCCGGCACCGGGCGGCGATTCTTGCGATAAAAGGACATTTAGTCCTCCACCATGATATCCAGCTCGCTCTCGCTGCTGCGGGCAGGAGCCTTGACCACCGGCTCCTTGATCTCCTCTGCCGGTTCCTCCGCCTTATCTGCAGCGGCAGGAGCCGTCTTGGCTGCCGGGCGGCGTGCAGCGGCATAGAGCTTGTCGGCATTAGCGCGGATCTGGCCCTCGATGTCGTTGGCGATCTCGGGGTTGTCCTTCAGGAACAGTTTGGAATTATCGCGGCCCTGACCCAGACGGATATCGCCGTAGTTGAACCATGCGCCGCTCTTCTGAACGATACCCAGCTTGACGCCGAGATCCAGCAGTTCGCCCACCTTGGAGATGCCTTCGCCGAACATGATATCGAACTCCGCCTCACGGAACGGGGGTGCCACTTTGTTCTTGACGATCTTGGCGCGGGTGTGGTTGCCGATGAACTGACCGGAGGAATCCTTCAGGCCTTCCACGCGGCGGATATCGATACGCACTGAAGAATAATATTTCAGAGCACGGCCGCCAGTGGTGACTTCCGGACTGCCGTAGACGACGCCCACTTTTTCACGCAGCTGGTTGATGAAGATGCAGACCGTGTTGGTCTTGCCGATGACACTGGTCAGCTTGCGCATGGCCTGACTCATCAGACGCGCCTGCAGGCCGACGTGGTTGTCGCCCATCTCGCCCTCGATCTCGGCCCGGGGCACCATAGCGGCCACCGAGTCCACGACGATGGCATCGATCGCACCGGAGCGCACCAGTGCTTCGCAGATCTCCATGGCCTGCTCGCCGGTGTCCGGCTGGCTGACCAGCAGATTGTTGATGTCCACGCCCAATGCCTCTGCGTAAACGGGGTCCAGCGCGTGTTCTACGTCGATAAAGGCCACCTCGCCGCCCTTCTTCTGGGCTTCGGCCAGCACATGCAGAGCCAGCGTGGTCTTACCGCTGGATTCCGGACCATACACCTCAATGATGCGTCCGCGGGGCACACCGCCCACGCCCAACGCCATATCCAGACCCAGACTGCCGGTGGAAATAGCATCCACCTGCATGGCTGCGTTGTCGCCCAGCTTCATGACGGCACCCTTGCCAAACTGCTTTTCGATCTGGGCAAGAGCGGTGGTCAGGGCATCTTTCTTGGCTTCCGCAGTGGTCTTTTTGGTCGCCGGGGCGACCGCATTGTTCTGATTTTTTGCCATAGCGTGCTGCTCCTTTTTCTACTTTATACCCGCGCAGAGCGGGCTGTGTGATACTTTCCTTCCTAGTATAACACAAAATCCAAATATTACAACAAGAAGTTGTTTCTATTTTTCAATTATTTTGGTCTGCGGGCAAGGATGCAGCGGTCGTTGCCGCCAAAATCCTTCCGGCACCCGATCTCTGTCCAGCCGTTTTCGGCCAGAAGCGCCGTCACGGCTTCCCGCTGCTGCCAGCCGATCTCCAGTACCAGCGCACCGCCGGGCCGCAATGCCTGCCGGTAGTTCTGCGCAAGGGCGCGGTAGAACACAAGGCCATCCTCCCCCGCTTCCAGCGCCATGGCCGGTTCCCGGGCTACCTCGGGCTGCAGCTGCTGCATCTCGGCGTCGGTCAGGTAAGGCGGGTTGGACACGATCAGGTCCAACTGCCCCTCCGGCAGGGTCTGCCAATAGGTGAACAGATCCCCCTGCACCGGCTGCACGGCATAGGCCGGTTTTGCCCGCAGTGCGTTCAGCGCCGGGCCCCAGTCGAACACCGGGGCTTCCGGCTCTTCAAAGGCCGTTGGCTCCAACAGATTTTCGGTCTGCCCGCCCTGCCCTTTCAGGGCACAGCGGCAGTTCTTTTCAAGGTAGGCAAAGGCTTCCGGGCTTTTTTCCACGCAGGTCACCTGCGCCGCCGGGCAAAAACGCTTCACGCCCAGCCCCAGACAGCCGGTGCCTGCACAGAGATCCAGAACCTTTGGCTCAACAAGGCCGGCCAGCGTTCCGGCTGCGGCTTCGGCCACCACTTCGGTGTCCGCCCGCGGGCAGAGCACCCCGGGGCCGACCGCCAGATCAAAATCCAGAAAGCTCCATGTCCCGCACAGGTATTGCAGCGGCTCCCGCTGCTCCCGCCGGGCGCAGAGCACTTCCAGCTGGTTCGCTTCTTCGTCCGACAGCAGCCGGTCGGAAAGGCGGGCGTCCCGCCCGGCGGCCAGCCGGAACAGTTCCCGGGCGTCGTAATCTGCGTCCGGGCACCCGGCAGCAGTCAGGCGGGCTTCCACTTCCCCCACCGCCTGCCGGGGCGTCATGCCTGCAGTTACCATTTGCCGTCCTCCGGGTCCTCGGGCAGAACAGGCTTCACGGCGGCAATGGCCACCTCGATCATGCTGTCGTCCGGCTCAAAGACGGTCAGGTGCTGCACCCAGATGCCGGGCTGGCGGATGATGCGGGTGGCGATGTTGTCCGACCGGCCGCACCACTTGAGCAGCTCGTAGCTGATGCCCATGACCAGCGGCAGCAGCAACAGCTTGAAGAGCACCCGCAGGCCGATGCTGCCCCAGGGCAGCACGCTGTAGAGGAACACACTCACAATGACCACAAGGATCAGAAAGCTGGTGCCGCACCGAGGGTGGAACCGGGTGTACTTGCGCACATTCTCTACGGTCAGCTCGTCCCCTGCCTCGTAGCAGGCAATCGTCTTATGCTCGGCACCGTGGTACTCGAACACCCGGTGGATCTCCTTCATCTTGGAAATGCCCACCATATAGGTCAGGAAGATGGCTACCTTGAGCACAGCTTCCAACACCACCTTGCCCCAGCGGCCCAGCGGCAGCAGGGCATTCACTCCGCCCACGATGAGGGTGGGCAGCACGGTAAAGAGCAGGATCGCCAGCAGGCCGCCCACAACGGCAGCGCAGGCCAGCAGCGCATCCTCGGCCTTTTTACCCAGATGGTCGCCCACCCACTTTTCAAGGGCAGTCTCTTCCTCTTCGGGGTCGTAGTCATCGCCCATGCTCACCTGTGCGGAATACATCATGTAACGGTAGCCCACGATCAGGCTTTCGATCATGGAGATGGCGCCCCGCACAAGGGGGATCTTTTTCCAGACGCCGTAGTTCTTTACCGGGTCGATCTTGGTCTCAATGGTGCCGTCCGGCTTACGCACGGCGCAGCAGATACGCTCCGGGCCGCGCATCATGATGCCTTCCATCAGCGCCTGCCCGCCGACGCTGGTCTTGAAACGTTCCTGTTTGGGTTGATTCATTGAGTTCTCCTATCGGGTTTTATTTTTCCCTGTGATCTTACCACACAAATATGACAAAATCATCTCACGCTTTGTGGTACAGCGGCAGGCCCAGCGTGACCACCGTGCCCCGGCCCAGCGTGCTCTTGATATCCATCGTGCCGTCCAGTGCAGTCATAATGGAATCCACCAGTGCAAGGCCGATGCCGCTGCCGCGCACCGAATTGCTGCCTTTGTAGAACTTGGTCTTGACGTTCTCGAGGTCTTCCGGCGGGATGCCGCGGCCCTGGTCGATGATCTCCACAAAGGCTTTGTACTCTCCTGCCCACAGCTTGACCGTGATGCGCCCGCCGGGAGCCGAATACTTGATGGCATTGTCCATGATGTTGATGAACACCTGCCGCAGTCGGTCCGGGTCGGCATAGACCGGGATCATCTCTTCCGGCTCGGTATAGCTGAGCACCAGCCCTTCCCGCTGGATGCGGGCCTCGCAGAAGAGCACTGCGTCGGTCAGCTCTGCCACCAGATCCAGCGGGCGGCAGTCCATGCGGATGCGGCCGTTCTGCAGGCGGCTGAAGTCCAGCAGTTCTTCCACCATATTATAAAGGCGGCCGGTCTCATTGTTGATGATCTCCAACCCCTTGCGGTAATTCTCGTCGGTGGGGTCGTCCAGCGTGCGCAATGTTTCCACCCAGCCCCGGATGGAGGTGAGCGGGGTGCGCAGCTCATGAGAGACCGAACTGATGAACTCATTTTTCATCTTCTCGGTCTCTTCCAGCCCTTCGGCCATCTGGTTGATGGTGCCGCGCAGGCGGTCCACCTCATCGTGCTCGTCGCCCGTCACAGGCAGGCGCACATCCAGTTCGCCCCGGGCAATGCCGGCGGCGGTGCGTTCCACCTGCCCCAGCGGCACCACGATACTGCGGATGAAGTACAGGCCGGACATGACCGTGAACGCAAGGATCACCGCCATGATCACCAGACTGGCAAAGAATGCATTTTTGATCTGCGTTTCCACAAGGGACATACTGGTGACAAGACGCATGGCCGCCACATCTTCAGCGGCATAGGGCACCAGAAAGCAGGTAGCCATGACCGGCTCCCCGGACTGGGTACGGTAAACCGCCATGCCCAGCCCGTCGGCGGCTTCCTGCGCCTGCTCGAAATCGGCATTGGTCACGATGCCCTCGGCGCTGGTGCCGCTGGAAGACGCTATGACCCCGCCGTAGCTGTCCAGCAGCATGAACTCGTATTTGTCCTTATCTGTGAACTGCTCCACCATACGGCGCAGCGCCACACTGCGGGTGGCTGCCGTGCTCTGGGCGGTATCGCCGGTATACATTTTCAGCTGGCCGGACACCGAGGAAAAACGTCGGTACATGGTCTGCTGGATGCTGTTGTAGTAGCCCCTGGTATAGCTGTACAGGAACATGGCCTCTGCCAGCAGAACGATCAGCACGGTGATCAGAAGGTTGCCCCGCAGCCAGCGGCGGGTGATACCGCTTCGCATCGTGTTTTCCTCCTCTCAGTTCATCTAACGTGCAGGCCACCGGGAAGCTTTCTCCTCGGACACGAGATACGGGTTGCGGCACCCAGCATCTGCTTCGCTGCCGCTCGCATCTTGCTGGCCGCTGCCCCAACAGCGGTTCCCTGTTTCCGCCGCAGGCGGCGGTCACTGCTGTTGCAGGCCATTCCATCGCCCGCCCTATTGCCCTGCGGGCAACAGGGTCCCACCCCAGCGGACGGTCCTCGGAGAAACTTCCCGCCGTCCTGCCGGAGCTATTACTCTTCCCACCGGTAGCCGTAGCCCCAGACGGTCATGATATGGGTCGGGTGGCTCGGCTCATCCTCCACCTTCATGCGCAGGCGGCGGATGTTCACATCCACGATCTTCACATCGCCGAAGTAGTTCTCGCCCCAGACGCCTTTCAAAATCTTTTCACGCACCATGGCAATGCCCGGGTTGCGGAAGAACAGCTCCATGATCTGAAACTCCACCTGCGTCAGCTCGATCGGCTGGCCTGCCTTGAGCAGGACGCGGCGGTTCTCGTCCAGCACAAAATCGCCGCTGGTGAGCATTCCCAGTTCACCGCGGTCTTTTTCGTCGTTTCCGGCGGTACGGCTGACCCGGCGGCACAGCGCCTCCACACGGGCCAGCAGTTCGCTGACACTGAACGGTTTGGTCATATAGTCATCCGCGCCGATGGACAGGCCGCGGATCTTGTCCTGTTCCTGCCCTTTGGCACTGAGAATGATGATACCGATCTTCTGGTCAGTGCGGCGGATGGTCTCGCAGAGCGAGAATCCGTTCATGCCCGGCAGCATCACATCCAGGATCGCCGCATCGCAGCCCGGTTTACGTTCCAACAGGGGCAGCGCAGCCTCGGCGCTCTCGGCCTCGACCGCTTCCATACCTGCAAGACGCAGGTTGAGCGCGATCATTTCGCGGATATTGGCTTCATCTTCTACGACAAGCACTCGTACCATGAACTGTACCTCCGTTCATCAGTTGATCAGATGCAATGCTCTGGACAGGCGATAGTCCTGATCTGTGATCTCCACATCCTCACCCAGTTTTGCCTGCCACTGGCGGGACGCAACCATACCAAGCCGGGTCCAGCCTTTGGAGCTGGCTGTTGTACGGGCCAGCCGGAGCGTCATGACCGGCTGGTCCTCATCCACGGTGCGCAGCTCCACCGCGCCGTCATACTGTTCACTGTCGGTGAGTTTGAGGTTGCCCTCCCACTCCATCGGCAGCTCGATATAGCAGTTGGTTTCTTCATCCAGCAGGCCGAAGCTCTTTTCCGGGTGGGAGCTTGTGTAATCCATCCAGACGATAAAATCCATCCGGCGTCCCTGACTCATGTTCAGCAAACCGGCTTCTTCCGGCTGGGTCGGGATCTCCACGATCCCGTCGCCGTCCAGATCACGGCTCACCAGCCCCGGCACATTGCGCAGGGATGCGGTGTAAAGCCTTTCGGTGCTGATCTGGCTGGCAGGCACCATCTGCTGGGTATCCTCATCAAAATGGAGCAGCACCGAGGCCAGATTGTTGCCCGAAATGCCGGTCCAGCCGTCCAGCACCAGATAATGTTTTCCGTCGGCACCCATGCCAGCCGCCACCGAGGCGCAGCCCGCAAAGCGGTTTGCCGAAAGCCCCATGACCGCCACCTGCTGGAAGGAGCCTTCCTTATCGACAGTCAGCAGTTCGATCTGCACACCGCCGTCCTCCAAGGTAGACATCAGGATCAGGTCCTGATTGCCCCCGCCGGTGATATCCTCCACCAGATATTGCTCATACTGCTGTTCCAGAATGGTGGCCAGTTCGCCGTTTTCATAGGAGTAGACCGCCAGATAGTGGTCGCCCTGTGCGGCCATGTAGCCCACCACCAGCTGCACCGCGTTGCCGGGCTGCAGCTGAGCAAGGCGGACATTTTCCACCGTATCAGCCAGTCCTTCCACATTCTGCCGCACCCGCCACGCATCCGTGCTGTCCCGCTGCAAGATTGCAATACAGACATTGGAGCTTTTGGCTGTGGTGTAAAGCACGGCGGCATCCTGTCGGCCGTCGCCGTCCAGATCCTGCAGCAGGAAGGGCGACAGCAGATCGCCCTGCAGCGGGTATTTCAGCTGAGCGCTCTCCCCCAGCCAGTCGTTCAGGGCTGTCTGGATGTCGCCGTAATCACCGGAAAGCCGGGGCGCACGGAGAAGTTCTTCCACCTGTACGGGTTCTCCCGGCATACTGCATCCTGCAAGAAGCAGGCACAGCAGCATCCCGAACAATATGCACACACTGCGCAGATATTTTTTCAACTGTCGTTCCTCCTTCCTGTGGAAAATCAGCCGGGCAAGCCCGAAAATACACTATTGTCAGTATACCACGCCGAAAGCGCAATTCCAACACCTGAAACTGAGAAAAGGGGCTGCCGCACCACATTTGGTGCAGCAGCCCCTTCGGGGTCCTGATTTTTATTCTTCGGTCTTGGCAAACAAGCCCTTTTCTTTTGCAGCGTTCCAGGTCAGGCAGGTGCGCAGCTTGCTGACGGGGAAGTGCGGGTTGAATTTGTTCTTCTCGCTGTTATCCTTCATCAGATCCTGCTCCACTGCCCAATGGGCGGCCTTCTGTGCGGCGGTATCGCCCTCGTCGATATCACTGTAGAGAGCGGTGCTTACAGGTTCGGGCTTTCCGGCGTGCTCCCACAGCAGCTCTGCCAGCTCGATGCGGTCAGAGGGCATGGGGATACCGGGCATATTGATGACGCGGTACAGGCCGGTGCCCACTTCATAAGCGCCAACCGCCGCAATGCCGCCGATGACCACACCGGCCACGATATCGCCGCCGTAGTCGGTGTCACCCGGGCCGGGGTCAACGATGATCTTGTCTTCGTACTCGGCGGTCACGAAAATGTCGTAGTCCGGCATGGTCAGCGTCGCAATTTCCGGGTTCTCGGAGTCGGGGACTAAGACATCATGCACCTCGGTCACACCCTCGGCTGCAATTTTTTCCACCTTCCATCTGGTGAACTGTTTGCCCTCCGGGATATCGGCAGTCAGCTTCACCGGAGTACCCTCTGTGAGCTGCGCATAGGGTTCCAGTACAGTTCCGTCGTCGATAGAAGCAGTTGCATTGATGGCATTCACATAGAACGACGTGCTTGTCTCGCGTTTGTTAAAGTAGCGGAACTCCCCGTCATCGTCTTTCTGATATGCAATAATATAATCCGGGTCTGCGCTGACCAGCTTCAGGTCTTTCTGGTAGTGTGTAGCAGTTTTTGTGGTGACCTGCAAGCCATCTACCATTTGGAATGTACCTACCACCGCCTTGTGGGTAAAATCTTCCGTTATTTCAAGATCCACTGGTCCCGTACGATAATTATACAATAGAATATCGCTGAAGTCTTCCGATGAGCCGGCATTCTCAATTGTCACATTTTTCACTTTTAGCGCAAGTTCATCCTCGGCATCCACTGTCCTAACAATTCCAGTGCCTTTGCCACTTGCATTTACCTTGATCGTTGCATTCTCAATTGTGACGTATCCAGTTGTATAACTTAGCCAGATTCCATTTACATTTTCTCCTTTTATCTCAAAAGTGCCACCTGTGATAAACAATGTATTATCTTCCATGTTACCCATATAGGCTTGGCAATATACTACACTCCCCGACCCACAGCCTTGAACGCTTTTGAAATCTCCACCGGTAATCGTTGTATTCGATGGGCCATTCATAATATATATCACATCACCCCCATTCATTGACTCAAACGTACCGCCGTGAATCTGCAGCTCTCCCTTACACTGGTAAACAGGCGAACCATCATAATCTTGGAAAACGCCACCGTTGATGATCGTTGTTCCACCATAGTTTGCAAGTGCGTTGGAACCGGAACGATTACTATACCGCTCTCGTCCAATAAATGTACCTCCTTCGATCTGCATTACTACAGATCCATGATTTTCTACCGCACCGCCCATTCTTGTCTCAAAAGTACCGCTGATGATTGTAAGGGTTCCCTTGCTGTCACCAGCGCATCCGACTACGGTACCTACATCCCTTATATATGTGCCGCCGTTGATCTCAACCGTTGTATTTTCATCCGTACTGGAAAGGCCGACGAGTACATTACCTAAACCGTATCCCGCCTGTTCACTCATGTTTTTCACAGTCGCGTTTCCACCGTTGATCGTCACGTGGCCTTTGACCACTTTAATCAGCGGAGCATTGATACTCGTTGTTACATCGCCGGTAATGTTGATGATCACGTCCTTGCCATCCTCAACATTTACCGTGATCGTTCCGGTATACGGGCCGCCCATTGTATACGTACCGCCCTCGGTGATTTCTTTTCCTGCAAAAGGCAGGGTTTCCTCCGCCTGCGCACTTACGCCATTGCCATTCTCCGGTTCTGTGCCCGGCTCCGCCGCAAACGCACCCACTGGCAGAACCGACAGCATCATGCACGCCGCAAGCGCTGCACTGAGAAGTCTCGTACTCTTTTTTCTCATGGTTCTCTTCCTCTTTTCGTTTGTTATTTTGCAGGCACCCACCCCAAAAGGCACCGTCTGCTCTTTAAGTTTACCCCCCCCCCATACAACAATATCAAGAGGCATTTTGGCAGAAAATAAGCTCGAGATTTTAGTGGATTTTTTTAAGTGTTTGCGGTTTTGCCCGCTATTCCCGGGAACATTCAGAAGCAATGAAGATGCCACGCAAAAAAAAAGCCCTCTCCCATTGCTGGGAAAGGGCTTTTGAACACTGTATCAAACAGTCAGAGCAGATCAGACGAGCTCCAGAACTGCCATCTCAGCAGCGTCGCCGCGGCGAGCGCCGA
>ERZ837487.2919-NODE-2919-length-16459-cov-19.794867_pt1 | contig 16459 bp, 13 predicted proteins | sample MGYA00519911_ERZ837487 | MGnify/ENA primary metagenome ERZ837487 (study PRJEB31850, sample SAMEA3708818) | human gut metagenome | biome: human gut; feature: human-associated habitat; material: faeces | place: China | collected 2014 ...
TCCACGCTCTCGATGGCGGGCTTTGCCAGCGGCTCCATCTTGACGAACCACTGCTTGGACACCATCGGCTCGATGGTGGAGTGGCAGCGGTAGCAGGTGCCCACCTCGTGCTTCAGCGGCTCGATCTCCTTCAGGAAGCCGCCCTCTTTCAGGTCGGCCAGGATGGCCTTGCGGGCTTCGAGGGTGGTCATGCCGGCATACTTGCCGCAGTCCAGCACTTCCGGCTCGTTGATGGTGTTCTTGCCGGAGGCGAACAGGGCATCGGCGGCAGCCTTGTCGGCAGCGCCGGTCATGTGGCCGTCGTAGGTGAACACGCGGACGATGGGCAGATCATGGCGCAGGCCGACCTCAAAGTCGTTGGGGTCGTGAGCCGGGGTGATCTTCACGACACCGGTTCCCTTGGTCATGTCAGCGTGCTCGTCGCACACGATGGGGATCTCCTTGTTCAGCAGCGGCAGCACCACATGGCAGCCGTGCAGATGGGCGTAACGGGGGTCGTCGCCGTTGATGGCAACGGCAGTATCGCCCAGCATGGTCTCGGGGCGGGTGGTAGCCAGCTCCAGCATCTCGCCGGTCTCCTTGACCGGGTACAGCAGGTGCCAGAAGCTGCCGTCCTTCTCCTCGTACTCCACCTCGGCGTCGGAGATGGAGGTGTTGCAGTGGGGGCACCAGTTGACCATGCGGTTGCCGCGATAGATCAGGCCCTTGTCGTACAGGCGCACGAACACTTCCTTGACAGCCTCGGAGCAGCCCTCATCCATGGTAAAGCGCTCACGATCCCAGTCGCAGCTGCTGCCCAGCTTCTTCAGCTGGCTGACGATGCGGTTGCCATACTTGGTTTTCCATGCCCATGCACGTTCCAGAAAGCCGTCGCGGCCTACCATCTCCTTGGTCAGGCCTTCGGCGCGCATTGCCTCCACCACCTTGGCCTCGGTGGCGATGGATGCGTGGTCGGTGCCGGGCACCCACAGGGCCGCATAGCCCTGCATCCGCTTGGTGCGGATGAGGATATCCTGCATGGTGTTGTCCACCGCATGGCCCATGTGCAGCTGGCCGGTGACATTCGGAGGCGGCATCACGATGGTAAAGGGCTTCTTGTCGGGGTCGGCCTTCGTGTGGAAGTAGCCGCCGTCCAGCCAGAACTGGTAGATGCGGTCTTCCACCTGGCTGGGATCGTACTGTTTTGCAAGTTCTTTCATAGGGTCCTCCCAGTAAAAAATGATGAAGTGGGACGAAAAAAGCCGTCCCACGGAACGTTCCATGGGACGGCTGTAAATCTTACATACCGCGGTACCACCCAAATTGCACAGGAAGCTCCCGTGCCCCTTGATGCCCCGGTAACGTGGGGCAGCCCCGGAAGCAGCTCACCGGGCACGGCTCACTGCTCCTGCTCCAAAGCGACAGCACACCGCACAGCCCCGCCGGGTTTTCAGCTGCCCCCGGCTCTCTGGATGGTCCATAGCGATGCACACTCTTCTTCAACGCATTTATAAAAAGAATATAGCGTTTTTTGTTTGATTTGTCAATTGTTTTTTCTCACAGGTATTCCTTTACGCCGCTGCGCTTCGCCCGCAGCCGCTCAGCCGCACGCCACACCGGGCCATTGAACCATGCGGGAAGATAGAGCATACACAAAATTCGTGTTTTATCCCACAATTTCCAGCGAGGCGTTATTTTCATCCTGCGTACAGCACCTCGGTGTTCCTGCACTTTCCGTACGACGCTTTTCCGCAGTTTCTTGTCCGGATAATGAGCATCCAGCATACGATAATACGCATGTGCGCAGGCCAGCACCAGTGACTGCTCCGCAGAATCCCGCACCGGACCATGCACAGTGCCTGCCATATTCCAGATGATTTCCCAGGTCGGAACGGTTGCAGAATGTTTTTCAGTAAACGTCTGATTACAGACTGACGTTTGCACCGTGCGGTACTGATACAGCTTTTCCGGTACGAACACCAGGCTCCCGGCTTTCAGCAGTGCCTGAAAAAAGAACAACGTATCTTCTGAGATTGCTATCTTTTCATCGAAGCGCAGATTTTCCACAATGCTTTTCTGAAAAAGGACCCGCCAAACATAGATACATGCCGCCGGGCACTGTGTATGATCAAAAGAATACTCTTCCAGTTGGACGATCTGTGGTTTTGCTTGTGCTTTGTCCTCGCATTTTTTTATCAGGCTGCTGTTCTCCGGCACTTTTCGAAACCCGCAGACTGCTATTTTGGCCTTTTCTGCATCCATCGCCTGCTGCATCCGTTCCAGAAACCGCGGCAGCACAAAATCATCTGAGTCTACAAAACCAATGTATTCGCCCTTCGCCTGTTCCAGGCCGAAGTTCCGCGCCGAAGACACACCACCGTTTTTCTTGCAGAACACCCGGACGCGGCTGTCCTTCCGTGCATACTGCTCCAGAATGCTCTGGCTACTGTCCGACGAGCCATCGTTGACACACAGCAGTTCAAAATTCTGATAAGTCTGCGCCAGCAGACTGTCCAGACACTCCGGAAGATATCGTTCCACATTGTAAACCGGAATGATAATCGAAATCAACGGCTGCTTTTGCTCATTCATTTTATTTCCTCCGCACCAATGCAAAACAGCGTGCTTTCAGTGAGCTGTATTCTTCCGTTTTCCGGTAGCACAGCAGGATCACCGCCGCAAAAACAATGGTATACAGAACGCCCGCCGCCAGAAATTTTCCGATATGATCGATTGGGAAACGGGATGCCGCATACCACCCTGCTGCGGAAAGCGCCGCTGTCAGTGCGCAATGCTGCGCATACTCCGCAAAATAGCGCCGCAGCCGTGCCTGCCAGTCCTCCTTGATGCCGTGCTTCATCAGAACATAAGGTTCGATCCATGCGCAGGTCGTCACCGTGCTGATGATGGTACCGCCCACGATGCCCGCAATACCAAAGGGTTTCACCAGCAGCAGGGACACCACCAGATTGATGATGGACTCTGCAACGGCCTTGTAGCGGTCGTTCCAGAACAAGCCCATGCCTTCCCGGAAGATCAGATTGACTCTGCGCAGACCGGTGATAAAAAAGCTTGTGATGATCAGCGCCACGGTCACAGTGGAAAAGCAATACTGCTCGCCAAAAAAAATAGCGATAAACGGGTTGATGAAGATGAACATTCCGGCTGCAAAATAGGCGTTGAGCACAAAAAACATAAAGTCCATTTCTCGGTAGATTCGGTAAACCTTGGCCGGTTCTTCCGATGCACTCAGGTTTCCCACACTGCCTGTGAACGCACTGAGCAGTTTTACGATGATATTCTGCACATTGATGATGACCATCCGGTAGTTGGAATAAATGCCCACCGCCGTCAGGCCAATGAACGAGGACATGAGCAGGCTGTCGGTATTGTTCACGATGACCGTTGCCAGCTTGTGCATACTCATAGCACCAATATTTTTCAGGATACCGTTCCGTTCTTCCTTTTCCGGCAGTTCATGACATTCCTTCAGATACGGAAATTCGTTATCCGCCCTGCGGGAAACCATAATGTTGGGCAGCAACTGCACCACCTGCTGAACCACCAGATACAGGATAAAATTGCCCGTCAGCAGCAGCACCGTTGTCTGCAAAATCGTTTTTAGGAGCTCGCACACCATGTTCCATCCAGCCCGGATATACCCCTTCTGGTAGGCCTGATAGATAGAGCTTTTATAGCTCAGCAGATAGGAACTTGCTGAACCGAGCACATATATGATATAAATCAGGGTGATATGCTCAATTTCCTCTCCGCCCTTGATAAAGTGCGGTAGAAATGGCAACAGTACCAGCCCGAACAGCAGCACCGAGACTGCCACAGCCCGATACATCCACTTGTACAGGTTCATCAGCTGCGCCAGCTTCCGCTCATCGTCCCGGGCGGCGGGCTCATACATACTGAACACCATAGCCGTACCAATGCCCAGCTCCGCAAAGTTGAGGATACTGAGCACATCGGTAAACAGGCCGTTGACGCCCAGATAGGCTGCCGAAAGGCAGCGGATGAACACCATCCGGTTGATGAAAGACAGCAGCATCGCAAAAAATTGTCCGCCGATGTTGACCAGCATATTGATCATCGTATAGCGCGTTCTCATGCGAGTCTCGTTTTCCTCCTCATTTCGACATATCCCGCAGCCAGCCATACACCTGCGGACAGCGCCACAGCAGCCAGCTTTGCAGTTGAAGTTTTAGCGGCACGACGCAATATTGACGGGTCCTGCGCACTGCCTCAGACTGCATCCGCAGCATCTCCATACTGCGGGGTTCCTTGCGCAAAGCTGCGGGTAATGTCCAATAAATCTTGCTCACCATACCAAAGGTATATTCTGCCGCTGCGGGCAGTGTTTCATACACCCGGTTCTCCACAAGGCAGTTCCAGTAGCGCTGTGCCGCCTCGGCAGCATCGTAATAGCGCAGGGTCCTTCTTTTTCCCATAATACTGTCGCCGCGCTGCACATAATAGTACAGCACATCCGGTATAACGACTGCCTTTTGGGTGTTCAGACAGATCTCCGGGATCACAAAAAAATCCTCATTCAGTTTTCCCACCGGGTAGCGCAGCTGTGCAAAGATGTCGCGGCGATACAGCTTGTTCCACGCGATCTGCACCGTAGTCCAATAGGCCTTTTGCAGCAGTTCCCGCCCAGTCAAACTCTTCTGTGGAACCGCAACATGTGTCTGGACGCAGGGCACCCCTGCCTCGTCCACCTTGGCATAGTCACATAGAGCAAGATCCGCCCCGGTCTGCTGCACGGCACGGTACAATTTTTCATACATTTCCGGTGCAATGTAGTCGTCGGAATCCACAAAGCCGATCCACTCGCCCCGGGCAATGTCCAGCCCGGCGTTGCGGGCGGCAGAAAGGCCGCCGTTTTTCTGGTGGATCACCCGGATGCGGCCGTCTTTTTCTGCGGCGGCATCGCACAGCGCCGGGCAGCCGTCCGGCGAGCCGTCCTCCACAAGGATCAGCTCAAAGTCCGTAAAGGTCTGCGCCAGAATGGACTCGATGCATTCGGGCAGATACTTTTCCACATTGTACACCGGCACGATGATGCTGATGGTCGGTTTTTCGCACGGCATGGACATTTCCCACCTTTTCCTTTGATGTAGTTCCAGTATAACATCCCGCTGTGCCATACGCAACAAATTTGCAACAATCAGATGATTCCCGGCGTCAAAATCTCCGCATTCAGCCGCGCAATGAGCCGCTCCATCAGCGCGATGCGGTTGAAGGGGGTCATCAGATAGAAGCCGTCCGCATAGGGTGCCGCTGCCTTTGCCGCCTGCACCGACACTTCCAGACCCAGCTCTTCTCCGGCGGCGCGGTCCAGCCCTTCGAACCGGTCGATGATCTGCTGATCCACATGGATACCGTTGACTTCATTCTCCATAAAGATGGCGTTGCGCTGGCTCACAACCGGCATGATACCGGCCAGGATTTTTGCCTGACCACCCAGCGTCTCCCGGGTCTTTTTCAGGTTTTCCACCGCCTGCGCCGAGAGCACCGGCTGGGTCAGAAAGCCGCTCATACCGTTTTCCAGCTTCTGGGCGGCGCGGCGCAGCTCCACATCAAAGTTGCGGGCGTTCAGGTTCAGTGCACCAAACACGGTCATGGGGCCGGGCATTTCCCGGCCCTCGCCTGCCAGCGAAATGATATACTGCGCCAGCTTGCGGGAGTTGAACTGGTACACGTTCTTCACCTCGTCCCGCTCTGCGGTGGGGATGGGGTCGCCGGTGATGGCCAGCACCTCCCGCACGCCCTCGGCGTACAGCCCCAGCAGCAGTGCCTTGGTGGCGTTGAGGTTACGGTCGCGGCAGGTCATGTGGGGCAGCACGTTCAGCCCCAGTTCCCGGTGCACCCGGCAGGCCACCAGAGAGGAGTCCATCCGCGCCCGGGCAATGGGGCAGTCGGCAATGGTCAGCAGGTCTGCGCCGGCCGCCTGCAGACGGCCGGCGCTTTCCAGATAGCCGGTCAGGTCGGCGTCCTTGGGGGAATCCAGCTCGACGGCGATCACCTTCTGCCCGGCGTTCAGCTTGCGCAGGAAGGCGTCGTCTTTTTCCACCTCCGGCTTTGCGGCAGTGGAAACCTGCGCCGCCGGGGCTGCGGGCAGGTTTTCGGGCAGGGCATCCAGCGCTGCACGCAGGGCTGCAATGTGTGCCGGGGTAGTGCCGCAGCAGCCGCCCAGAATGCGCACTCCGTCGGCTGCAATGCGCGCCAGCTCCCGGGCAAAATATTCCGGCTTGCCCTGATACTGCACCCGGGTGCGGGTAACGACCGGGTAGCCCGCGTTGGGCATCACCGACAGCGGCAGCGCTGCCGCGCCCAGCCGCTGTACCAGCGTGCGCATGGCACCCGGGGCAGACACACAGTTCAGGCCCACAGCGTCCACCGCGCCGCATTCGGCCATGCGGCGCACCAGCTCGGTGCAGTGGCGGCCCTCGCGGGTGTATCCGTCCGGCAGCACCGCAAAGGACACCAGCACAAAGGCGTCCGGCACGATTTCTTTGATATGCTTTGCCGCCTCGGCCACGCCGCTCTCGGCGCTCAGAGTTTCAAAGAGAAAGTTCTTTGCGCCCAGTGCTGCAAAGCGGTCGGCAAGGGCGGCGTACAGCTGCGCCGCCGGCAGAGCTTCGGTGTCCGGTGCCGGGCCAAGGTCTGCAAACACGGCCGCACCCGTCTCCGCAGCGGCCTGCTGCGCCAGCTTCCAGCCCTCATCGGCCAGCATCTCCCACACGGGGTTGCTCGCTGCGGCCATCCGGGGCAGGCCGAAGGTATTGGTCTTGATGGCATCGGCCCCGGCGGCCAGATATTCCCGGTGCACGGCCAGAACGCCCTCCGGGTCGGTCAGGTTGGCCTGCTCGCACTCCTGACCGGGCTTCGATTTATAATAAGTGCCCATGCCGCCGTCGAACAGCAGGGGCCGTTTTTTCAGAATTTCACGCACATTTCTCATGGTCGGGTTCTCCTTTTCCTATGGAAAAACTTGGATTTCAGTTTAATGCACAAAGCGTCCGCGGTCAAGGGTTTTCGCGCTTCATGCTTGCAGGAATACGAAATTTGTGCTATCCTATGCATACTTTCTCTTGAAAGGAGGGGTTTTCCATGCGCCACGCCGGAACGCAGGAGATCGTGACCGAGCGGCTGCTCTTGCGCCGTCTTCTGCCGCAGGACGCCGAAATGATGTACGAAAACTGGGCCTCCGACCCGGAAGTGACCCGCTTTCTGCGCTGGGAACCGCACCGGAACGCCCTGCAGACCGCAGGGCTTCTGGCCGCATGGGCTACCCTGTACCCGAACCCGGATTATTACCAGTGGGCCATTGTGGAAAAAGCCACCGGGCAGGTGTTTGGCTCCATCAGCATTTTCAACGCCGCGCTGGGTGCACAGGAGAAAAAGGCCGCATGGCCGGAGCTGGACACATCCGACGGCGTGTGGGAAACAGGCTACTGCATCGGGCAGAAGTGGTGGAATCAGGGCTTCACCACCGAAGCCTTGAAAGCCGTGGTCGATTACTGGTTCCGCAATACGGACAGTAATTGGCTTTGCTGCTGCTACGCAAAGGAAAATCCTGCCAGCGGCCGGGTGATGCAGAAAGCCGGTTTTGCGTATCATCACGACGGCATCGACCATAAATTTGACGGCACCCCCGTGGAGTGCCGGTATTGCCTGCTGACACGGTGACCGATGAGGAAAAGCAGCTGGACAACGCTCTTTCCAAACAGCATCGATCCGTGGCACCCCCTCATCCGGCGCTTCGCGCCACCTGTTCCCCGCTCTGTCGCTGGCGCGACATCTCTCCCCGAACGGGGAGAGTTTTTCCCCGAGGGGGAAGGCTTATAAAAGAAAGGACTTATTTTGAGCGAACTTTACGATATTTTAGTGGAAACACCCCCGACGAAGGTCATTCTGCTGGCGCTGGATCAGGGTCTGTGGGACTGTGAGCGCAGTCTGGCTGAGCTTGCCGCCCTGTGCGAAGCCAACCACATGGAGGCCGTGGCGCAGGTGAGCCAGAAGCGCCAGACCCCAGAGACCGGCATCGTGCTGGGCAGCGGCAAGCTGGAAGAAGCCTCCCTTGCCGCCGAAACGTTGGGTGCCGAGTGCGCCGTGTTCGACGGCGAACTGACCGGCAGCCAGATCCGCAACATCTCCAATGCACTGGGCGGCATGGAGGTCATCGACCGTACCATGCTGATCCTCGAGATCTTCCGCAGCCGCGCCGTCACCAACGAAGGCAAGCTGCAGACCGAGCTGGCATTGCTGCGCTACCGCCTGCCCCGGCTGCAGGGCATGGGCGAAGCACTGAGCCGTCAAGGCGGCGGTGGCGGCGGCGGCGGCGGTGCCCGCCGCGGTGCCGGTGAGACCAAACTGGAACTGGACCGCCGCCATGTCCACGCCCGCATCGATGCGCTGGCCGAAAAGCTAGCCGAGATGGAAAAGCGCCGGGGCGAGAGCCGCAAGGCCCGCGCCAAGACCGGCATGCCGGTGGTGAGCCTTGTGGGCTACACCAACGTGGGCAAATCCAGCCTGATGAACGCCCTGTGCGGCCCCAGCGTGGCCGAAGCGGATATGCTGTTTGCCACCCTTGACCCCACCAGCCGCAAGCTGGTGCTGCCCAGCGGCATGGCCGTGCTGCTGGTGGACACGGTCGGGTTTGTGTCCCGCCTGCCGCATAACCTTGTGGAAGCGTTCAAATCCACGCTGGAAGAAGCGGCCTGGTCGGATGTCATCATCCGGGTGGCCGACGCGGGCGACGACCAGCGCGAAGAGCAGCTGGCCGTGACCGACGAGGTGCTGGACGGGCTGGACTGCGCCGACATCCCCCGCCTGACCGTGTACAACAAGTGCGACAAGCCCGGCGCCATGAGCTTTGACCCGGACATCCTGCTCACCAGCGCCAAGACCGGCTACGGTCTGGATGTTCTTCTGCAGAAGCTGGACGAGCTGCTGGCCGACCGGGTGCACACTCTGAAGGTGCTGCTGCCCTACGACAAGCTGGGTCTTGCCGCCCCCATGCGGGAGCGCGGCAGCGTGCAGGTGGAGGAGTACCGGGAGGATGGACTGTACCTCGAGGGCATCGTCAAGACCGAGGACCTGCACTGCTTTGAAGGGTACCTCGTGTAAAAAATAAAAAAGCCCCAACAAACACAAAAACCCGCCTGGCAGCGGGTTTTTGTGTATAGAGGGGTGGGAAAGTATATAAAGTGGTGAATCTCAAATTCAGGACCGGCAGCCCTTTTACCGGGCGCTGCCTTGCATGATGTATTATACGCTTTTTTATTTTCTTGTCAAACAGATTTTTCCGGTTTTGCTTTAAATTAAGTCTTTACTTTTCCGTAAAAACTTTATATAATTAACACAAAGCGAAACAAAAGCGAAGTTTTTCGTTCTTTGTGCGTTTACGACAACAATAAAACTTTACTTTCAAAAATTTTATACAATCCAACATATTTCAAAAGGAGAACTTCCCATGGATGATCTGGATCGCAAGATTCTCTCCCTGCTGGCCAAGAACGCCCGGATGCCGGTCAAGGAGATCGCCGAACAGGTATCGCTGACCAGCCCCGCCGTGTCCAGCCGCATTCACAAGCTGGAGACCGACGGCATCATCGGCGGCTACACCGTCACCCTGAACCGCCCTGCCGACCGCGTGTATGTGGATGCCCTCATCAGTCTGTCGGTAGCACCCTCCAAGCAGGACGCCTTTCTGGAACTGCTGCAGAACAGCAAAGAAGTGCTGCAGTGCTATCACGTCACCGGTGCCTACACGTTTCTGGTCAAGGTGAGCTGCGGCAGTATGCCCCAGCTGGAACATCTGATCCTGCAGTTCCAGAAGCTGGGCACCACCAGCACCCAGATCATTCTGTCTACCCCGGTCAACCACGGCAATCTGGACGCGTTGATGCTGTGAGCTGTTCACAAAATGGTTACATCTGCGGTGCAATCCTGCGCGGGGCCGGTTCGTATTACGGATAGCAGGTGCAAAACGGCGCACACTATTCTCAAAGCCGCTCTGCCCGCTGTTTCACACACGAAATTTTCATGCAGGAAAGGAACCGCACTATGAAACGTATCATTGCCGCACTGCTTGCCGGTCTGTGTCTGCTGGCCCTCGTGGGCTGCTCTTCCGGCAAAAAAGCCGACCCTTCTACCCCAAAGGACTACTCCCAGATTCTCCACGACGCCCGCAACGACGATGAGAACGAGACCGACATGATCTTTACCAAAGGCGAGGACGGCAAGTTCACCGCCATCGACGGCTACAGTGCCGAGTATGAGGCCGGCCAGCTGGATGACGAGATCAAAAACATAATGCTCCCCCTGCTGAATTTGGAAGATGACATGTACACTGACCTTGCCGCTTCCATCTCCGCCATGATGGTGCGCAGCTATGCCGTGGCCATCGTCAAGCCCGCCGATGGCAAGACCGACGAGGTAAAGGCCGCGCTGGAAGCCTATGTTGCCAGCGAGCAGCAGTCCATGGAGCACTATCTGGAAGATCAGTACCAGATCGCCAAGGCCGCTACCGTCACAGTTGCCCCCACCGGCGAAGTGATCCTTGTCTGCGCCGAAAATCACGACACCCTGCTGGCCAACATCGAAAAGGCTCTTGCCGCCTGATTTTTCCGCTTTCTGAAACCGCATTCCTGCCGGAGTGCGGTTTCTTTTTGCGCGCAGATATGCTATACTGTTCGGGTAACCGTGCAGTTTTACAGGAGTAATCTTATGGATAAAGCAACCATTATCATCCCCAACATCAACGGCAAGGGCTGGCTGAAGGATTCCATTGAGTCGGTCTATGCCCAGACCGAACAGAGCTTCCGGCTCATCGTGGTGGACAACGGCTCCACCGACGAAAGTCTGGAGCAGGCCCGCAGCTACTGCAGCCGTCCAAATTTCACCCTCATCGAAAACGGCACCAACACCGGGTTTTCCCACGCAGTCAATCAGGGCATCGCACTGGCTGAAAGCGAATATGTGGTGCTGTTCAACAACGACGCTTTCGCCGAGCCGGACTGGCTGGCGCAGCTCATCCGCACCGCCGAGACCGACCCCAAGATCTTTGCGGTGCAGAGCCTGATGATCCGTCACTTCGACCGGGAGCTGGCCGATGATGCCGGTGACTATGTGACATGGATGGGCTTTGCCTGCAAGACCGGCGATGGCCGCCGGGCCAACCGCTACACAAAACAAAAGCGCATCTTCTCGGCCTGCGGCGGCGCGGCGCTCTACCGCAAGAGCATTCTGGACGAGATCGGCAATTTTGACGAGAACTTCTTTGCCTACTTCGAAGATGTGGACCTGAGCTGGCGCGCCAACAACGCGGGCTACAAAAACATTCTCTGCCCGGCAGCAAAGTGCTACCACATCTGCGGTGCCAGCACCGGCGCTGTGCGGTACAACGCCTTCAAGAGCCAGCAGAGCGGTCGCAACAGCATCCTTCTTCCGCTGAAGAACGAGCCGCTTCTGATGCTGGTGCTCAACTTCATCCCGCTGGCGCTGGGCTATCTGCTCAAGTGCTACAAGTTCCACAAACAGGGCTTCGGCGAAGCATGGGACAAGGGTATGCATGAAGCCTTTGCCCTGCTGAAAGAAGGCAAATTGGGCAAACGCCCCTTCCGCTGGCGCGATCTGCCCCACTACGTTCTCATGGAGCTGTGGATGATCTGGAACATGGTGCCCTATCTGTGGTACCGGCTGGTGATCGTAAAATTTGACCTGAAATAACCGCTGACAGAAAAACACCCGGCTGTGATGCATCTCACAGTCGGGTGTTCTGTTTCTTGTGGGGTTTATGCTGCCGGGCTGGCTGCGCTCTCGTCGGCCTGCGCCTCGGTGCTGTCGGCTCCGTCTGCGGACTGCGTATCCACGCCGTTTTCGGCGGCAGCACTGTCCGCTTCTGCCGATGCAGAGTCGGAACCGGCTGCTGCAAGGATCGCGTCCTGCACTTCGCTTTCTGCCATCGGCTCCGGCAGGCTGGCCGGTTCGGTGCTGGCCGTGCTCTCAGGCTTGGTCTCACTCTCGGTCAGACCGGTCAGATACCAGCTGCCGCTCTGGCGCTCGAACAGATAGTCCATGTATTTGGTGGGGACATCCGAAGACTGGTTGATGATACTGTCGTCGGTGCTGAACGTGGGGATATAGCCCACGGTGACATGCAGCTTACCGCCCTGCTTGAACAGGCGGGTGACAGTCGCGCGGTAGTAGCCCACCGTGCCGGTGACCGGGATCTTATAGCACTGGGTGGCATCGTCGAACTCGATGGTCATATCTTCCATCTCAAAGCTGCGGTGGGTCAGCCGGAAACCGGGGCCGAGCAGCTTTGCCAGATAGGCGTCCACATCCACCGAGGGCAGCAGCAGCTGTTCGGTGTCCGGGTCGGTGTTGTAGTTGTCAAAACCGCCCTGCGTCTCCTGAATGTTGTAGATGCAGCCCCAGACCGCGGCTTCCCGCAGCGTCAGGTCATCGATGTTGCCGATGCCGTCAAAGGGCATGGGGTCAAAGAGCACAAGGCCCTCCAGCTTATCTTCGTATTCCTGCTTCTGGGCGGTATCGTCGAAGAGGTTCCTCACCAGTCCCACACCGGCCTGCAGCACTGTGACAAAGCCCACGATGACCAGCACGGCAACCAGCAGCCCCAAGGCCTGCCGACCCCGGCGGCGCTGCATCCGGGCGTGTTCTTCGGGGGTAATATAATGTTTCATATTGGTTTATCTCCCTGGAATAATTGCTACACCGTTCAGTATACCACATATCTGCCGATAGTGCAAAACTCCGCCCGTGGTTTTTTTGTGAAAGTCATTCCCACGTTTTCCACACATCGGGCTGGTAGCCCACGGTGGCCTGCCGACCGTTACGCACGATGGGGGTGAGCAGCAGCTGCTGATTTTCGAACAGCTTGTCCTCCTTCTGCCAGTCCACCAGCGCGTCCAGCAGCGCAAGGGTCTGCTTGTCCTTCGCCTTGGGGTTGACCAGCTTTTCCCAGCCGCCGAGGGCGCGGGCCACATTGTCGAACTCGCCGCGGCTCATGCCCTTTTCCTTCAGGTCGATCATCTGGAACTTCACACCCCGCTCCTTGAAATAGCGCTGGGCCTTTTTGGTGTCAAAGCACTTGCTTGTGCCGAAGATCTGGATATTCATGGTGTTTTCCTCCCTGTCTGTGGTTTCTATTGTACCACAGCCCGCGCCGGATGCATAGGGACAATTCAAACCGGCCATACTGACTCTGGCATCATCAAAAGGAGGTGCATTTTCATGAATGCATACGTTGACCCCGATCTGTGCATCGGCTGCACCCAGTGCGCCGGGCTGTGCCCCGCCGTGTTCCGCATGGAGGGCGTTCTGGCCGTGGCCGAGCCCGGCCCCATCCCGCCGGAGGAAGTCCCGCAGGCGGTGGACGCCGCCAACGCCTGCCCGGTGAGCGCGATCCGCATCGAAGAGTAAAACCTGCGCACAGCCCTGACCCTTTCAGGCACCGGCGCGCCAGCTCTCCCGAAAGGGAGAGCTTTTTTCTGCAATTCTCTCCCAACGGGCGTAGTTTTGTGCTATACTATAGGGTGTGAAATTACGCAATGGAGGACGAACGACTTATGCGTTTACTGGTCATCGACGGCAACAGCATCGCCAACCGTGCCTTTTTCGGCATCAAGCTGCTGACCACCAAGGACGGCCGCTATACCAACGCCATTTACGGCTTTCTGAATATCCTGCTCTCCCTGCTCAAGGAGTGCGAACCCGACGAGGTGGCTGTGGCTTTCGACCTGAAGGCTCCCACCTTCCGCCACAAAATGTACGATGGCTACAAGGCCAATCGCCACGGTATGCCGGAGGAGCTGGCACAGCAGATGCCTGTGCTGAAAGAACTTCTGGCTGATCTGGGCTACCGCACCGTCACCGCCGAAGGCTGGGAGGCCGACGACATCCTCGGCACACTGGCCGCTGCCTGCGCCGCCCGGAAGGACGATTGTTTCCTCGCCACCGGAGACCGCGACAGCCTGCAGCTGGTGAGCGACACCACCACTGTTCTGCTGGCCGCCACCGTCATGGGGCGCAGCAAGACCGTGACCATGGATGTGGACGCCATTCAGGAAAAATACGGCATCGCGCCCAAACAGCTCATCGAGGTTAAGAGCCTGATGGGCGACGCCTCGGACAATATCCCCGGCGTGAAGGGCATCGGCGAAAAGACTGCCCTGAGCCTTGTGCAGAACTTCGGCTCGCTGGAAGGCGTATACGAGAACATCGATGACAAGCGCATCAAGCCCAAGCAGCGGGAGCATCTGCTCGAGGACAAGTCCATGGCCGAACTGAGCCACACGCTGGGCACCATCCGCGCCGATGCCCCCATCGACACCGCCGAAGGGGCCTACACCGTGGGCGAGGGCAACAAGGCCGAGGCCGTGCGCCTTCTGCAGGAGCTGGAGATCCACTCCCTCATTCCGCGCTTCGGACTGGACGGCGTGGCACCTTCGGCACCGGAAGAGGAAGCCGCCGACCTGCTGGAAGCAGAGATCGCTGCCCTGCCGCTGACCCCGGCCGGACACTATCTGGTGGCGTCCCGCCCCGCCGTCATGGGCAAACAGGGCACTCGCAACGTGATGCTGCAGCCGGAAAGCTGGTACGCCGTGCAGGATGCCGTCGTCTACCCGCTGACCGATGCCGACCTTGTCCGCCTGCTGGACAATGCCGACGTCACGCTGGATGTGTTCAACTCTGCGCCCCTGTACGCAAAAGCCATGGCTGCCGGCGGCTGGGGCAGCAGCATCAAATGGGACGGCAAGCTTGCCGCCTACCTGCTGGACGCCTCCGCCTCCAAATACCAGATCAGCGAGCTGGTGCCTGCCTACAAGGCGGCCGCCGCCTTTACCTGCACCGACTACCCGGACGCCGGGCGGCTGGCCGACCTTTTTGCCAAAATGAAGGCCGAGATCACCGCCTGCGGCGAGGATGCGCTCTACAACGAGATCGAGTTCCCGCTGGCGCAGGTGCTGGCCGACATGACCCGCATCGGCGTGCTGGTGGATAAGGACGGCATCGAGCAGTTCGGCGTAAAGCTGCGCGAGGAGCTGGAGCAGGTGCTCACCCGCATCCACATGGAGACCGGCAGCGCCAGCTTCAACCCCAACAGCCCAAAGCAATTGGGCGAGATGCTGTTCGACACCATGGGTCTGCCCCACGGCAAAAAGAACCAGCGGGGCTGGTCCACCGACGCTGAAACGCTGGAAAGCCTGCGGGAGTACCCGCTGGTGGAGGACATCCTGCAGTACCGCGCCTACCAAAAGCTGAACTCCACCTATGTGGAAGGTCTGCTCAAGGTCATCGGCGAGGACGGCCGCATCCACTCCACCTTCAACCAGACCGAAGCCCGCACCGGGCGTCTCTCGTCCGATAACCCCAACCTGCAGAATATCCCCATCCGCACCGAGCTGGGCAGCCAGCTGCGCGCCTACTTTGTGGCAAAACCGGGCTGCGTGCTGGTGGATGCCGACTACAGCCAGATCGAGCTGCGCATTCTCGCCCACATCACGGGCGACGCCCACATGCAGCAGGCCTTCCTGAACGGCGAGGACATCCACCGCAGCACCGCTGCCAAAATTTACGGCATCCCGCAGGAGAAGGTCACGCCCCGGCTGCGTTCCAGCGCCAAGGCCATCAACTTCGGCATCATGTACGGCAAGGGTGCCTACAGCCTTTCCAAGGACATCGGCGTCACCGTGAAGGAAGCCGACACCTTCCTCAAGAATTACCTGTCGGCCTTCCCCAGCGTCAGCGGCTACATGGACAAGACCATCGCGGACGCCAAAGCAAACGGCTATGTTTCCACCCTGTTCGGCCGCCGCCGGGCGCTGCCGGAGCTGGCAAGCTCCAACTTCAACGTGCGCTCCAGCGGCGAGCGCATGGCACGCAACACCCCCATTCAGGGCACGGCGGCAGACGTCATCAAGCTGGCCATGGTGCGGGTGTGGAAGCGCCTGCGCGCCGAGAAAATGGAAAGCCGCCTGATCTTGACTGTCCACGACGAACTGATCGTGGAAGCACCGGAGACTGAGGCCGAAAAGGCCGCGCAGATCCTGCGGGAAGAGATGGAAGGCTGCGTGCAGTATGCTGTGCCCCTGAGCACCGACGTGCACGCAGGCAAGAACTGGCTGGAGGCACACTGATATGATCGTTTTAGGAATCGAATCCACCTGCGACGAGACCGCCGCAGCACTGGTAGAGGACGGGCGGCACCTGCTGAGCAATGTCATTTCCACCAGCGTGAAAGAACAGGCGCTGTACGGCGGCGTGGTGCCGGAAATTGCCAGCCGCCGCCACTGCGAGTTCATCAGCGCCACGGTGAAAAAGGCTCTGCTGGACGCGGGCAAGACCATCGACGACGTGGACGCCGTGGCCGTCACCTTTGCCCCGGGGCTCATCGGCGCGGTGCTGGTGGGCGTCAACTTTGCCAAGGGGCTGGCCT
>ERZ837487.2948-NODE-2948-length-16320-cov-10.490931_pt1 | contig 16320 bp, 17 predicted proteins | sample MGYA00519911_ERZ837487 | MGnify/ENA primary metagenome ERZ837487 (study PRJEB31850, sample SAMEA3708818) | human gut metagenome | biome: human gut; feature: human-associated habitat; material: faeces | place: China | collected 2014 ...
TGGGCGGTTTTGGGTCAAGTCCAAAGTCCGCAGCCAGCTTTTGCGCTGCTTCATAACTGCTCAGATCGAACAGCCTTGCCACAAGGTCGATTACGTCCCCCTTGGCTCCGCAGCCGAAGCAGAAAAAATAGTCCTCATTCAGCTTCAAGCTCGGATGCCTGTCGTTGTGGAACGGGCAGCAAGCCATGCCGTTGTGGCTCACTTTCAGCCCGTAGTGTTCGGCGGCTTGCTTGACGCTGATTGCCGCCTTGATGGTTTCATAGATTGTCATAGAAAACCCTCCGTTCATAATATTCTGGAAAGCACGAAGCACCCGCCGTGATTGGCAGGTGCTTCGCTCCTTCTATTATGGTTATGACGGATTTTTCAAAAAACAGGCTAATGACAGGACAATCCTGTTTCAAAAAACAGGACAACTTATCTGAGGACGTAGATTTCTTCACATTTACATGATATAATTAGAAAAATGAAAAAACAGGACAGGAGGGCAAGCATGAATCAAGAATTGATGACATTGGATTTCTGGCAGGATACGGTCATATATGAGAGCAAAACATTTCCTGTCGGTACGCTTGCCTGTGATGCACTGAATGTTCCTGTGAATACCATTGCAAAAATAAACGAGCAATGCGAGAAAATCAATCTGCTGCTTGGAATATTAAACGCCGGACAGGATGCTTCTGCACTCTGTCCTATTGCAAAGGAAGCTGCTCTGACGATGCTTGATATTCTCAGTCAAACACCGCCGTTCTCCTATATGAATATCTCAAAGCACAGAGAACGGATTGAAAAAGTCTTTACTGTGGACAATGCGCTGAAATATGTGGAGTTTGCCATAAAAGCCGCAACCAATTCTTTGCAATTTGAAGAAATCCAGAACTTTGCCGATGCGATGATGCTCCAACGCTATACCGCAGTTTTCGGGCATCTGGCATACTCCCTTGGGGAATACCAAACGGCCATGCTTGATTTTGCAGAAAAATCAGACGGCAATGAAGCAGAACGCACCGCAGAGGGTTTTGCAAAAATGTTCGGCGACTATTTTCCGCCGGAGTTCTCTATCACGGAGGGCAATGCCTGGATGTCTACTTTGAATAATTCCGTTCAGTATATATCGGTCATCCGTCCCGGCGAAAAAGTTGCGAAGCTGGTCAAGCGGATGCACTATGTATCCTTTGTGGGGATGTTCCGGTCTGATCTCTTTGAGGGCCTGTGTGTTGGTCATGCCCCGAAAAAATGCAAAATCTGCGGCAAGTGGTTCCTCACCACCAACGCAAGGCACACCAAATACTGCGGCGGCTATGCACCGGGGGACAAGCTGCACCGCACTTGCCGACAGATCGGCAACCTGAAAGGCAGAGAACAACGGGAGCTTGCGGACGATCATCCGGTGAAACAGATTTATGAGAAACGGCTGAACACCATAAACCGCTATGTGAAGCGTGGTACTCTGGACGCTGATCTTGCAGAGGTTATGAAAAAGCTGGCAAAGGATAAAATGCTTCGAGCGCTGAGCAATGTCGCCTATGCCAAAGGTGATTACGAAAAAGAGATGGGACAGGCTGCTTTGAAGAAAGAAGCAAAATTACGGACGAAATGAGGAATATGTAATGGCACAGAAATATGATTTAACTGATATTGGGAATGCGCTTAGCCGGGTTATGGACAATCCTATGACCAAAATAATCCGTTCTGGCTCTATTGGTGTGTTGGGCGTAGTAAACCCAGTTGCGGGAATTGTAGGCGGAATAGGAAATGATCTTCTATCTGAATACAATACCTTCAAACTCGGCCATCTACTGAACGGTCTTGCATCTGGCTTTAATCTCGAAAGAAGATTGAACGAGCTTTACAACTATGTAAACTCCAGCCCGGAAAAGGCTATTATCGTAGCCAATCTGTTCAAACAAACCGTAAATGCAGAATGCCCAAAGGTTTGCGTTATTTATGGTCTAATTCTTGCAAACCATTTAGAAACACTTACAGAATTCACGCACGAAGAATTGATTGTCTGTAAAGCTTTGGAAAACGCTACGGATTATGATCTGAAGAATTTCAAAGAAATAATGGAGAACTATCTTAAGCCAACATCAAATGGAAGAAGAATTGTATTTCCAAAAGACTTTGCAGATATTGCTGCTTTCACCACCACATGCGATTGGTGTGTATATAGTAGAAGCATCCAATCCAGTCCCCACGCCACTTTTAGGCCATAGGTGTAGGAGTAGTCAAGAAATAACCGGCTCTCCTACACCTTTTTCGACCTCTAATCACTACTTATGGATCTGGCTCAGTGCCTCTTTCAGCTTGTCAAATCCGAACATTGCCGCATAAGCCACCATGAACGCGAGGACCACCGCGGCAAACACCATATACCACACCACAGCGATCTCCTTGATGGAACAATATGCAAAGAAAGCGCCGAGCGTCAGCACCAGCGAAACGATCATCGCCAGAGCATTTGTCGGCAGCTTGTCCCAGGTTACTTTCTTGAGCACCTGTACCACAATGTTCGTCAGCACCACCAGCACGCCAATGATGCTGATGATGACAGACCAGTTCAGTACACTCTCCATATTCTTTTCCTCCTATTATCCAGCCCCGTCTTCGGGCGGAGTAGAGTTTCCCTTGTCAGGCCATGAGTTGTTCTTGCTCAGGTTTTCAAACAGCGCCTTGAGACCGTAGATCAGCACCACGCCGATGATCTCCTTGAGCGCGACCTGTGACAAGGCCTCTGCGATCTGCTCCCGTCCGAGCAATGCAAGGATATAGCTGCACCATACCCATGCAAGTCCGTTGAGAATGCAGACCCACACGATAATCTTCATCGTGGTGACCTTGAACCCTGCTTTGGAAGAAGACGGGGGGTCCTTTTCAGGAACACCCCCATCCCCCTCCAAAATATCAGTGAACGGTTCCGCTTCTTTGCAGGCTTTCATTTTCTCGGAAAGGCCGATGCCCCACCTGCTCACAGCTCCGCCACCTCCTTCTTATCCTCGTCCTGAAGGAAGTCTCGTTTCTTCAGCCGGACCTTATACACCTCTCGAATGTTCTCAATGGCAATTTCCGCGCGGCTGTTTGGATACTCAGGGTTCTTTTCGCAATAATGCTCGTACTTGTCGATATACCCAAGTACCTCTACGAATTCTTCCTTCGTATGACGGATCGGACGAAGCAACTCATTGTTAAAGCGAAGGATCGCCGCTCGCCAGTCATCGGCCCGGCCTTGATCATCCGTTTTGATATGTGAGTCCAGCTTTTTCTCGATCTCGTCGAGGCGCTTTGAAATGTCAGCATTGATCGCCTTGCCAATGGCTTTAGCGAGTGCTGACCAGGGGTTGATTTTGACGGGGGCGATTTGCACCAGGGTCATAAGGATCAGGAGCAGACCGCCCCCGCCGGCTAAAATCTCTTGAATAGTCACATCTCAATCCTCCGGTGCGTTCATTCTGCCTTGAGCATGGCGATGAGCTCCTGATACTCGCTTTCGGTCAGCTTGCCGGCTGCGAAGAAAATGTCGATCTTTTCCTCAAGGCCGTTGGTCTGGCCGCGCTCGATCATGCGCTTCAGAGTGCGATACAGCATAGTCATTTTCCTCCTTTCTCAATTATTCCGAGAGACCCAGCTCAAGCAGGGTCAGTCGGTATTCGTGATCCACGCTCATCGCGTCCGTATCCTGGACGATGGAGTCTGTGTTTTTCTGAGCGCGGAACAACGCATCGTTACTGCGGTCGACCTCATTGTCCTTACCCTTTGCAAGGTAGGTGTCATAGTTCTCCCGCACGCTGGCAGCAAGTCCGGGCCAACTCTCGACCTCAACGCAGTATTCGTCATACTGGAACCCGTCAAGACCTTCCTTGTCCTCGGCATCCTTAGCGATCTTGCACGCCTCTACATTCTGGTAGAGACGGACAAGACTTCGTTTGGTACCGGGGATCTCTTCCACAGTAAAGCTGCCGGGGTTGACCATTCCCTGTACTTTCATGAAAATCACTCCTTTTTATGCCGCCTGGTATGGCGGATATAATGCCTGAAGTCTTCTGCACTCCTTTCGGACGACCTTCTTCAGTGCAAACATCGTCTTGGGCTGATAATGCCTGTCCAAAACCTGCTGATGATTGCATTTGCGAAGCTGTCCGAGCCGTGAGATCAGCCCCGAAGCCCTCTTGAATGAGATGACGCGGTTCCTGTCTCGTCGGTAGTAGTAAAGATGAAGCGATTGCTTGAGCCGGAATAGATTGTGCTTTCGCAAGATCGTGTAACCGTGTCCGAATCGGTATCCAAGAGCCGATGGTAAGCGCGGGCGGCGGTGCCGTTGCTTTTTCTTTGGCAAAGCCTGATGTGCTCTCTCGACTTTTGGCGTAAACCCGACGCGGAAGATCTGCCAGTTACCTTTGATCTTCATTCCGATCTCGGCAAGCCACTTCTTGATATCCTCCAGCAGCTTCCTCAGCTTTCGCTTGTTGGAGCCGAAGATCGTGAAGTTGTCCATCTGCCGTACATAGTGTGATACGCCATACTGCTTTTGATGGATCATCAGATCTAAGGGCTGGAGTGTCAAATGGAGAAACCATGCGGAGAAGAATGCGCCGATGAGGACTCCGTATTCCATAATGGCGTCGCACAGCCAGAGCGTTTCGGTGTCCTTGAACACCCGCTTCAAAGCTTCGATGACATACGGCGGGTCAAGCTCCTCAAAGCAGTGGTAGATGTCGCACTCGCAGCAATACTTCGTGCCATTTACATCGTTCTTCATCCACTTCTTCAATGCCTTGACGCCGTAGGAGTTCCCTCGGCCGGGGACGCTTGCGATGCAGTACCGGTCCATGCTCCGCATAATGTGCGGGATCATCGGCTGCACAACAGCGTGGTGAACATATTGGTCCGGCCACAGAAGCGGCTCGTTGATGTCTCTCCATTTGCCTTTGCCGCTGTCCGCGTTGCGGTCCCAGCGCCGTCGCTTGAGGGGAGGGTGCATGTGCTCGTCTCCGTCGACCAGACCTTGGATGAATGCTCGGAGCTTCTCCACATATTCATCCATATTATTTTCGATCTCAATGACCTTTTTGTTCAGGCTGTGATTGCCGTTTCGCCGATGGCCGGCGTTCACTTCCCGAATTGCCAGACGAAGGTTTTCGTCTGATATGATCTCTTTGTAAACTCGAACTCGTTTCATCAGGGATATTTTTCCTCCTTGTAGCCTCACAACCGTTCCAGCGCCGCGGGGTGTTCCAAGGCGAGACCTGGCCCGAAGTGTACTAAGCTGTGTCCTGTCGGCTTTTCTTCAGCAAGTGCTGTGCGGTCAACCGTGCGATATAGAAAGGGTGAGGAACCCCTACTACCAAATGGAGGGTTAGCCTGTGGCTTAGCAAGGATGCGACAGCCGATGTTGTCGTTCGAGTTCGACGTTCTGTTGTAGTTGACGTAGAACGGACCGTGATTCTGGTTCTGGTTATAGTTACCGCCATGGTGCAGGCACGGGTTACTACCGTTGAAGTTCCAGTTATCCGGGACCATCGTCTGCTGCACAGTTGACCCCATGTAAAATTGTTATTTTTCTTAAAAAATATCAGTGAAATGCAAGGGGAAGGGGCTGCGGCCCCCTCACCCCTGCACCCCTACCTCTTCAGGGGAACAGTCACGCCGCCTTTGGCGGGCGTTCCTGGAGGCGACAGCCGATGTCGTCGCTCGAGTGCGACGTTCTGTTGTAGCTGACGTAGACCGGACCGTAATTCTGGTACTAGTCATAGCTACCGCCATGGCACAGGCACGGGCTACTACCGTAGAAGACCCAGTAATCCGGGACATATGTCGTTTGACTGCCGTTTGCCGCGCTCGGGAACAGCGCCCATTCAAGACCGCTCGCTGTCGGAATGGTGAAGTCAGACGGATAGCCCGAAGAGGGCATACCGACCAGCGTGCCATTCGCGCTGTCACTGAAGTTGTTGGGATTGCTGATGACATTCAGGCCGTTGCTGTTATAGTAGCAGCCGTCCATCCAGTCATAAACATTGTCCCACCAGCCTTCGATGTTGCGATACTGCGTGAAGCCGTAGCTGTCGCGGCTTGCCGCGGTCGTACCGGTGTGGTAACCCATCGCGTCGGTCTGACCGTTGTTCATCTTAGAACCGCTCGTAGAGCAGCCTCTGCCGATGCGCTCGCCATTCCAGTCGGCAAACTCCACGAGGAACAGCATGTTCACATACCAGAACTGAGCAAAGTCCATCTGCCAGAAGTTAGCGCCGAGGTTGTGGATACCGGTTCTCGCCTGACTTCTCGTGATGTTTACCTGCTGTGCGGCTCCCGTGGTGGACTTGTAGCCGCTGGCGCAGTGGTAGCGGCCGATGTAGGAGTAGTCCAGCTCGCCAAGGCCGTCTCCGCGGTCGCGGTTCACAGGGTCAACGGAGAAGCCCGCAACGGGACCGTCTGCGATCTGGAGCTTGAGCTTCTTGCCGGTCTTGGTCCACTTGAACCAATACTTCGGCTCCTTGACCTCAACGCCGCCTGCGCGAGTCTCCTTGACCATACCGCTCCACGGCATCTTGCCGTCAAAGGGAGAAGAACCGCTGCCGTTGTTCACAGCCGGTGACGGATCGCCGAAGCTTGCCGCCGCATCCGTGCGCTTGCCTCTGGTGGAGCCACCGCTTGTCCAATCCCATTCAACGCCGTAAATGGTCACGAACTGCGCCGTCACGGAAACCGTGGTATCAGAGGCTGCCTTGTAGTTCGTCCCCTCGGAGACCTTGACGGTGATCTTGGCCGTGCCGGTCGTGTCGTTCACGCTCTCAACGGTCACAACGCCGGTGCTTTGATTGATGGATTTGATCTTCGCGACGCTCGTGTTGTTCGAGGTAGCTGTGATCGTACCGTTGCCCTTGCGGTTCACCGTAAAGGTGGCCGTTCTTGCACTGGTATTCAGCGTGATGGAAGACGGGCTGTTCGTCACGGTGTTCGCCGCCTTGCCGATACTCCAGGAGGCGGTCTTACCACCCGTAGAGCCATCGGACCACTTGTAGTTGGAAGTCGGCGTAAAAGTGGCGCTGTAAGTGCCTGCGTTGGTAGCGGCCGTCACAGAAACGGTCATCTTTGCCGAATCATAGGCGGCGTTCCACGAAGGAGTCTTCGGGTTGCCGTCATAGACAAGCGTGCCGCTCTGGGTGGGAACCGCCGCGATGGTGGCTCTGCCGATGGTCCACTTGATGGTCTTTGCCGCGGTCGTACCATCCGTCCACATACCTTTCTTCAAGGTAAAGGTCGCCGTGTACTCGCCGGCATTCGTCTTGGCGGATACGCTCACAGAGGAGTTCTCATTGTCGAAATTCTGCCACTTCGGCGTCTGAACGCTGCCGTTGTAGGTCAGCGTACCGCTCTGCGAAGGAATGGAAACGAGCACCGAGATGATCGTCCATTTCACTTCCTTGGCGCCCGTACTGCCGTCAGACCACTTGTAGTTGGAAGTCGGCGTAAAGGTCGCCGTGTACTCGCCGGCAGCCGTACCGGAGGTATCGCCGCCAATGGTCATCTTGCTGGCATCGTATCCGCTCCAGCTCGGCGTCTTGCTCGTGCCATCGGCAACAAGTGTTCCCGTCTGCGTCGGCAGAGCCGAAATAACAGCGCGGTCGATCGTCCACTTCACGCGGGCTTCGTCCGTACCATCGGGGAACAGATAGCCGTAAGACAACTTGAAGATCGCCGTGTAGTTGCCTGCGTCAGAGGCGCTCGTAACGCCGGAGATCTCCATTTTGAGTGGATCGTAGCCGTTCCAGCTCGGCGTCTTATCCGAACCGTTGTAGGTCGGGATGTTCGTCTGCGTCGGAACAGCAATGGTTTTGCCCTGCACCGTAACGACAAGGTCTGTGCTCTTCGTCACACCTTCGTAGGTGTATTCAAGCTTCATGACCTGACGCCCAAGTGTAGAGAAGTTCGTCGTCGGATAGGTGTAATCCGTCACAGCAGCCGTGCTCCCGTCCGAGAAGGTCGCGGTCACGACCATGCCTGCCGGGTCAAGGCTCTCCTGATACTTGTAGACCGTCTTGATCGGCTGTGTGGTGATGGCGATGCTGACAAGCACCTTTTCCACCGTCACGGCAACCGTCGCGGTCTTCGTGATGCGACCCTCGGTGTAGGTGATGACAACTTCACTCACCCCGTCCGTAAGAACGGATGGAGAGACGGTATAGCCCGTCACATTTGCCATCAGACCTTCGCCGTAGTTTGCCACAACGACCATGCCGGTGGGGTCGAAAGTTTCACCGGACTTATAGACCGTCTTGTTGGGCGGGGTGGCGATAGTCAGACTTTCCATCTTCGGAGAGCCGCTGCCACCGCCGCCGGAAAGGTTGAATACCTTGCCAACATTACTCATCTGTTCCGACCTCCAGTCGAATGATAAAGACGGACAAGTCAACGGTCGGCGTCATATCGCACCGGAAAGTCATCTGCCCGCTCGTAGTTACATTGTCTGCGCTCACGCCATAACTGTCGTACACATTACGGGTACCGGCGTCTGCGCCTACAAGATAAATATAGTTGCTGTCAGCTAAGAGGGAAGCATGTGCAACAGTCTGCGCTCCGCCGATCCAATTCGCGGCCGGCAGAGTAACAGAGATGCCGATATGCTGGAGATCCTCCAGTCCGGCGGCAACAAGCTCCGCCAATTCAGCTACCTGCTTGGCGGAATCCTTCTTCCCCGCAAGTGCCAGCTTTTTGAGCTGATCAAATGTTGGAAGCTTATGCTCTGCCATATGTCGTTACCTTCCTTTCAAAAGGTGGAACGGGGGACAGGAAGCCCCATCCCCCGCTCGCATATGCTGGATCAGACGGTAGCCTGAGCGCCGAAGACTTCGGTCAGCATGGCGTCGACTTCCTCGTCGGTAGCCATCACGATGTCAGTCTTCTTGACAAAGGTTTCGTCGACCTGGGTCTTGGTGTAGTAAGACTCCAGGGCGGTGTTGATCGCGGCAGTCACCTCGGTCGTCTTGGCGTAATCGCCGATGCTCAGAGCATTGATCGCCTCGGTGATGTAGGCGACAACGGTGGTAGAGGTCGCACCCTCGGGCAGCGTGCCGACAAGAGTCTTCAGATCGGCGATAGCGGTCTTGTTCTCGCTGATGCCGCCGGCCATCTTGGTCGCCTCAGGGCCGTGCTTGGCAACCCAGTCGATCAGCTCCTTGTAGCTGTTGACCACATTGTCGTCGGTCACATCGGTGGCGAACTTGTTGATAGCCGCGTCGATCATCTTGCTGATGGAGCCTTCGCCGTCGCCGGTCAGGGTATCCAGGTCAGCCTGCTTCGCCTTGGCGTCGATGATGGCCTTCAGAGCGGCAGCCAGATCGCTCTCAGCGACCTCGGACTTGTAGGCCAGAGCCGCCAGACCGTGAACGGGAATATCAACGCCGTTGGCGGAGATGGTGCCGTTGGTCTTACCCTCAGCGATGAGGATGTCGGCGATCTTATCGGTCAGGGCCAGCAGAGTGCCGTTGACCTTGATGCCTTCCAGCTTGTTAGGCTCGCCGCCGGCAGTCACCAGGTCATTGACCTTAGTGGTCAGGCCGGTAACCTTAGCATCGACAAGGCTGATCTCGCTCTTGGTGCGCAGCGCCAGTTTCTTGAGCTGTTCAATAGTAGTGTGCTTGGTAGTAGACATATTGCATGTCCCCCTTAAATATATTTGTTCACGGCTGTTCGCCGAAAACATCATTGAGTAGGTCGTCCACTTCTTTGTCGGAAGCGGTGTTGTCGGATGTGCTTCCGCCAGGGTCGTTCGAGGCAAAGGCGTCGTTCAGCATATCGTCGACCTCTTTATCCGAGGCTGTTCCGGAAATGCTCCTCTGGATCTCAACAATCACCTCGGTAAGCGTCTTGTTTCCAAAACCCGCCGTCGATGGGTCGCCGATGATTCCCATGATCTGCCTGTAGGCTTCATCGCCCATCGGGTCTCCGGAGCCGCCCGCGCCAACGCTGATATTGGCCGGGAAGAGGATCTTGCTGGTCACATGCCAGCCAGTCGACTTCCGTTCCTCGCCCTTGACGCCATAAACGGCGATCTTCAGCGGGATTCCGCCTTTCTTCAGGCATTCGCCCGGAATGTCGCACTTGTCCTCGCTCAGCACCACAGCCATGCTGACACCGCCTGCCTCAAAGAGCGCAGTCTTTGCGAACCCGTCCCAATCCTTGCTGAAGGCGAATTCGACCGGATAAGGCGTCGCTGCGTTCTGGATCAGCGTTGTGTCCTCCACCAGCGTGGTGAAGCAGCTTTTGATCGCGATTTTCAAATCATTCGCCTCCTTCTTCGGCATTGACCGACAGTTCAAGACGCACGATGTTCACCGTGATGTCTTTGATCGGGTCGGTATCGTTCACAAATGTGATGAAGCCGGTCGTGGAGATGTCTTTCGGACGCACATTGCATTCGAGGTATTCTTCACGGCTGGCTTCATATGCATCAATGAGGTATTTGTACTTGGCAGCGGCCACAAGGCGGCTCTCCGCCACAGTGATGGAACCGTTCGACCATCCGGAGGCCGGCAGCACCAGATCGAAATGGATGCCGAGCACATCGCCCGTACCCGTTCCGTTCAGACCGTTGTAGACGGCGATGTTGTATTTGCTTCCGTCTGTCATCGTAACGGTGTAAATATCAGTCGAGCCAGGCATATGGTTGCCCTGCGTCAACTGAATGCTCTGAATACCGTTGCCGGTAGGGCCGGTCAGCTCGCAGCTGATGTTGGTGTTCACATATGTGCCCTTCTCAGCGTCCCAGATCCACCAGGTCCCATTCTCCGGCTTAGGCGGCTTGCCGCTGTACTGCTGTGCGGTCGCGGCACTCTCTGCGGCAGACTCCTTGTAAGTCTTGGCGTTTGCCTCAGAGTTCTCGGCAGACTCCCGCGCGTTCTCGGCGGCCGTTTTAGCGGTCTGCGCCTTGTCACTGGCGGCTACAGCAGCCGTTTTAGCGGCTTCGGCATCCGTCTTCGATACAGCAGCGGCATCTTCCGATGCTTTTGCTCCATTTTGACTGTTCGCCGCCGCATCTCTTGCAGCTTCCGCAGCAGCACGGGCCTCTTCCGCTGCGTTGCGGTCAGCAGTAGCCTGTGCGCCCAGTGTCTCGGCCTCTGAGCGGATCGTTCTCACGCGCTCCTCGGCGGCCTTGACCTCTCCCTCGGCAAGTGTCGCCGCTGTCTTGGCGTCCGTGGCCTCCTGTGCCTTCTGCTTGGCGATCTCTTCCGAGTTCTTCGCCTCTGTCTCAGACGCCTTAGCACCGGCGGCAGCTTCTTTTGCGTCTGCGGCCTGCTTGTTGACATTTTCCTCAGAGGTCTTGATGCTTCCCTCGGAGAGTGCAGCCGCCGCAGCGGATTCGGAGGCGCTTGTCGCCTTTTTGTCGGCATCTTCGGCGGACTTCTTGGCAGCCGCGGCATTTGCCTGCGCGGAATCCTTGGCGGTGGAGGCAAATTCCATCGCGCTGCTGGACTCCGTGTTCATCGCCGCCAGAGCATCATGGATGGAGCCGCGAACCTCTTCGCCATAAATGGCGCTGAGGATTTTTTTCAGAAAGCTGCTGATATCAGCCATCTAAATCACTCCTTCCTTAGTCCTCCAGCATCCAGTCGAGCAGCAGGATCTCCTCGCCGCTCAGACAGCCGATCGTATCTTCATACTTGGCAGTCATCAGCTCGACCTCATGCTCCATCTCGTTGAATGGAGCAAGCTCGTCGCAGAAGGCCTTAAAATTAGGAGAGCCAACCTTGATGGAAATGGTTCCGGTCTCGTTGCCACTTTCATCCTTGTCGGGCTCTCCGTATTTGTTGATGAGGTCGTGTTTGAATGCTTCATACTCGGTCAGAGCAGTAGAAAGCATCCGGAAGTTCCTCGCGGCGATATAGCCGATCTTGTTGCGGAGCTGAAGAAGCGGCCGCAGGTTCTGGACCATCACGACCATTTCTGAATTTTTAAGCTGTTTCTTCAACATTATCCCTCCTTTTGCTGAAGCAGTTCTTCGACCATTTGATAGAGTTTCTGGATCATGTGCGTATTGAGCGCAATAAGTTCGCCGTATCGGATGCTGTAACGATAGTCCGTAAGACCATCTTCCAAAATCTCCAGCACGGGGTCTTTAACGAGTGCGGCAAGTTGACTGGAGGTCAATCCAACATTGAGCATGGCCTGTTCCACATCCTGAGCAATAAATCCGAAATGAGTTCGCCCAGAGGTGCCTTTGTTATACTTGAAGGTAGATGGCTTCAGTGCCAGGAAGAACGCCTCGTAGGCTGAAAGGTCATAGTCGATCGTGTTCTTGATTCTAAGATCAGAACGAATAGTTGGCTCCTCACTCATTGTGATGCCACCAGAAACAACAATATCTGCGCCGGTGCCTGACATACGGGCTCCAGCATTGGTGACAATGATATAAGGATCATAACCCGGACCATTGGAACCATACATCATAGAGCCGTAAGTTGTATGCACACCGTCGGAACCGTGACCCTTGCAGAACCCACCATAACCACATGATAGGTCAATATAGTCAGCGTCGATCGTACCGGAGCGAATATAATTTGCATTGATATAGAGCCGGCCAGTCGTCGAATCACTGAAAATACCGAACTTCGTACCACCGGAGGTGAGCACATCAAACACATTCTGGTCAGTACACCGATCCTGATAGGCCCTGTTTGCTCTCGACCATGCGGCAGAAGCCTCATCATAAGCGTCGTCTGCGGTACTCTGTGCAGCGGAAGCGTTCGCATTCGCCGTGCTTGCCAGCGAGTAGGCGGGGTTGGAGGTGAGGTTCTGGTTCGTCACGGATGCCCAGTTGATCGTGCTTCCGGCGGACAGCGTCACCTTACCGTCTATGGTAACGGAACCGCTGGAATCAACAGCAAATGTCGTGCGGACACCGTTGGTAACGGTAAGTCCGTAGACGCTCAGGTATTTAGACTTGAATCGCTCATCGTCCATCATGCTGTTGCCCGCTCGGTCAAGGAAGTCAGAGGCCTGAACCACGCCCTTAAAGTTTCCGTCCACACCGACCAGCGTACCGCTGAAGGTTCCTTTCGCCGCAGCCAGAGTACCCGCAAAGGTGCCTCGGCGTGCGGTCAGGTTGCCTTCTTCGTCAACGGTGAAGTTTCCGTCTCCAATGTCGATGGAGCCTTTCTTCATCGTCAGCTTGCCGGTCTCGAAGTCCAGCGAGAAGTTTCCGCCGTAATCTTTCAGCGTACCTGCGCGGATCACATCGGCATTGAGAACGCCGGTCGTGATGTAGTCCGCCACGATAGAACCGTCCATTGTAATGGCAAGCCCAAAGGTCTTTCCGTAATCCTTGGAGTAGCCAAGGCCGTTCATGTTCCATTTCCAGAGCTTGTCGGCTTTGGTATAGTCGCGGATATTGGAAATATAAAGCGTGTCAGAACCGTATTCGTCCCGTGTGATCGTGATGTAGCCGGTCGTGGCCGCTGTCATGATCTGCGTGGCGTTTTCTTTTGCCTCTTTCAGGATGTTGTGCGCCTTGGGGAGCCCCTCGATTTTCTCAAGGATAGCGGCGCTGATCTGGTTGTTCACACTGGTAAGGCTGGTCTGCACCGTGTCGCCAAGCGTAAACTTGGTATTCTCCGGGCTGTCCAGAGGGATCTCCAGCTTCGTGACAGGAAATATACGGTCAAGGCCATGCGGCCGCGAGATCACGCGGATCTCGTCCAGCAGCTTCACTGCCTCCACATTCGCGTTGAGATAGTGGAGGTCAAGAGCACTCACTTCCAGTTCCATGTTGTCGAACTGCAAGTCGGCAAGATATGCCTTCGCCTTTTCCAGCAGTGTTTCGGGATCAGAAACGCTGTCCCATGTCACTGTTTTCTCGATCCAGCCATAGGTTTTCACAGCCTCAGAGGACTGGACATAAAGGCTGCCCTCATTCACACTCTCAACGGTCAGATAGGCGTCCAGCGCCTCGATCTCACTCTTGTCAAGCCGGTTGCCAAGCGGAACGATGACCGTTGCAAACTCCGTCATATCCCATCCCTTGGTGTGTTCGATGAGGTTGGAGCCGAACTGGATCGTCTGGCTGCAAGTGTCGGGGTAATCCGCCAAATAGTCGAGATAGCGGATGCCGTCTTCCTTACGCACCCGCAGATGACCGCCGTACTGCGCCACCAACGCATTCAAGATCGTGATGGTCTTTTCATAGTTGGTGTAATAAGTCGGAAAATCTTCATCCACCACAGTAACAATGCCGATGGTGAACTTCCGGTTGTCTCCGACCTTTGCGTTGTGAATGGCGATCATCGCCTCAAGGTACTCACGGATCGTCCCTCCGGCGTACTCCGCAGGCGGCTGCGTGCTGTCGTTGAAGAATGCAAGTTCGCCCTCGCAAGTAAGCACCCGGTTTAGATAAAAGTCCTCGTTTTCAGAGAGGACGCGCCCCGCCCAGATCTCTTTTCCGTCCTTGTGGACGGCAATGTCGGTCACCATACGGATGATGGTGCTGTATCCGAGATTGGAGGGCGGAACCGTCATCACAAAGGAACCGGCTGCGTTGTCCTCCAGCGTCAGCTTGGGGCTTGCAAGCTTCATGTTGTCCAATGCGAAGGCATCGTTGTAGATGCAGACGCCATCGGCATAAACAGAATACATCGCTTACAACCTCCCTTGTCTGAAATCAACGGACACGGTCCCCGTTCCATCGTCGACCCAAAGATAGATCGTTCCGCCATAGTCGCCAAACAGAATAAACTCAGGGATCTGAATGGTTCCCTCCGGCAAAAGCTTTGTTAGGTCGATGCTGAGCTGACGGTTGACAAATCGGACATGAACGCCGCGCCCCTCGCTGCTTTGCACAATGAATCTGGGGCAGACCGGAGCCCGTCCATACATCACCGCATCCAGCTCGATCTCTTTCATCTCTGTCGTCACCGCAATGTTGCGGAACAACGCAGCCTGAATGACTCCATTTTGAAAGTTGAACGGGTCCCACAGCCAGTTGTCGATGGAGGAAAGGTTTTTCCACTTGTATGGGCCGACATCGTAGTCGATGACGAGCCGCGACCAGTCCTTTTCCGACTTCCAAGCGTTCACTGTGAAGCGCCCTTCGTAGAAATACTCCGGGTCATCCTCCAGGATCGCCCGCATGGTCTGTCCATGCAGATAGTCCATGATGTCGGAGTAGGCCATGTGCCACGGCTTAAAGTCATTCATGACGATAAACTCGATGGACCCTGTCCGGTTCTGATACACCGGATACCCGGTGAGGGCTTGCGATAGATCAATGACGCCGTCCCCACCGGGAATATCCAGAGTCTTCACCTTTTGCGCAGGTGGATTGAATAGCGGACGGGAAGCGGGGACAAGCCGCCAATCGTCCCATGTGTTCTTATCGCCAAATGTGATCGAATGGTACAACTTAAATCCCCCTTCCTCTTTGTGTAGACCGCTGTCCGAGTGCCACATCCATCGGTTCAGCAAGTTCGCCGACGAGCGCACCGGTGTTCAGCACAACACGCAGCTTCTCCATGCGTTCCAGCATCGAAGCCATCTCACCTCGAAGCGTGCGGAGTTCAGCCACAACATCATCATTGTCGACGGAAATGGTTGTCTGGCTGCTTCCGCCGCGCTGTGCCTCAAATGCAACGGCAGCCTGCCCGACAAGACCGACCGTTCGCTGCGAATAGAATAGGTTGTTCAAGGCGTCTGCTCCGGCCGATACGGCGGAGAGATCCAGAACAGGACGAATCACCGGCTCCATATCGAACCCGCCGCTCACAATGTCGGCAATGGTCTGGAGCACACCAGAAAGACCGCCCTCGGCCGACTCCGCCATCTCAGAACCGGCCGCATAAGAGCGGTCAACATAGTCCTGAAGACCTTTCACGAAACCAAGACCGGTGTAGTTACCGATCTCACGGAACACCCTCGACGGAGAGTTGATGTCCAGTGTCGACTTCGCCGCCTGTACGCCTGCAAGAGCCAGTTGCGTGATCTCATCAACAAAGCTGGACTTCTCAGACTGAACGCCTTCAGTAAGCCCCTTGACGATCTGCTTGCCGGTCTCATCCCAACCAGCTTCCGTCAGAACCTTCTTCGCCGTGTCGGCCATCTCCTGAAGCTCATCCTCAGTATTGTTCTTGATAAGACCAACCTTTTTCTCAAAGCTTCTGCGGAGCTGTTCCAACTGAGCGTTGGCGTCTTCCGTGACCTGATTCATCTTCTCCTGCCAGAGAGCACGATACTCGGTAAGCTCCTGATCGGCCTCCTCGCGGAGTTTTGCAATATTTTGCTGGGTCTCTTCGCGCAGCCCCTCTAATTCTCCGACCGCCTGCTCGCGAGCCATTGCGT
>ERZ837487.2955-NODE-2955-length-16275-cov-30.740506_pt1 | contig 16275 bp, 13 predicted proteins | sample MGYA00519911_ERZ837487 | MGnify/ENA primary metagenome ERZ837487 (study PRJEB31850, sample SAMEA3708818) | human gut metagenome | biome: human gut; feature: human-associated habitat; material: faeces | place: China | collected 2014 ...
TCTGCCGCACCTCGCTCGCCGTATCGGCACTTAGAATTATGCGGTATTGCCCTGAGAGAAGAAAGCAGAACGAACATTAAAGAAAGAGGGGCTTACGATGAAAAAGGCAACACGGGTTCTTTCTCTTACCATGGCGGCGGCGATGGCGGCAGGCGTTTTGGGCGGCTGTTCTTCCAGCGCACAGGGCGGCACAGCCAGCACGGCAGATACTTCCAGTGCCGCTTCCACCACAGCATCCAGCGCGGACAGCGGTAATGTGATCCGCGTTGGTGTGGTCTGCTCCATGACCGGCGGCTCCGCCATTTACGGCGAGGGTGCCCAGAACGCGGTGGATATGGCTGTGGAGGAGATCAACTCCGGCGATTCCGGCTACACGGTCGAGATCGTCAACGGCGGCAAGGTGGCTGACGATGCCAAGGACGCCAAGCAGGCCATGAACGCTTACAACAAGGTCATGGCAGATTCCCCGGCCGCTATCGTGGGCAGCTTCTTCTCTTCCGTTACACTGCCTATGGCGACCCAGGCTGCCAATGACGGAATGCTGCTGCTGGCAACCGGCGCTACCAACGTGGATGTGACCCAGAAAGGCTCCACGATCTTCCGTAACTGCTTCATTGACCCATATCAGGGCAAGATGGCCGCCCTGTTTGTTAAGAGCAAGGGATTCAGCAAGGTAGCCGTGATTTATGCCAAGGATGATGACTATTCCAACGGCCTGAAGGACGCTTTTGTAGAAAACTGCGAGGCCAACGGCATTGAAATTACCTATACCGGCGAGTGCATGAGCACTGATACTGACTTCTCCTCCCAGGCAGCACAGGCCGTGGCTTCCGGCGCAGAGTTTTTGTATTATCCCTGCTTCCTGGATACGGTACCGCTGTTTGTAGGCGCAGCGCGCAACGCGGGCTTTACCGGTACCATCATGGGCGGCGATGCCTGGGATGGTGCGGATACCACCGGCCTGGAAGACAAGTTTGATGACTGCTACTTTACCAACCACTACTCCAGCGAGGATACCGCCCCCGCCGTTCAGAACTTTGTGCAGAAGTACACCGAAAAGTACGGCACCGAAAGCCTGAACGCCTGCGCGGCCCTGTACTATGACGCCATCTACATGCTGCTGCAAGCTGCCGAGAATGGCGGCGGCACCGATACCGCAAGCCTGGTAAAAGGCATGACCGGTATGGAGTTTACCGGCGTTGGCGGCAAGATCAAGCTGGACGAAAACGGCGACGCCATCAAGAGCATTGCATTCAACACCTTTGTTGACGGCAAGGTCAAGTGGTCTGAGACGCTGGATTCCGATGGCAACCTGGTTTCCTCCGCTGAGTAAAGTTTTTTAGATTCCCCTAAACACCCCCTCCAGAGCAAAGGCGCAATGGTGCGCGCGGCAATGCAAGCAGCCGTGCGCACTTTTTTGTTTTTTGGATTCCCCCGAATCAAACATTCACAAAAAATGATAGGAAAGGTGAATGGACCATGACTGCATCATTATTTGTTCAGGGCCTGATCAATGGCCTGAACCAGGGCGCTATTTATGCGCTGATCGCGTTGGGCTACACCATGGTTTACGGTATCATCCGCATGATCAACTTTGCCCACGGCGATTTTATCATGATCGGTGCTTACACATTGTTTTACACCATCCCGCTGATGGTCGATGCGGGAATGCCCGCCTGGATGGCCGTGATTGTGGCCGTTGCGGTGTGCGCGCTGGTTGGTGTGCTGGTTGAGATCCTGGCTTACCGCCCGGTGCGCAAGGCCGGGCCCATGTCCGCCTTGATTACCGCACTGGCCATGAGCATCTTTTTGGAAAACCTGGCTATGGTGCTGTTTGGCGCCAAGCCGCACAACGTGCAGGCTATTTTCAGCCTGCCCACCATTACGGTCGGCGGGGTATCGCTGCCGCTGAACGTGCTGCTGACCATTAGCATCGGCATTGCGATGATGCTTTGCATGCAGCTGTTTGTAAAAAAGACCAAGCTGGGCAAGGCCATGCGCGCCGTCCCGCAGGATAAGGATGCTTCCACCCTGGTGGGCATCAACGTGAACAAGATCATCACCCTGACCTTTGCCATCGGCTCCGGTCTGGCGGCGGTGGCAGCGCTGATGTACTGCTCTACCTACCCCCGCGTTACCACCGATATGGGCTCCATGATGGGCATGAAAGCCTTCATCGCCGCAGTTCTGGGCGGCATTGGCATCATCCCCGGCGCCATGATCGGAGGCATTCTAGTCGGCCTGATTGAAATTTTTGTCAAGCTGTTTGCCCCCGGCTGGTACGAAGCCGTTACTTACGGCACATTGATCGTGATCCTGCTGGTCAAGCCCGCCGGTATCCTGGGCAAGAACACCGGCGAAAAAGTGTAAGGGAGGGAGCAGAGCAATGAGTAAAAAAATAAAAGGCTCCTATCTTTTGAACGCTGTGGGCGTGGCGCTGGTGTTTGCCCTGTTGACAGGGCTGTTCGCCGCCAATGCGTTCGGCACCTCCACCACCTATATTCAGGGCATCTGCACCACCGCCTGCTACACCATCATCATGGTCACATCGCTGAACCTGGTAGTTGGCTTTATGGGCGAGTTCTCCTTGGGGCATGCGGGGTTTGTTTCGGTCGGCGCTTATGTCTCCGCCATTGTATCCGGCGCGCTGGCAGGCAAAGGGCTTTCGGATCTGGGGCTGTTCCTGATCGCGCTGCTGGTCGGCGGCCTGGCTGCGGGCATCATGGGCGTACTGGTCGGCATCCCGGCGCTGCGCCTGCGCGGCGACTATCTCGCCATTGTCACCATGGCGTTTGCCGAAATCATCCGCGTCTGCTTCTGCAACTTTTCCATCACCGGCGGCGGTAAAACAATGAGCGGCATCCTCAAGCTGTCCACCTTCCCGCGGGTATTCTGGATCATGGTGGTCTGCGTTACCATCATGTACCTGTTCGTCCGCAGCAAATATGGCCGCACCGTGCAGGCCATCCGTGAGGACTACATCGCGGCTTCGGCTTCCGGCATCAACGTGACCTATTACAAGGTCATGACCTTTGCCATCAGCGCATTCTTTGCCGGCATCGGCGGCGGTATTTATGCCCATTACATGACGGCAATGATCCCCACCAACTTCAACTTTAACTATTCCGCAGAGCTGTTGAGCGAAGTGATCATCGGCGGCACCGGTTCGCTGACCGGTTCCATCATCGGCGCAGCGTTCCTGAGCGCTTTACCGGAACTGATGCGTGAATTTTCTACCTACCGCATGCTGGCCTACTCGGTGGTTCTGGTGCTGGTCATGCTGTTCCGTCCCGGCGGCATCTTTGGCCGGTGGGAGTTCAGCCTGACCCGCGCGCTGGAAAAACTGACCGGCCGCAGCACGGTAAAAGCAAAAGCAGAAAAGGGGGCCTGAACCATGGCACAACCCGTTTTGAAATGCCAGCACCTTGGCATCCAGTTTGGCGGCCTGAAAGCCGTGGATGATTTTAATATGGAAATCGGCGAATCCGAGCTAGTGGGGCTGATCGGACCCAACGGCGCAGGCAAAACCACCGTGTTCAACCTGATCACTGGTGTGTATAAGCCGACCGAAGGCTCCCTTTACCTGAATGGTGAGCGGATGAACGGCAAAAAGACCCACCAGATCGTTCATGCAGGCATTGCTAGAACCTTCCAGAATATCCGCCTGTTCAAAAAAATGACGGTGATCGAAAACGTCAAAGCTGCCATGCTGGAAGAACTGACCTACAACATGCCGCAGGCCATTTTCCGCACCAAGGCGTACTGGCAGCAGGAAGCCGCCGCCACCGCACGCGCCAAAGAGCTGCTGCAGGTGGTGCACCTTTCCGGCAAGGAGGACCTGGAGGCCGACAACCTGCCCTATGGTGAGCAGCGCCGCCTGGAGATTGCCCGCGCGCTGGCCACTAACATGAAGCTGCTGTTGCTGGACGAACCGGCCGCCGGTATGAACCCGACTGAAACGGAGGAACTGCTGGAGATTATTGATTATATCCGGAGCGAATTCAAGGTATCGGTGCTGCTGATCGAGCATGACATGAGTTTGGTCATGAAAGTCTGCGAGCGAATCCAGGTGCTGGACTTTGGTACCACGATCGCTTCCGGCACACCGGCAGAGATCGCCAATGACCCCCATGTGATTGAAGCATACCTGGGCAAAGACAAAGAGAAGGAGGTCGAAGCAGATGCTTGAAGTAAAAGACCTTCATGTCAATTACGGCGCGGTACACGCGCTGAACGGCATATCGCTGCATGTGGATGACGGCGAGATCGTATCCCTGATCGGGGCAAACGGCGCGGGCAAAACCACCACCCTGCGCACCATTACCGGGCTGGAAAAAGCTGCGTCCGGCAGCGTGACGTTTGACGGGCACGACCTGCGCAAGGCGGAACCCAGCAAGATCATTACCTACAAGCTGGCCCATGTGCCGGAAGGGCGGCATATCTTTCCCCAGATGACGGTGGAAGAAAACCTGGAAATGGGCGCTTATGCCGACCCGGCCGGGATGGAAGAGACGATGAAGGATGTGTATAAGCGCTTCCCCCGTCTGGAAGAGCGCCGCCGCCAGCTGGCGGGCACCCTTTCCGGCGGCGAGCAGCAGATGCTGGCCGTAGGCCGTGCCCTGATGGCAAAGCCCAAAATGATTTTGATGGATGAACCTTCGATGGGCCTTTCGCCCCTGCTGGTCAAAGAGATCTTTGCCATCATTCAGGAAGTAAACAAGCAGGGCATCACGATCCTGCTGGTGGAACAGAACGCAAAGATGGCGCTGGCCATTTCGGACCGCGCCTATGTGCTGGAAACCGGCAACATCAGCATTGAGGGCAACGCCGCGGATCTGCTGAACGACCCGCGCGTGAAGAAAGCCTATCTGGGTCAGTAAGGAGGGGTGGAAAATGTATCCCGATTATCCGTATTTTGCAGTCGCCATTACCCGCACCTGTGGTTCGGGCGGCGGCAGCTACATTGGCAAGCAGCTGGCAAAGGCATTTGACATTGACCTGTATGACCGCAAGCTGCTGCGCCTTGCCTCAGAGGACAGCGGCATCAGCGAGGAACTGTTTGCCCGCGCCGATGAGAACACCCGCAAAACCATGCTGTACCGGGTTTCGGAACGGGTGTATGACGGCAGCATCATCCCGCCGGAAAGCGGCAACTTTATCAGCGATGAAAACCTGTTCAACTACCAGGCCAAGGTGCTGCGGGAGCTGCTGAACGAGGAAAGCTATATCTGCGTGGGCCGCGCGGCGGACTTTGTTCTGCGGGATAAGCCCAACGTGCTGACCGTGTATGTGGATGCCCCCTATGACTGGCGTGTGGAGCGCGAGATGAAGCGCCAGGGCATTGGCAGCAGCCAGGCCAAGCACTATATTGACAAGCTGGACCGCTACCGTGAAAGCTATTACAAATACCACACCGGCCGCCAGTGGAAGCGGGTGGAAAATTATGACCTCTGCCTGGATTCCGCCGCCATTGGGCTGGATAACTGTGTGGAGCTGATTAAAAAAGTGATTGAACTGAAATTTGATGGGAAAGCCAAATAACGGCTGAACATAAAGGCAACCAAGATGAGAGGAGTAAGGGAAAATGGAATCCATTGCATATTATGATGGCAAAATCGGCGCACCGGAAGAATTGATGGTGCCGTTCAATGATCGCGTTCACTTTTTTGGCGATGGCTGCTACGATGCCACCGTTGGCGCGAACGGCAAGGTATACCTGCTGCAGGACCACCTGGACCGCTTTTTTACCAGCGCCAAGGCACTGGATATCAACATCCCGATGAGCAAGGCCGAGCTGGGCAGGCTGCTGACCGACCTGCTGGCCAAGGTGGACAGCAAGGTCAACTTTGTATACTGGCAGGTCACCCGCGGTGTGGAGCCCCGCAACCATGTGTATGAGGAAGGCGTGCCCGGCAAGCTGTGGGTTTCCATCCGGCCCAACACCCTGAACGACCCCGACAAGCCCATCCGCCTGAACTCTGAGGAGGACACTCGCTTTTACCACTGCAACATCAAAACGCTGAACCTGCTGCCCAGCGTTATGACCGCCCAGCGCGCCAAGCTGGCCGGCATGAGCGAGACCGTGTTCCACCGCGGGGATATTGTAACGGAATGTGCGCACTCCAACGTTTCAGTGCTGAAAGACGGGATTTTCTATTCCCACCCGAACGATGAACTGATTTTGCGCGGCATTGCCAAGACCCATATGCTGCAGGCCTGCTACCGCCTGGGCATTACCGTGATGGAAAAACCGTTCACGGTGGATTTTCTGCGCGATGCGGATGAGATCATCGTGACCTCCTCCTCCAACTTCTGTCTGCATGCCTGCGAGTTTGAGGGAAAGCCCGCCGGCGGCAAGGACCCCGCTACCCTGAAAGCCATCCAGGACGAAGTGCTGAAAGAGTTCTATGACTATACCGGCTGCGAAAGTCTGTGGGGCTGAAAAGGGGGAAAACACCATGACCCGTGACGAACTGGAAAAACGCAATGTAGGCGAAAACCTGGATGCCATCATGTGTCTGGACCCCCGTGGTTACGGGGTGTGCCGCATTTTGTACGCGGGCAGCCGGGCATATACCGGGGAGCCGACCGCCATGCACGCAGCCGAAGCGTTGTGCAAAGCCATCCACCCCGGCGACCCGGTGTATATCCTGGTCGGGTTTGTATTGCTGCCCCACAAGGTGCCGGAAATGGACGGTTCTGTCAGCGCGATCCTGCTGGCGCGGTCTCTGGTATTGGCCTTTGGGGCAAAGCCGATCATCGTCTGCCCGCAGGACAGCGTGGAAGCCTTTAAGAAATGCGGCAATGTGGTGGGTCTGCATGTGTATGAGGACCTGGATACCGCCATGGAGCTGCCGCTGAGCCTTGGCGTTGTGGCCTTTACCAAAGATAAGGCCAAAGCCCCCGCCCAGGCCAAAGCGCTGGCGGATAAGATTTTACCCGCAGCGGTGATCTCGGTGGAAGCCTGCGGCGGCAACGCCAAGGGTGTTTACCACAATGCGGTGGGCAAGGATGTGACCGCACTGGAAGCCAAAAGCGATGTGCTGTGGAACGAACTGCGCACCCGCGGCGTGCCCAATGTGGCCATCGGCGATCTGGGCAATGAGATCGGCATGGGCACCATTGGGGAGCACATTAAAAAATATGTGCCCTTCACCGCCCCCGGCGAATGCCAGGACGGCTGCTGCGGCGGCATTCTGGCCGCAAGCAGCACCGATAACATCATCACGGCAACCTGCTCTGACTGGGGCTGCTATGCGCTGATGGCCGCGCTGGCCTACCTGAAAAAGGATATGGACATCCTGCACCGGGAGGAGATGGAAAGCGAGGTCATGCGGGTGCTTTCCCGCAATGGCATGATCGATATGACAGGCTCGCTGCTGCCGGGTGTGGATGGGTTTGATACCCGCATGAACGTTGGCATTGTCAGCATGATGCGGCAGTGCACGGCGTATGCGGTGCGGTATTCCCACAATTCGGACCACTGGTTCGGCCCGGTGCTGGCAAAGAAATTTTTTGAGCAGGCATAAAGCAGGCTGTGCTATAATAGGCACATTGGCCTTGGTCAGGAAGCAGTGAACCCAAAACGGCACGTTTAGGGACCGTAGGGGCGCACAATGTGCGCCCGCGAACCTAAAGGTACAGCACACTTCCTGACCAGCCACAAAATACCGGACGCAAAGGGGATTTTTGTTATGATCCAGTTTACCCCCGTGGGGGACAGCGGCGTGCTGGCCGTCTGCGGCAGTGAGATCAGTGAACAGGTGAACGCGCAGGTTATGGCGCTGGATGCCGCTGTGCAGGCGGCGCAGCTGCCCGGCGTGGTGGAAACAGTGCCCACCTATGCGGCGCTGCTGGTCACGCTGGACCCTTTGCAGACCGATGCCGATACCCTGATCCCCGCGCTGCGCCGCCTGTGGGACGCTTTGTCCCCGGTCAGCAGCACCGCGGCCGGGCGGCTGGTGGAGGTGCCGGTGTGTTACGGCGGAGATTACGGCCCCGACCTGGCCTTTGTGGCACAGCACGCCGGGCTGACCGAACAGCAGGTCATCGACATCCACTGCGGGCGGGACTACCGCATTTTTATGCTGGGGTTCCTGCCGGGGTTCCCGTACCTGGGCGGCATGGATGAACGCATTGTCTGCCCCCGGTTGCAGACCCCGCGCACCAAGATCCCCGCGGGGGCGGTGGGCATTGGCGGCAAGCAGACGGGCATCTACCCGCTGGCTTCCCCCGGCGGGTGGCAGCTGATCGGCCGCACGCCGCTGCGCCTGTTTGACCCGGCTGGCGGCGGCAAACTGCCTTACGCGGCGGGGGACCGCATCCGGTTTGTGCCCATCAGCCCGGAAAAGTTTGAAACCATCCAGAAAGAACAGGGGGCGGCACTGTGAACTTGCATGTGATAAGCCCCGGCCCGCTGACCACCGTGCAGGATGCAGGCCGCACCGGCTATGCCGCGCGGGGGTTCCGCACCTGTGGAGCGGCGGATGGTTACGCTATGCGGACCGCCAACCTGCTGGCGGGCAACCCCCAGGCAGCCGGTGCCGCCGTGCTGGAAATGACCCTGCAGGGCGGCAAGTATCAGTTTGACGGGGACGCTGTTTTTGCCCTGGCGGGGGCCGATATGCCCGCCGCGCTGGATGGCCGCCCGGTGCCCGCCTATACGCCGCTTTTGGCCCGCGCGGGGCAGGTGCTGGCAATTGGCGCGGCCCGCAGCGGGCTGCGCGGCTACCTGGCCGTGTTTGGCGGCGTGGATACCCCGCCCGTGCTGGGCAGCCGCTCCACCGACTTAAAATGCCGGATGGGCGGGCTGGATGGCCGCGCACTGAAAGCTGGGGATGTGCTGCCCATTGGGGCGGCACCCGCCATGGTGGAACAGCGCTGGCAGCAGATCTGCGCCAAAGGGGCAAACCGTCCGCTGGGCACGGCGCGCACCCCCGCAAGGCCGTGGCGCTTTTTGGGCGGGCGGAAGCTGCCGCTGTTCCGTGCGGTGCCCGGCCCCCAGACCGATGCCTTTACCGCAGTGGGGCAGGCCGCATTTGTACACGGGGTATATGCTTTGACAGCAGACTGTGACCGCATGGCCTGCAAATTGCAGGGGCCGCAGATCGAGACTGTGGATGGGTCGGACATTGTATCGGACGGCATTGTGGCGGGTTCGGTGCAGGTATCGGCCAACGGGCAGCCCATTGTGATGCTGGCTGACCACCAGACCACCGGCGGGTATGCCAAAATTGCAACCGTCATCAGCGCTGACCTTTCGGCCATGGCGCAGCTGCGCCCCGGCGAAAAGCTGGCGTTCCAATATGTGACCGCGGCGCAGGCTGTTGCAGGAGCCAGGGCGCAGGCGGCCGTACTTGACAAAATCAGGGAGCGGATGAAATAATGGACTTTGCAGCCATGAAACCGGCCGACCTGCGCGGGCTGATCCGCAAGGGCGAACTGACCGGCCCGACCACCGGCATGTGCAACGGTTATGCCCAGGGCAACCTTGTGGTGCTGCCCAAGGCGCTGGCGTGGGACTTTTTGCTGTTCTGCCAGCGCAACCCCAAAGCCTGCCCGCTGCTGGAAGTGGCGGACGCAGGCGAGCGAACCTTTGCCCAATTTGGCAAAGGCAGCGATATTGCTACCGATATCCCGCGCTACCGGGTGTACGAACACGGCGAGCTGACCGGGGAATACACCGATGTGAGCAAATTCTTTGAGGAGAGGAACGACCTGGTCAGCTTTTTGATCGGGTGCAGCTTCTCCTTTGAATCTGAACTGCTGGAAGCTGGCATCCCGGTGCGCCAGATCGAAGAGGGCGTGAATGTGCCGATGTACAACACCAACATTCCCTGTACCCCGGCGGGGGTGTTCAGCGGAAACATGGTGGTCAGCATGCGGCCCATCCCGTACCGGCAGGTCCCGGCGGCAGCTGCCATTACAGCGGGCATGCCCCGCGTGCACGGTATGCCGGTGCAAATCGGTGAGCCGGAAGCCATCGGCATCCATGATTTGGCTCACCCGGATTACGGCGATGCCGTGACCATCAACCCCGGCGAAACACCGGTGTTCTGGCCCTGCGGCGTGACCCCGCAGAACGTTGTGATGCACTCCAAGCCGGAGTTCTGCATCACCCATGCGCCGGGGCACATGTTTGTGACCGACGTAAAAAATGTGGAGCTGAAATATTAAGAGCAGATAGTAAAAACCGCAGGGGCACACACTGTGCGCCCCTGCGGGGCAGAAGCATTACCTTATACCTGAAAGTGGAGGATTGAGCCATGCCGCATATTGATTTGAACTGTGACCTGGGCGAAAGTTTTGGCGCGTATACCATCGGAATGGATGAAAAGGTGATCCCGTTTATCACATCGGCCAATGTGGCCTGTGGGTTCCATGCAGGCGATCCGCTGGTGATGCAGCGCACCGTAGCGCTGTGCAAACAGAGCGGCGCGGCGGTGGGGGCGCACCCCGGTTTCCCTGATCTGCAGGGCTTTGGCCGCCGCCAGATGAAGCTGACCCCGGCGGAAGCCAAGGCCTGTGTGCAGTATCAGATCGGTGCGCTGAAAGCGTTTTGCGATGCCGCCGGTGTGCCGCTGCACCATGTAAAGCCCCACGGCGCTTTGTACAACATGGCGGGCAAGGACCGCGCGCTGGCGGATGCCATCTGCGCCGCAGTGAAGGAGAGCGCCCCCGGCGCAGTGCTGCTGGCGCTTTCCGGCAGCGAGATGGTCAAGGCGGCCCAGGCCATCGGCCTGCCGGTTGCCAACGAGGTGTTTGCTGACCGCGGCTACCGCCCGGATGGCAGCCTTGTGCCCCGCGGAACCCCCGGCGCCATGATTGAGGATGAGGACGAAGCCATTGCCCGCGTGATCCGCATGGTAACCGAGGGCAAAGTGACCGCCAACGACGGTACGGACATTGCCATCCAGGCGGATTCCGTCTGCGTACACGGCGACGGCCCCAAGGCTCTGGCCTTTGTAGAAAAGATCGGCGCGGCCCTGCAGGCAGCCGGGGTGGAATTGAAGACGTTTTGAGAAAATGAGCAGGGGCACCGTTCAGCAAATGCCGTTTTCCCCTGTAGAGACCGTAAGGGCGCGCAGTGTGCGCCCGCAGGTGTGCGCCGGGTGATGAAGTGAAATACCCGGCAAAGCCCGTCGTGCGGGACGATGCAGGTGTCGTTCCCTGCAAATTTTTAGCCTGGCAGCGGGAAACCGCCCCTCAGGCCGCTTCGCGTCCAGAGGGGTGGCTCCCTGCCGCCAAAATTAAAATTGCGGATAATAAAAACAAAAAGGCGCGTGCCAGCCCATGGGGGCAAGGCGCGCGCCTTTTGCTATGCTTAGGCAATACCGCATAATTCTAAGTGCCGATACGGCGAGCGAGGTGCAGCGGCTGCTAAGCCAAAAGCGCAGATAATACTGGATGTCTTATCGAGCATTTTGGCAACGCAGATGCCGTGCCGCAGCCGCCGAAGCGGTGCTTAAGCCGCTAGGCGGGAATTGTGCGGTGTTGCCCTTATCCCCGCACGCGGAAGCTGCGCTCGGCAGGGTCCGGGGGAATGGATTTGCAGGTAAAGGTTTCAATGTGGATCCAATGGCTGGTGCCGGTAATGGTGGGCACCAGGCGATCCAGCTGGGCGGCGGAACCCTGGGCTTCCAGGTCCACTGTGCCGTCCCAGTTGTTTTCCACCCAGCCGGTCAGATCCAGCAGCTGGGCGGCATACTGCGCACGGTAGCGGAAGCCAACCCCCTGCACGCTGCCGGTAAAATGCCAGTGGCGGCGTTCCACGGCGGCGCTCATTCTGCGGGCTCCTTCTGCGGTTCGCTCTGGCTGGCGGGTTTCGGGTCAAAGCTGTTCAGCCGGGCCGTGCCGGACAGCAGCCACGCCACAAACAGCGTCATAAGAATGACGGAATCGATCGGGTGCAGCACAAAGTTCAGCGGGTAAAGCACACCGGCGGCCAGCAGCGGCAGCAGCGCGCTGTAAACCAGCGCCATGCGGGTGTTCTGGGCAATGCGGGCATCCACCGCGCGGGAAATGCGCACCGCGGCAGCGGCATCGGCCAAATCGTCCCGAAGCAGCATCACATCGGCGGCGGGCAGCGGCTCGGCTCCCATGCCAATGCCGACATCGGCACAGGCCAGTGCCGCGGCGGCAGAAGTACTGCCTATCATGGCGGCAGGGCCGTTTGTTTGCAGGCGGCGCAGTTCGGCTTCCAGCTCTGCGGGGGCAAGGCCGGATACCACGTGGGCGTCATCCAGCCCAACCTGAGCGGCAACGCGGTCTGCATTGGTGCGGCTGTCGCCTGTCAACAGGATCACATCCAGCCCAAGGGCTTTCAGCGCGTCAAGGGCGGCTTTGCTGGCGGGCTTTACGGCATCGGCAACGCCGATCAAACCAGCTGCGTGGCCGTCGAGCGAAAAGTAAAGCGGGGCAATGCCGTCAGCGGCCAGCTGCTCGCCAGCCTGCTGCAAATCGGGGGTCAGCTCGCACTGGGCGGCAATAAACTCTGCGCTGCCGCCTGCCATCACCTTGCCGGCCATTTTGCCGGTCAGGCCCTGGCCGTCCAGAATGGTAACGTCCTTAACGGCGCTCAGCTTGATGTTCTCCGCAGCGGCTTTGCGCATCACAGCGCGGGCCAGCGGGTCCTGGCTCTGGCTTTCCAGCCCGGCAGCCATGCCAAGCAGGAACTTGGCGGGCACGCTGCGGGTGCCCACAATGGTGACCACTTCCGGCTCGCCGTTGGTGATTGTTCCGGCTTTATCCAGCACGGCGGTGTGCAGGGTACCGATGGACTGCAGGCTGGCGGCTGTTTTGAACACGATGCCGTGCTTGGCACCCACGCTGGCACCGGACATGATGGCAGCCGAAGCTGCCAGCGCCAGCACACAGGGGCTGCTGACAGCCAGCACGCTGATGGCGCGGGCCAGCGCAAAAGCAAAGCTCTGCCCCAGCAGCAGCCAGATGATGAGCACCACGCAGGCAATGCCGATAACGGCGGGCACAAACACGCTGCGTACCTTATCGGCCAGGGAACTCAACGGCACTTTGGCAGCGGCAGTGGTCTGCACGGTATGTACCAGCTGGGCGGCGGTGGAATCTGGCCCGATGCGGGTGGCACGGCAGATCAGGGCGCCACCCTGGTTGGCGGTGGCGGCGTAAACAGTGCTGCCTTTGTGCTTGGCCACGGGGGCGGCGGCACCGGTCAGGGCAGATTCATCCACCGTGGTTTCGCCCTCAATGACAACGCCATCTACCGGCATCACATCGCCGGGACGAATCAGGAAGATATCACCCACCGCGACTTCATTCAGCGGCACGGTGTGCTGCTGGCGGCTGCGCAGCACGCAGGCGGTTTCGGGAATGCGCTCTGCCAGACTGTGCAGAGGGGCCATGGCTTGTGCCTTAAACCGTACTTCCAGCAGCTGGCAGGCTGCGGCAAAGATCAAAATAGCGGCGGCAGAGGGCAGGAACAGCTCCTTCGGGGCATCCTGTGTAAAAATGGCGATTATGCCGTAAACCAGCGCCGCCCCGGAACTGAGCGCCACCAGCGTATCCGGCCCGGGGGCGCGGATGCTCTTGCAGCCGTTGATAAAATAGGAACGGTTCAGCCAGCAGACCGGCACGGTGAGCACCAGCTGCACAATGCCGCACCACATGGCGTTATCACCGGTCAGGAACGGCGGCAGTGGCAACCCGAAAGCAGCGCCAAGGCCAAGGTAAAAAAGCGGAATCAGCAGGCAGGCACTGATGACCAGCCGCCGCTTGATCTGGGAAACAGCGCTGCCCGGCATGGCGGCAGCGGCCCCGGTAGGTTCAAAATTTTGCATTGGAACACTCCCGTATCAAATAAGAGTTGCAAGCGTCAGGAGATGTTGGTGGAAGAAAGCCGGTGATTGGGCCGGGGTGCCTGACGGCACACCCCTACCATTAAAACAGACCTTCCGGCAGAATAATGTCGTTTTGCGGCACGCGCTGCCAGTTGAAGCCGTCGGCCAGCTCGGCAGGGGTGCGGGGGTCCGGGGCGTTTTGCAGCCCGCAGGCATAGGCCAAACGGCCAATGATCTGCTCCGGCGTATAGCGCGCCTGTAAATGCTCCAGGCTTTCGTCGCCATCCCGTTTGGAAAGCCGCCGCCCATCCACGGCCAGCAGCAGCGGCATGTGATAAAATTCCGGCGCGGGCAGGCCCAGTTCCCGGTAGAGCCACAGCTGGCGCGGCGTGCTGGACAAAAGGTCTGCCCCGCGCACCACCTGGGTAACGCCCATCAGGGCATCATCCACCACCACGGCCAGCTGGTAGGCAAACACACCGTCCGCCCGCCGCAGGTAAAAATCCCCACAGTCCTGCGCCAGATTCTCGGCATAGGGGCCCATGTGGCCGTCCACAAAGGAAATGGTTTCGTCCGGAACCATCACCCGCCAGGCTGGCTTGCGCCTGGCGGTGCGCAGAACGATCTCTTCCGGCGTCAGGTTCCGGCAGGTCCCGGCGTATACCACATTCCCATCGGAGCGGTGGGGGGCATCGGCGGCGTGCAGCTGGCTGCGGCTGCAAAAGCAGGGGTAAACCAGCCCTTTGCGCACCAGCTTTTGGTAATATTCTTCATAGATAGCGCTGCGCTCGCTCTGGTAATAGGGGCCGCGAGGGCCGCCCTTGCTGCCGCCTTCATCTGCGGCAAGGCCGAGCCAGGCAAGGTCGGCTTCCAGCAGATCAGCAAATTCGCGCGGGCAGCGCACGGCATCCAGATCCTCAATGCGCAGCACAACCTTGCCGCCGCTGCTTTTGGCCGAAAGCCACGCCAGCAGGCAGCAGCACAGGTTGCCCAGGTGCATCCGCCCGCTGGGGCTTGGCGCATAGCGCCCGACTGTGCTGCTCATTCCAGCGTATAGCGGGCATCGCCCAGGCTGCGCAGGTGGACGCGGTAGAACCCGGCAACGGCCCGCACCATGGCGTCAGCATCGGCCACCGCGGCGGTTTCCACCGCACTGTGCATGGCCAGCTGGGCCAGGCCAATATCTACCATGGGAACCGGCACGGTATGGCTTTGCAGGTTGCCCAGCGTGCTGCCGCCCGGCAGGTCGGCACGGTTGGCAAACACCTGCACAGGAACGTTGTTCTTGCGGCAGATCTCCTTAAAAATCGCGCCGGTCAGGCCGCTGGTGGTGTATTTCTGGCTGGCATTGACTTTGACCACAACACCCTTGCCCAAAATGACCTTGTTGCAGGGGTCAGCCTTATCAGCAAAATTGGGGTGAACGGCGTGGGCATTATCGGCGCTGAGCACAAAGCTGTTGGCAAATGCCTGGGCCTGTGCCTGGGCACTGTGGGGGATCGCATTCAGGATGCGGTCGAGCACATCGCGCAAAAAGCTGCTGTCTGCGCCCTGGCGGGTGCTGCTGCCCACTTCTTCGTTATCAAACATCGCCCAGACCGGGGCGCAAGCGCTGTCGGTCTCAGGGGCGGCGTCCAAAAAGCCGTACAGGGTGGTGGCGGCGCACTCCAGATCGTCAATGCGGGGGGCCATGAACAGCTCGCCGTCCGGCCCAATGCGGGTGGGTGCCTGGCGGGTGTAAAGCGAAAGGTCAAAGTCCACAATGTCCTCTTCTTTCACACCGGCGGCCTCAGCCAGCAGGGCGGGGAAGGGCTTGGAACCCTCCAGCCCGTATAGGGGCTGCATGTCCACCTGGGGGTTAAAGGCGTGGCCGCTGTTCAGCGTGCGGTCCATGTGGATGGCTAGCGATGGGATGACCAGCAGATCACGGTCCAGGTCCACCAGGCGGCTTTCCAGCGTACCGGCGGCTTCATCCCGCACCAGCACACGCCCGGCGGCGGAGAGCGGACGGTCCAGCCAGGTGGACATAATCATTCCGCCGTAGCCTTCCACGTTCAGCTTGATGCAGCCCGCAGCGTTCACATTGGTGTTCTTGATGCGCCAGGTGGGGGAGTCGGAATGGCTGGCAGCAATGCGCCAGCCGCCAATGGCGTGGGCAGGCACCCGCCAGGCAATGATGGAACTTTCGTTGCGGGTCACATAATAACCGTGTTCCGGTTCCAAATTCCAGTATTCGGCTTCCTCCAGGCGGGTGTAACCGGCGGCATCCAGCAGCTGGGCTGCAGTGTGTACCGCGTGGAACGGCGACACTGACCGGTGCAGAAAATCAAAAAGCTGTTCAATTTGCATGGGATAGAACCATCCTTTTATGTTTAGGCAACACCGCACAATTCCCGCCTTACGGCATAAGCACCGCTCCGGCGGCTGCGGCACGGCATCTGCGTTGCCAAAATGCTCGATA
>ERZ837487.2967-NODE-2967-length-16242-cov-8.322605_pt1 | contig 16242 bp, 13 predicted proteins | sample MGYA00519911_ERZ837487 | MGnify/ENA primary metagenome ERZ837487 (study PRJEB31850, sample SAMEA3708818) | human gut metagenome | biome: human gut; feature: human-associated habitat; material: faeces | place: China | collected 2014 ...
ATAGAGTGCCGGATACGGCACATGATTGTCCGATACTTCGCATCGGAGTGATGCATGAACAGCCTGTTTCAGAAAGAGAAAATCTATCAAAATAGGAGCTTTTTTATTTCTTCCACAGTCTGTCCCTGCACCACAAAACCACCGTCATCTACATTTAGGGGTTGATAACACAGTGGAGATAAAGTTACTTAGGTAGTGTCGGTGCAGTGGTGTGGAGATGACAGGCAGGTTTCGCAAAGTGGCAAGCCACTATGCACCGGAGCCAGCCTTTGGGCTGTTCCTAAACTTGCCATGGGGCGTCTGCCCCTTGGAACCCCGGCACGTCAATGACGTAAGTAATCCTGCGAAATGTCCACCGGACATTCCTTAGAAAGACTTACTGATTGACTAGTGTGCCGACATATTGATATTTAACCAAATATTTCTGGCTGTTATTGCCGTTTTATGGTCCAATAAACACAATAAAAGAAACGGCGGTGATATCCTATGGCAAGACCAAAAAAGTACAAAATCAAACTTACGGATGATGAGTTAAAAAAACTAAAATCTGTCATCCGAAAAAATAATACATCCAAAACAATCCGATGCAGATGCCAGATTATTATTGACCTGGATGAGTCCCACGGAAAAGTATTGACCCATGAGCAGTCTGCAAAATCAAATGGTGTATGTCTGGCAACACGAACCAATACTGTGAAAAAATATTTTGAGGGTGGTATTGATGCAGTAACTGAGTTTAAGCGTAATGTTAATTCTGATAATGCAAGGCGTGTGCTCGATGGACGTGCCGAAGCCCGTATCATTGAACTTGCCTGTGGTCCGGTGCCGGAAGGACATTCAAGGTGGACCATCCGGCTGCTGGAAGAGAAATCAAGAATTGTTCTTGACACTCCGGTCAGCCGTGAGGCAATCCGAAGAGCATTAAAAAAAACAAACTTCGACCTCACAAAAACGACTACTGGTACATCCCCTCAAAAGGTGATGCCGAATTTATAGCATGTATGGAAGATGTCCTTGATGTATATGAACTCCCATACAATCCTGAAAGACCAGTTGTATGTATGGACGAAAAGCCTTACCAGTTACTGGACGATGCAAGGGAACCACTGCCCATGCGTCCGGGTGACAATCAGAAAACAGATACGGAATATGTCAGGAATGGCACCTGCAGCATATTTGCTTTCGTCGAGCCGCTTGGAGGCACTCATCATGTCAGCGTGCGAGAACATCGTACTGCCTCTGACTGGGCAGAAGAGATAAAATATCTCGTTGATGTCATGTATCCTGATGCAGAAAAAATAATTCTTGTTATGGATAACCTTAACACCCATAAACCGGCGTCCTTGTATAAAAGGTATCCGGCAGATGAGGCAAGACGGATCATCAAGCGTTTGGAAATTCACTATACACCCAAACATGGAAGCTGGCTTGACATTGCAGAAATAGAACTGAATGTAATGACCAGACAGTGTCTGTCACGAAGGATTGGAAACATTGCAAATCTTCGTGAAGAGTTAGCTGCGTGGGAAGTCGAGCGTAATACAGTCGCAGCAAAAGTTAATTGGCAGTTCCGAACTGCCGATGCAAGAGTAAAGTTGAGTTCATTGTATCCTAAGTTTACAACAGCTTCCGAATAGGAAGTTGTTGTAATGCTAAATATCAATGTGTCAGTACACTAGGCACCAGCTTTTATAATATGTTTTCTTGACTCGCCCCTTGAGGGACATTATAATAATATAAATATAGCATTACAGAAGCGCTCCTGCAAGAGCAGCCGGATAAAATATAAATGCACCTTTGATCTATGAGAAACCTGCGAAAGGGGGAATACCTTTGAAAACAATCGCCTTTTGTGATGATGATATTTCCATACTGCAAGAGCTTCAGACGCTGTTTGACCAATACTGCGCAGACCGGGCTGAAGAGATCAACTGCTCCATGTTTCACAGTCCACTGGAGCTGCTTCACGTCATGGAGTGCAAAACCCGGTTCGACATTCTGTTCCTGGATGTCTTAATGCCGGGGGAAAACGGGATCGATGCGGCATCAGAGATCCGAAAGCTTGACAACAATGTAAAAATCATTTTCCTGACCTCCTCGGCGGAGTTCGCAGTGCAGTCCTACGCAGTGGGAGCCTACTTTTACCAGTTAAAGCCTATCTGGAAGGAGGGCTTTTTCAGGCTGATGGACTCCGTTCTCGCAGCGTGTGAAAAGGAGCAGTCGGACAGCATCGTTCTGCGGTGTAAAAGCGGCGTCGCCCGGATTGGGCTCAAGGAGCTGGAATACTGCGAGGTCATCCACCGGACACTGTTTTTTCACCTGACCTCCGGCAAAGTGCTGGAGAGCACCGGCAGTCTGGATGACTTGAGCGCTCAGTTGAAGCCGTACCAGCGCTTCCTGCGGCCCCACCGTTCTTATCTGGTGAATCTGGAATATGTCCGGAACATCTCCGCCAGGGCGGTCACCATGTCCTGCCTGACAGAGATCCCACTCCCACGGGGAAAGTATAATGAGGTCAAGGACGCATATCTGGACTACGCCTTTCGGAACAGGCGGGTGATGGTATGAGCACGGCTGTCTCCCTGCTGAACGATGTTGCGGTGAGCCTGTTCGGGAGCATTCTGGCGGCCAGCTTCTGTGGCGCATTGGACTCCCGCCGGAACCGGGTGGTGTTCTGGTGCTGCATGGTGGTGATCCCTCTTGTGTCGGGCTGGATCTATGCCACATGGGATGCGAATTTCCTCCGGATGATCTACCCGCTGATCATCCACCTGCCCCTGATCCTACTCATGTCCGTACTCACCAAAAAGCCATGGTGGGCAGTGGTTTCCGTCCTGACAGCCTATCTCTGCTGTCAGCTCCGGCGCTGGCTTGCACTGTTTGTGGTGGCGCTGGCCTCCGGCGGCCATGTGATGCAGAATGTGGTGGAACTTGCCGTTACGCTGCCCTTGCTTGCCCTGTTGCTGCGCTTTGCCGCACCGTCCATCCGGAGGCTGGCGGATCACTCCATCAGGCTGAAGCTGGTATTCGGTATGATCCCGACGGTGTACTACATATTCGACTACGCGACTGTCGTCTATACGGACATTCTATCCAGCGGCAGCCCTGTGGTGGTGGAATTCATGCCCTTTGTCTGCTGTGGGGCCTATCTGGTCTTTCTACTTTATTATGTGGCCGAGGAGGAGAAGCGGGATCGGCTCCAGCAGCTTAAAAACAGCCTGGGTATCCAGGTGACCCAGGCCGTCCGGGAAATCGACGCCCTGCGCCAGTCCCAAAAGCAGGCCAGCGCCTATCGCCATGACCTGCGCCACCACCTGCAATATTTGGCGGGCTGTATGGCGGAGGGGCAGACGGAGCGGGCACAGTCCTATATCTCCGGCATCTGCGCAGAGATCGAGGCACAGAAGGTACAATGCTACTGTGAAAACGAAACGGCCAATCTCATCCTCTCTGCCTTTGTGCAGCGTGCGGAAAAGGACGGCATTGCCTTAAACGCATCGGTGACGCTCCCGCCCTTCCTTCTGGTCTCCGACAGCGATCTGTGTGTGCTGCTGTCCAATGCGCTGGAAAATGCCCTTCACGCCTGCCAGAACCTGCCCGCCGCAGGAACGGCCCGCATCATTTCGGTGGAGGGTTACGAGCAGGCCGGCAGGCTCTTTTTGCAGGTGACCAACCCCTGCGGCGATCCGGTCCGGTTTGAAAACGGTATCCCCATCTCCAGTCGGCCCGGCCACGGGCTGGGTGTGCAGAGCATCTGTGCCATCGTGAAGCGGTACGGCGGCGTCTGCTCCTTCTCAGTCAACAACGGAATATTTCTCCTGCGTCTGTCCCTTTGAAAGTGGGCGTGTGTGTCGATTCAGTACATCCAGCGTACGATTCAGGCCGCACGTCCCCTTTTTTTGCCCATGGGGTTTATGATACAGATAAGCCAAACGGCGGTATAAACAATAGGAGGAATACGAACATGAAAAAACTACTTACCATTTTGCTGGCGGCGGTGCTGTGCATCTCTCTGGCGGCCTGCGGCGGCAGCGGCCCGGATAAGCAGCCTGCCATCGATGCTTACAACAAGCTTGCCGAGAACTACAACAAGTTTGTGGAGATCTCCAATGAGGATCTGAGCGGCTGGAGTGAAGAAGACATCGACTACATGAATTCGATTGCCGATGCGATCACGCAGTACGGCGAGCAGCTGGAGAGCGATGATGAGCTGACACAGGAGCAACTTGACGAGATGGTTGAGGCGTGCAATGAGTTCAACGGCATCATTGAGGAATATCTGGAGAACGAAGGATAATCCAAGACAACGATACATGATGTTATTTTGATTCTGCTCAAGGCGGATGCGCTAGCCCGCATCCGCCTTGAGCCTTGAAGGAGGCTATTTTATGCTGTTCATCATAATTGGCGGATTGATCGCCACTTTTGTAATCTGGGGGATCGGCGTCCAGCGCAGGCTGGTGGCCATGGACGAGAATGTCAATAACGCCATGAGCCAGATTGGGGTACAGCTCTCCTCCCGGTTCGACGCGCTCACCGCCCTGCTGGATCTGGCCAAGGGCTACGCCGCTCACGAATCCCAGACCCTGATCGAGACCATTAAGTCCCGGCGCAGCGTCATAACAGCCACATCCACCCCGGACGACGTGCTGAAGCAGGAGGGGGTCATCTCCGAGGCCCTGGGCCGCATCTCCATGGTGGCGGAGCGGTATCCGGAGCTGAAGGCCAATGAAAACTACAAAAAGTGCATGGACGCCGTGGACAGCTATGAAAAAATGGTGCGCACCAGCCGCCTTATCTACAACGACAGCGTAACCAAACTGAACCGGGAGCTGCGGATGTTTCCCACCTCCCTACTGGGCAGCATGTTTGGCTTCCACCAGCGGGACTATCTGGAGGTGGTGGAAGAAAAGGCGGATATGCCCAGTATGAAGTAAACCGATGAAAAAGAAGATTACGGCAGTGTTTGCCACATTACTCTGTGCAGCCCTGCTCTGCACACCGGCTCTGGCGGCCAGCCGGGTGCCGGAGATGGAGCTGGACGTGGCCCTGCGGACCGACGGCTCGGCCCATATTACCCAGGTCTGGACCACAGATACCGATGAGGGGACGGAATTTTATCTCGGATGCAGGGACAGCGGATATCTGACCATCACCGATTTTTCAGTCTCCGACCAAAACGGTCCCTATGTCTATGTGGAGGGATGGGACGTGGACGCCTCCTTTGAGGAGAAAGCGAACCGGTGCGGGATCCTTGAAACCGACGAGGGCGTGGAGCTGTGCTGGGGCATCAGCGAATACGGGGAAAACCGCTATACCATTGAATATGTGCTCCACGATCTGGTGGGAAGCTACTCTGACGCAGACGGCTTCAACCACCGTTTTGTGGACCAGATGAGCTTTTTCCCCACCGATGTGACGCTGACCATCCGCAACCAGGACGGCACGCCGCTGACGGACGAGATCTGTGACATTTGGGCCTTCGGCTTTGACGGGCAGATACGGTTTGAGGACGGCATCATCCGGGCATGGAGCGAAGAACCGCTGGAGCGCGACCAGCACATGACCGTCATGCTATCTCTGGAAACGGGCGTCCTTTCACCCCGGCGCACCGTGGAGGATAGCTTTGAAGCGGTGAAGGAGCTCGCCCTTGCGGGCAGCGACTATGGAGCCGGTGAGGATGCGGAATGGGATGACGAACCCCTTACGGCAGGGGATCTCCTGCTGTTTGCCGCTATCATTCTCACACCGGTTTTGCTCATCCTTCTGCTGGTTGTATTGATCGTAAAAGTGGGAAAAGCCAGGAGAAAAAAGCGAATGGAGCAGGCCGGATACTTCCGCGACGCGCCCAATGACGGAAATTTGAATGTGACTTATCAATTGGGGCTTTGCAGCGGCCTGTGTAAAGAGGGCTCCCTGCTAGGCGCTTATCTGATGCGGCTGATCAGCCAGGGCTGCCTGGAAAGCACAGACAATTCCATGGATGCGGAATCGGTTCGTTTGCGTTTGAATCATGGGCCTCAGAGCGGAAATGCGTACGATGATGTGCTCTATACCATTCTGGAAGCTGCCGCCGGAGCGGACGGCGTTTTGGATCCTAACGAGCTGGAGCACTACTGTGGACAAAACTATGTCCCCATCTCCCGCTTTATGGAGTCCTGTGAGCGCAGCGGCAAGCAGACGCTGGTCAAAAACGGCTGTTTGAAAGGCGCTGTTCTGGATAACGACAAGGACCTGACAAAAAAGGGACAGCAGGAGCTGGACGAGGTATACGGCCTGAAACATTTCCTGTTGGATTTCTCAATGATCCACGAACGGGGTGTCAAGGAATCGGTCATCTGGCAGGATTATATGGTATATGCCCTGATACTGGGCATCGCAGACAAGCTGGAGGCACAGATTCAGGAGCTATATCCGGCTCAGCTTCCCCAGTTAAACCAATATCGCCGCTATGTCCATTATAGCGGCTACTACAATAGCGTGATGTACAGTGCGTACAGCCGTGAAAAATTGCGCCGAACACCGAGCCACAGATCGGGCGGCGGCAGAGTGTCCTTTGGCGGAGGCGGCGGTTTCTCCGGCGGAGGCGGCGGTGGAATCCGCTAAAAATAGTTGAATGTTTTACAAGTAGGAGGGACATGATGGGATTGTTTCACAAGAAAGAGGCCTGCCCGGTATGCGGGGGCGAGGTCAAGGGACTGTTTCACAAAAAAATCGGCGGCAAGAAGGCTTTGTGCAAGGATTGCTCTGCTCAGGTTTCTATGGCAAAGGAACTGCTGAAGGACGCAACGCCGGAGTTTATAAAGGAACATATGGAATATCGCCGGGAGAATGCCCTGAAATATAATGCACTGCACTGGGAGGCAGAGTACGACGCCCGCGGCACGAAGATGGGCGTGGATCCCGGCGCCAGGTTTCTGTATCTCGTCGATGCGGATATGGATGATTCGGATAATCCAGTGGTGTTTTCCTTTGATCAGATCACCCGGTATGAGCTGTACCGGCTGAATAAGAAAGTGGATGATTCCGATACGCCCGGCGCTACAGCCTTGGAAAGCGCCCTTTCCGCCCTGTCCGGCATTGCAAAAATACTGGATAAGGATAAGAACAGCAACGATTATTTTCGCCTTTTGATCACCACCACGGAGCCCTACTGGCCGGAGCTGAAGATCGAGATCTACTTCAACAGCCCTGATGACATTTACGGCTTTGGCGGCTTTGGCGATGATTTGGAACGGATGTGTCAGGTGCTCAAGAGCGCTGCCCGCAGGGAACCGGTTACCATTTGCTGATGCAGGAAGGAGCATACCATGGGATTATTTAGCAACAACAAAAAATTATGCCCCATCTGCGGCAACCCGACGCCCCGCCTGCTGGCAACCAGGATCGAGGACCAGCCCATCTGTAAGGAATGTGCCAACCAGATCGACCTGCCGGACGGCGCAGTGAACAGGATGTCCCTCACCGATTTCAGGCAGTACCTCGCCGCGTTTGCGGAAAACAAGAGCCTTCAGAGTGAGTTTCAAAGCAGCTATCAATTTCATATTGGTTTTTGGAGCGGCACGCTGTATGTGGATGAGGCCCATGGCCTTCTCCGGGTCAAGGAGGGCAGCGGCTGGGTCTTTGGGGGGAAGGACCTGAAGTTCTTCCGCATTTCAGAGGACGGTGAAACCCTGTTTGAAAGCGGCGATGGGGTCCTGAACTGCCACGCCAGCAGCGTTCCCGACCGGGTGAACGATATGGCACAGATCATCGCTCAGTTCCATATGCACAAACAGGAGTATGAGCGCCGGGAGGCCATGGAGGATCTGCGGAACTGTATGGATGAAAGCAGCGAGGAGCGCCGGGAGCGCCAACGCACCAGCGATCTGTACCGCCCCCGTTTTGAAGCGCCTGCGCCGGTGCAGAAGTTCCGTATTGAGATCACGCTGGATCATCCCTATTGGCAGAAAATCAAGTATGAGTTCTCCGGCCCGGAGTTTGACAGGGACTACCCCCGTGCGGAGGACTATCTGAAAAGCTACCGGGAGCAGACGGAGGAGCTGCATCTCCTGGCCTCCAGGCTGATGCGCATGATGGCCCCCAATGCGGGCGAAACGCACATCGGCTCCGCCAACCCGCCGCAGGCTACGCAGAGCATAGCAGCAGCTGCTGCGCCGGCGGACGTTGTAAATGAGATCCAGAGGTACAAGGCTCTGCTGGATGCGGGTGTGCTGACGGAGGAGGAATTTGCGGCCAAGAAGCGGCAGCTTCTGGGGATCTGAAAAGGAGGGATTTATGAAGAACAAATTATTGGCATTTCTTTTGGCACTGGCTATGTGTCTGTCCCTCACCGCCTGCGGTGGGGACGAGGTTGCGGACGGGTCTACCCCGGATGCCGCCCCCGTCTTTCAGGCCGGGGACGGGAGCTGGGCGGTGTACTGGTATCTGTGCGGCAGCGATCTTGAGACCAACGGCGGCTTCGCCACCACCGACCTTTCCGAGATGATGGAGGTACAGCTGCCCGAAAACGTCAATGTGGTCATCCAGACCGGCGGCGCCGCCGTCTGGCAGAACGACCAGATGGACCCGGAAAAGCTCCAGCGCTGGCTCTACAACAGCGAGGGGCTTCAGCTCATCGAGGAGCAGGACACCGCCAATATGGGCGACGCCCAGACCCTCTATGAGTTCCTGGCTTTTGCCAATGAGAATTACCCCGCCGACAAGGTGGCGGTGACCTTCTGGAACCACGGCGGCGGCTCGGTGGGCGGCGCAGCCTTTGATGAGCTTCACGGGCTGGATTCCCTGGACCTTGCCGAGATGTATCAGGCATTTGACGCCGTATGGCCGGCAGACGCCGAAAACCCGGCGCTGGAGCTGGTAGGCTTCGATACCTGCCTGATGGCTACGGTGGATGTGGCGTCCACTTTCCAGGGCTTTGCCAAATACTTAGTGGCCTCCGAGGAGGTGGAGCCGGGCAACGGCTGGCTTTATTCCGGCTGGCTTGGGGCGCTGGCAGAAAATACGGATATGGACGGCGCGGCGCTGGGCGTTGCCATCTGCGACACCTATTACCAGGGCTGCGAGGCGGTGGGCACCCAGGATCAGACCACCCTGTCCGTGACCGACCTCTCCAAGCTGGATCCGCTGCTGGAGGCTTACGAGTCCTTTGGGCAGGAGGCGTTTGCTGCGGCGGCGGAGGACCCCGGCTTCTTCGCCGAACTGGGCCGGGCTGCCGCCCAGAGCGAGAACTACGGCGGCAACACCCGTGAACAGGGCTACACTAACATGGTGGATCTGGGGCATCTGGCCCGGCAGACTGCGTGGATGCTGCCCTCTGCCCAGAGCGTCTGCGATGCGCTGGCAGACTGCGTGCTCTATCAGGTGGGCGGCCCCTACCGGGCTAAGGCCACGGGTCTGAGCTGTTATTACTCCTACAACGGTGATGTGGATGATCTGAACGGATATATCGGGGTGGGCGAGAGCACCGCGTTCAAGCATCTGTACGCCTACGAGCTCACCGGCGAACTGGCCGAGAACGGCGAGGAATATCTCAGTTCCCTGGATATTGGGGAACTGCCGGAACGGGTCACGCTGCCCAATATGGGGTGGGACGGCGCGCCGCTGGATGTGGACGATGACGGCATCGCTTTCCTGACGCTCGGGCCGAAGGCCAATGATGTTCTGGCGGGAATCGGCTTCTCCCTGTTTTATGTGGACGAGGCGGAGGATCAGATGCTCCTGCTCGGCACCGACAACGATATGAACGCAGACTGGGAAAACGGCGTGTTCCACGATAATTTCCGGGGCGTCTGGGGCGCACTGGACGGCCATCTGGTCTATATGGAGCTGTCCTTTGAAAGCGAGGACTATAACCTCTATTCCGTGCCCATCCTGCTGAACGACGAGGCATACAATCTGCAAGTGGTTTACGACTTCGCCACCGAGGAATGGAGCATTCTGGGGGCTTCCCAGGGACTGGACGACTCCGGCATGGCCAGCAAAGAGCTGCGCCTGCTGGCCGAGGGCGATGTCATCACCACCATCTGGAAAGCCGGCTCCTTCACCGGGGACGACGAGCTTGAGATGTACGCCGCCGAGGAGTTGACCGTTACCTCCGACACCGCATTCGGAGAGATCCCCCTGTTTGACGGGAGCTACTCCATGGTCTTTGAAATGCGGGACTCGGCGGGCAATTACGCCTACTCCGACGCTGTGACCTTCGACTGCGTGGACGGCGCGATCACCAGCACCACCATTTATGAGAACTGAACAGATGGGATTTTCTCTCCCCCATGGGGAGGGAAAATCCCATCTGTTCACATGGATGAATTTCATGATTTACTGCTGCGAGGACTGCGGTTTTTGTTCCGACATGCGGGAAAGGTACAGGATTGCCCTTATTGTGAACAGGCGCACATCCGGTTGGTCTCCCGGGATGAGATGGAACAGTTCCGAAAATTGGTGGGAAAAAATGATAAGAAGGAGAGTGATTGTTTATGAGGCTAAAACCGAAAGCGATAAGCCTGCTGCTTTCCGCTGCGCTGATCATTTCTACTGTTCCGCAGACGGTATTTGCCGCTGGAACAGACGCACAGGACAGCGGTGCAGTGATAGGGGCGAGCAGCTTGTGCGAGAACCATATGGCGCATGATGAGGACTGCGGCTATGTCGAGGGAACAGAAGGGAGTCCCTGCACCCACGAACATGGGGAGGAGTGTTATACCACAGTCACAAGCTGCACCCATATCCATACCGAGGACTGCTACCCAGTATTGGACAACAGCGTTTTGGGTGACACAGCCACGCCCTCCGAGGCTGCCGAGCCGACCGAGTGTACCCATGTATGCAGCGAGGAGAGCGGCTGCGTAACAAAGGAATTGAATTGCCAGCATGAACATGACGAAGCCTGCGGCTATTCCCCGGCGGTGGACGGCTCACCCTGTACCCACGTGTGTGAGCTGTGCGGCCTGACCGAGATTACGTCGTGGAGCTGGGTGGATGAACTGGAGGTCATTGACCCGGAAAACAGCGTACTTGCCCTGCCGGGCACCAGTGAGGAAACCCCAGCCCTCTTTGGCGATATTACGGCCCTGCTCCCGGCAGAAATTACTGCTGCCACAGGGGACGGCGTCGAAACGGTTACGCTGGACGGCTGGGCCTGCCAGGAGTACCCAGAGGCGGGAGCCTATACGGGCAGCTATGCTTTTACCGCCAATCTGCCCGAGGGCTTTACACTGGCGGCGGATGCTCCTGCTCTTACCGTGACAGTGGAGCTGGGCGGCGCGGCGATGCTGGTGGAAGGTGCAGCACACAGCCATCCGATATGCGGAGCAAACTGCTTGCACACAGACGGCGTTCAACACAATGAAAGCGTAACTTGGAAGGCGTGGGACGGAACGTCAGACATTACTTGCAATAACGGCGTCGCCTATCTCTATCTGAGCGACAACGTGGAGTTGACCAATTCTTATTGGAATATCAGCGGTGCTGATACCATTTATCTCTGCCTGAACGGCAAGACCGTTACCTTTGGTGGGTATGGTGAGAATGTTAACGATGATGCGATTGAACTTTCCAGTGAGTCAAGCCTGATTCTTTGTGACTGTGTGGGTGACGGCAAAATTCAGCTCGGTACAAAGGGTATTGACTCGCAGCTGAGTGGTATTTATGTGGGTGAAGGATGCAGCCTGATGATGTATGGTGGGACAATCAGAGGCTTCAATAAGAGTGGCGTGCATGTCGGCGGCACGAACGCCACAAACGGCGTTTTCTATATGTATGGCGGTAACATTACCAAAAATGCTGCATCGGATACTGGAAGCGGCGGTGTACGTGTCGATAGCGCTGCAAACTTTGATATGTATGGCGGTTGCATCAGCGGCAACAAGGGCGGCTTTTTCGGCGGTGGTGTGTATAACAGCGGGATCTTTCGTATGCACGGCGGGGAGATCAAGGACAACACGGTAACCGGCACCTATGACAGCAGCATTTTGGCCGGGGGCGGCGGTGTGTATAATGATAGCAGCAGCGTTTTTGAGATGAGCGGCGGCTGCATCAGCGGAAACACGGTGACCAAAGGCAAGGCTGACCGCTGCGGTAGCGGCGTGTTTTGTGCGTTGAACATGAAGCTCTCCGGCTCCCCTGTCATCAAGGGCAACACGAGAAGGGCCAGTGGCAAGAAGACTGTGGACGATAATCTCCTGCTTCTCGCTTACTTCAGTAAAATCACAATCGATGGCTCACTGAATAATAATGCGCAGATCGGTGTGAATGTACGGAATGGCATACCGGAGGCAGGTAAACCCAGAACCATCACGAATGTGAGCAACGCCGATTACAGTGCCTGTTTCTTTTCAGATGCCAGCTACTGGACAATCGCAGGCGGTATGAGTGATGCTGGGCAAGTAGTTCAGCTTGCCGTACCCGCCGCTCATGTCCATGAGTGGCAGTATGCTCTTGAGGAAAACACCCAAGACAGCATCGTTGCCTATTGCTCCACTTCCGGCGATTGTGAGTTCGGCCGCAATGGCGGAACGTTAACGATTAAGGCACCCGAAAATCTCGTTTATGACGGTCAGGCAAAGCCCGCCAAACTGGTGGCATCGGATTATTGGGAGAGGGTTACGGGTACGAGTGGGATTTCTATCTCCTATGGAAAATACTACAACACCGCTTGGAATACGATGGACGGCGTTCCCACCGAGGCAGGCCGCTATCTTGCGAGCATTAAAGTGGGAAATGTGACTGCATTTGTGTCATATGATATTACCGACGCTTCCTCCGGGAAAGCGGATCCGACCTACACTGCGCCAACGGCAAAGAATGGACTGACCTACAACGGTCAGCCGCAGGAGCTCATCAACGCAGGCAGTGCCACCGGCGGTGAAATGCAGTACAAGCTGACCGAGGAAGGTGCGTACAGCGCCTCCATTCCCAAGGCAACAGATGCGGGCGTATATACTGTTTTTTACAAGGTTGTAGGCAATGATGGTTATAACGATGTGGCGGAGCAGAGCATGACCGCATACATTGGAATGGCAGTACTTGGGGGGACGCCTACCTTTACACCGATTACCGGTGCGGGCAGGACGCTTGCGGATGTGGAGCTGACTGCACCAGCGGATTGGCCTGCTGGAACCTTCCAATGGTTGGACGGAGACGCTGTCCTGGCAAATGACACACCGATTACGCAAGGCACTTCGTATTATTGGAAGTTTGTCCCGGATGCCGCATACAACTATTATAGCCTGGGACAATATATTGTGCTGTGGGCAGATGATGGCGGTGGCGGTTCCGAGCATACCCATAGTTACGGGGCAGACTGGATGACCGACAGCACCGGCCACTGGCATGAATGCTCCTGTGGCGACAAGAAAGATTTCGCTGCCCATACCCCCGGCGCTGCGGCAACCGAAACCACCCCGCAGACCTGTACGGTATGCGGCTATGTGATAAAACCAGCAACCGGCGGCAGCACAGGCGGCGGGAACGACTATATCCCGCCCAGCGGTGGTTCCTCTGGTGGTGGGGACAGCGGCAACCCTGGCACAAAGCCCGGTACAGACGAACCCCAGAACCCCGACACAGACGAACCCCAGAACCCTGACACAGGGGACAAGCTGACCGTCCCCATTTCCGGCGAGCAGAACACAATCCAGGCAAAGGCTACCGTGACTGGGAAAACGGCGACGATTGAGGACGTTGACCTCTCCACGCTGGATAGCGTCATAGGCGGCCATGTAAAAACGGGAGTTGTTACCATCGACTTTTCCAGACTGGATATAGAACTTGGAACCGTTAAAATCCCCGCTGATGTGGTGGAGAAGATCGCAGGAGCAGTCAACGAACCAGGAAATGATGCGGAGAGCCTGCATGTTGTCTTTCCGGGCGGCCTCTCCATTGAGTTTGACTGGGCAGCCCTCATGGGAGAAGCTGAACAGGTAAAAGGCCGGGACGTTGCCATTTCTATTAAGCCCGCCCATGACAGTAGCTTGAACAGCAGCCAAAAGAAAGCGGTCGGAAGCCGCACCGCCTATCATATCAGCGTAACCAGCGGCGGGGTGCATATCTCCGATTTGGGCGGCAATGTCACGCTCCACGCACCCTATGAGCTGCTTCCCGGCGAAAAGGCAGGCGGCGTGACCGTCTACTATGTGGACGACAGCGGAAATAAGGACGCCTGCGAAACCAGCTATGACAGCGCAAAGAAGTGCGTCAACTGGAAAACCAGCCACCTCTCCGTCTACATGATCGGCTATGAGGAAAAGACCAACCCAGACACCAGCGGTACCCCAGGCGAAGAAATCCCCACAAGCCCCGAAACCGGGGACACCACGCCCGCCTATGTGACCTACACCGTACAAAAGGGCGATACCCTCCGGGCGATCTCCAGGAAGTACGGCTGTACCGTTGCCGACATTGTGGCGGCCAACAGCGGCCTTATCAAAAACCTGAACTGGATCCTTGCCGGCTGGCAGCTTCAAATCCCGCAGGGTGGGAAAGCTGGGACGGGTACACCAGACGCTGCCCTGCCGGAAGATAAAGAGACCGGTGTTTATATCGTGAAGCGGGGCGATACCCTTTGGGCGATTTCTAGAAAGTACGGCTGCACCGTCGCTGCCATCGTTGCCCTCAACGGTGAATTGATTGATGCCCCGGATTCGATTTCCGCTGGGTGGGAACTGAAAATACCGCAGGGTTGATTGGTTGTGTCGCATCACAGAACACAACAGATCGGAGCGAGGGGCGGCGAGGCGTTAAGCTTCGCCGCCCCCAATCATTGCACGAGGGTACCGCATGTTATAACTGAAGCATATGTACGACCAGTTTGTTCCGTGATGTAAAGGCAGATTTTTGCTGCATGGGTTACATTGAGTGGGCCAGTAAGGATCGTGTTGTGAGCAGTGTTGATGATGACAAGTCTGGCCCGAATCAGCCTATTAACCTGAAGCAAATGGCGGTTATCATGGCAAATTATGCCCAAAAGTTGGGCTATGATCTGCCCCAGACCTTAAAGGCTGTAACCTTTGCGGACAACACAAGCATTTCTTCCTGGACAAAGGAGGCAGTCAAGTCCATGCAGCAGGCGGGCATCCTGGCCGGGAAGAATGGAAATAAGTTTGACCCCAAGGGAACTGCTACCCGCGCCGAGGTTGCCACCGTACTGAGGCGGTTTGTGGAGATCGTCATTGACTCGCAGACCGCAAACGGATGGGTGCAGAACGATGGCGGTGAATACCGCATCCGACAGATGAAAAATGAACCCGTAATGTAATAAAAAAATAATATCAATAAAGAGGGATGTGAACAATATGGGCAAGTTTCTGGTACTGTCGCTTACCGACCATGAAGAATATATACTCAGTAGAATTATGGAGATTATTGCGGCCGAGCCAGGATTTGACCATATTGTGACATCCCACCCTTGTAACACTCTTGTTTTTCCGGGCTTGGAGCTTCGGTTGAAGGAGAGAACAGCATACCGAAACGGTGAGTTGATTTCTATGACTCGTCGGGAATTTGCAACATTGGTACACTTGGCAAAACATCCATCCTGGGTATTTTCTGCCGGACAGATCTATGAAGAAGTATGGGGGGAGGATGGTGAAAATTGCGGAACGGCTGTTGCCAGCGTCATTGGTCAGATCCGCAGAAAACTGACTCCGGATATGCCAAAAGCGGGAAACCTCTATAGGTCTCCTGCTTTTTCTTTTCTTAAAAATAGTGCGTGATTGTTGAGAATAGGCGTCATATAGGCGTAAAGGATATGTATAAATGATCTCTCGGAATCTTGAGTGATCATGCCAGCAAAACTCTGGCATTGAACTTTGACAAGTAAATATTATTCTTGAACGTAAAAATGAACGCAAGAAATAAATATAACTGTCGCTATGTTTCAAAAAATGAGATATAATAATCTACAGGATTATGCTACATCCAAAATCATTTTTTTCAGGGTTGATTCAGGTGGCAAATCCCATGCATCCAGATGCTGTAACATCAGGATGTGATAGAGGCGGCAGTACTACATCTTAGTTGAGCGGTGTCTGCCGTCTTCTAATTTAAAATCTAATTTCTCGCGTTTGTTAGAACGCTCAGCAGAAGTTCTTGCATTGTATTCCAGTTTCTATTCCTTACTACTTCTTGGTGGATTGTTAAACAATCTTGGATTATCTTTCAGAACCAGATGGACAGTACGTCCGTATTTAGTGTCTGCTGATTAAGCAGATATCCGCAACTTCCAGCTCTTATATCTGTTCC
>ERZ837487.2968-NODE-2968-length-16238-cov-3.504233_pt1 | contig 16238 bp, 14 predicted proteins | sample MGYA00519911_ERZ837487 | MGnify/ENA primary metagenome ERZ837487 (study PRJEB31850, sample SAMEA3708818) | human gut metagenome | biome: human gut; feature: human-associated habitat; material: faeces | place: China | collected 2014 ...
ATATCTCGAAGAACAGAGCTGTTATCCGAGAGATGATATGCTTATTGAATTAGTAAAAGAGTATCTTGGCAAAAATTCAAAGATGAAATAAAGGCGGGGATTTATATGGCTGAAAATTATGTAACAAACCAGTATTCTTTTGAGAGCCGTGAATCGTATGAACAGACGAAAAAAGAAGCAGAGCAGATAAAAAAACTGATTCACTCAGCGGATTTGAAAAATCCGAAAATCGCTTTGAAAATTTATAATAAATGCGTGTCAGACAAGATGTTTCATACGATGGCCGGTTATAATTTTTTGATGGAACTGCGGCATTTTATTGGGAAAAGCGGACTTGTGAGTGAGCAGTCTTTAGCGCCAATTCCAATTAAGGAAGAAAATGAGAAAAAGCCGGATGTTATTGCTCAGACATCACGAAAAGAAGCAAAGTGGAAGCGATTGTACGAAGGGCAGCAGTTACTGAATAAGAAACTGAAAATTGCCCTTTTTGCGGCAGTTGTTCTTTTGATTGGTTTTGTCGTAATAAATTTTCGATTTGAATACTCAATTTTCACATATTTTACAAATTATAAGGCTAATATGGAAGAAGATTTGATTGACAAATATGAAAAATGGGAAGAACGTCTTCAGCAAAAAGAGGACAGTCTGAATCAGTGAAAGGAGTTTATATATGGCAGGAAATACAATTTTAGTCGTAGATGATGAACAGCGTATGAGAAAATTGGTACGCGATTTTTTGACAAAGCAGAATTTTCGTGTGTTAGAGGCGGCAGACGGTGAAGAAGCCGTAGATGTTTTTATGGAGAATAAGGACATTGTTCTTGTGATTTTGGATGTTATGATGCCAAAGATGGATGGCTGGGAAACCTGCAGGGAAATCCGCCAGTACTCCAAAGTGCCTATTATTATGCTGACGGCACGTGGCGGGGAAAATGACGAACTGCGTGGCTTTGAACTTGGGGTGGACGAGTATATTGCAAAGCCGTTTAGTCCAAAGATTTTAGTGGCGCGTGTAGAGGCACTGCTTCGCAGAACCAATTCGGCAAATGAGAAAAATCTCGAATATGGCGGAATTGTGTTAAACCGCTCCGCACATGAAGTTATAATTGATGGTGAGAAAGTGGATTTGAGTTACAAGGAATTTGAGTTGCTTTCCTATTTTATGGAAAACAAAGATATTGCCCTTTCACGTGAACGGATTTTGAATCACGTGTGGGACTATGATTATTTTGGTGATGCCAGAACGATTGATACCCATGTGAAGAAACTCCGCAGTAAAATGGGTGAAAAAGGAAAGTACATTAAGACAATCTGGGGTATGGGATATAAATTTGAAGTATAGGAAATGGAGTGATTATCTTGAAGCGTTCCATGAAAACAAGACTGGTAGCGATTTTTGTCGTTACCATTGTCATTATTATCGGTGTTATCAGTCTTGCAAACGTTGTGCTTTTGCCATATTTTTATCAGTCCAATAAGGTAAGCCAGATGCAGGGCGTTTATTCGCGTGTTATCAATATTTGTGAAAATGTGGATTGGAATAAGATGGACAGCGAGCAAAAAGATACAATTTATGATAAGTTAGACCAGCTTTCGAGCAATACCAACATGAGCATTTATCTTGTGCAGATTCGGGTTTACCAAGGGTCTGGTGATATCGCGGAATTAGCGTATGTATATCCGAGTGACAGTGAGCGTTTGCAGCAGGTAACAAAAAACCAACTTGATAAGTACGTAAAATCAATTTATTTTGGGCAAAAGCTAGACGATAACTGTAAAATGATTACACAGACAGCAAATTATTCGATGTATAATGTGTATGACACGAGAGTAGATTCTAATTTTTTGGAACTCACAGGAAAGATGCCCGATAATTACTGGATTTATCTGCGTAGTAATTATCAGAGTATACAGGAAAGTGCCAGTGTATCGAATCAGTTTATGCTGTATGTCGGAATGATTGTGATGATTGCCGGCGTATTTATTATGTATTTTGTCAGCAATCAATATACGAAGCCGATTCTGCGCCTGGCAGCTCATGCAAAAAATATGCAGAAACTTGACTTTTCAACTCGTTATAAAGATAACCGTGATGATGAAATCGGAGTGCTTGGCAACAGTATGAATGCTTTGTCAGACCGCTTGGAGAAAACCATTTCCGAATTAAAGACAGCGAATAATGAATTGCAGCTGGATTTACAGAGGCGTTCGGAGCAGGAGCAGATGCGGCAGGAATTTTTGGCGAATGTTTCGCATGAACTGAAGACGCCGATTGCTTTGATTCAGGGATATGCAGAAGGATTGCAGGAAAATATTAATGATGATGCAGAAAGCCGTGAATTTTACTGTGAAGTCATTGTGGACGAGGCTGACAAGATGAACAAGATGGTAAAAAAACTACTGAGTTTAAATCAGTTAGAGTTTGGAAATGACCAGGTTCATTTTGAACATTTTGACTTGCGAAGTGTAATTCAGTCGATAGTAAATTCCTCTGATATTTTGTTCCGTCAGAAAGAAGTTACGTTGTCATATCATCCGGATGAGGAACCAATTATGGTTTGGGCAGATGAGTATATGATTGAGGAGGTTGTCAGCAATTATGTGAGCAATGCACTTAATCATGTGAAATACGAGAATAAAATTGAAATTAAGACGATTCGGAAAGGTGACCATGTATGCACCAGCGTATTCAATACCGGAGATCCGATTCCGGAGGAAGATATGGATAAAATCTGGTCGAAATTTTACAAAGTGGACAAGGCAAGGACAAGAGAATATGGTGGCAATGGAATTGGTTTATCTATCGTAAAAGCCGTTATGGATGCCCATAATCAGAAGTTTGGTGTGAAAAATTATGACAATGGTGTCGAATTTTGGTTTGAACTTGACGTGAAAAGTGTTGATTGATGGACGGGATATGTGCTATAATAAATAAACTGGATTTAATTGTAAAAGGAGGGGTTTTTTGAGACAGATACGTTTTTTATGTGCCGTTTTGGCTGTGTCCGTTCTATCCCTTACCGGATGTGCGGATATAAAAAATTTGTCTGAGGAGCAGGAAAATGAAATTGCGGAGTACGCAGCAGGTGTTTTGCTCCAAAATTCTGACAAATATCCGTACCGGCTTATCGCAAAAGAAGAAAAAGAGGTTACAGAAACGCCGACACCGATGCCGGCGACACCGACACCAACATCGGCAGCTGCACAGGCATCAGACGCACCACAGGAATCGCAGCCGGAACAGACAGCAGCTACACCGGAAGATTCCAAAAAGGAAGTATCGTTAGATGATTTATATCATCTGAAAGGTGTTTCGATTTTGTATACTTCTTATCGTCTGGCAGATAAATACGGAAGTTCACAGATTCGTGCCGAACAGGGGAAAAAACTACTTGTTGCAGAGTTTTCACTAAAAAATAATTCCGGTGCGAAAAAAAAGGTTAAACTGATTGACAGACGAAAAATCACCTATCAGCTGAATGTGGACGGAACAACTTATTCTCCACAGATTAGTTTATTGGAGAATCAACTGGATTATTTGGAAACTGTGATTGCGAAAGGAAAGTCACAGAAGGCAGTGTTAGTATTTCAGGTAGATAAAAATGCGACAAACGCTTCTACAATTGATTTGTCGATTGAAGAAGGGAATAGTAAAGCATCAGTGAAAATGAAGTAGGAGGCGTTTATGTATCAGGAAAAAAAAGAAGTCATTTTAGTTACCGCAGAACAAGAACGGCGCAAAGTCAGAACCCTTCATACAATGGGGTTGGATGCAGATGCCGGTCAGTTTGATGATATTGATGACATGGAGTAAGGAGGAGAGAGACAATGGCAGTAGAAACAGGAATTTTATTAGAGAGTGGTACCAATGAGCTTGAATTATTGGAGTTTGTGGTTGGTAATCAGCATTATGGAATCAATGTGGCAAAGATTAATGAACTCTGTCCGTATCAAGAGCCAACGATGGTGCCGAATGCACATGAGTACATAGAGGGAATCTTCATGCCGAGAGAACGGCTGATTACCGTAATTGATTTGGCGAAAGCGTTAGGTGTTCAGCCAAGCGCTGACACATCTCATGATATGTATATTATTACGAATTTTAACCGTCTACACACAGCGTTTCATGTTCAGCAGGTGCTTGGTATTCACCGTGTATCATGGAAAGACATCGCAAAACCGGACTCTACCATTAGTGGAAATGGTAAAGGGGTAGCCACCGGCATTACAAAGATTAACGGAAGAATAATTATTGTTCTTGACTTTGAGAAAATTGTTACGGAAGTTAATCCGGAAACGGGACTTAAGCTGTCTGAGATTGAGGCAATGGGTGAGCGCTCCCGTATTGATTACACAATCCTTCTTGCGGAGGATTCACCGCTGCTTCTTGAGATGTTGAAGAAATGCTTAACAAAGGCTGGCTATTCACATTTGATTCCAACAAGCAACGGACTGGAAGCATGGAACACTTTGGACCGCATGATGAAAGATGGTGCGGTGATTGGAAAAGATATTTCACTTGTTATTACGGATATTGAAATGCCACAGATGGATGGACATCATCTGACCAAGAAAATTAAAGAAGACCCTAGATTTGAAGGACTTCCGGTTGTTATTTTTTCATCTTTGGTAAATGATGAGATGAAACGTAAAGGAGAGGCACTTGGTGTAGATGCCCAGCTTTCTAAACCGGAGATTGGCAGATTGGTTCATCAGCTGGACCTTTTGCTTAAATAAGAAGTTTGTGCTTTGGCAAGAGGAGGTGTGACATTTGACCTTATGTAGAAAATGTGGAAAAGAAATTCCGGATGGCGAAGAATTGTGTGAAGACTGTAAAAATGAAGAATCACAGATGGATGAGGCTTATTTGGAAGAATTGATGCAGAGCATGAGTGATGAAGAGAAAGAACCGGAAAATGCAGGTGAACCGGCACCCGTTATGGACGAACAGGTGGAGGAGAAACCGGCAGAAGAAGCTTCTGATGGAGAAGCGGATGTAAATGAACTTTTGACACTGCTTTCGCAGGATTATGAAGATTATGATGAGCCGGATTCCGCAGTGCAGCCGGAGGAGGAGGTTCAAACAGCAGAGCCTATGGATGAAAGTCCGGCTGAGACTTCTCTTTTTCGGGAAGATGATGAGGAAAGCGTATTTGCCGATGATGCAGATGCTTTATCTGTAGATGATATTTATGATGATGCACTTTCTGCTGTGGATTACAGTGAGGCAGATGAGGCACCGGAATTTCCTGAAATTGAGGAAGAATTTGTTCCGCAGATGGATGAAGATGCCGGTGATGATTTTGGTGATTTGGCGCTGGATCCTTTGGTATTGGATGATAGTGAAGCGGCTGGTGTGTCCGGAGAGCCGTTGGCGGTTTCAGATGACACAGAGGCAGATGTACAAGATATAAAGCAGGAGAAAGAGAAAAAAGACGGTTTCTTTAAACGTATTTTTGGTAATATCATTACGGAACAGTCCGCAGAGGAAGAAGCCAAAGAGCGTGAGAAAGAGCAGGCTGACGCTGAAGAGAAGAAAGCGGCGAAAGAGGAAAAGAAACAGCAGACAGCAGAGGAAAAGGCAGCAAAAGCAGAGCAGGCAAAAGAAGAAAAAGAAAAAAAAGCAGCAGCAAAGGCAGAACAAGCAGCAGCAAAAGCGGCAGAAAAAGAAGAAAAGAAACGATTAAAAGCCGAGCAGGAAGCTAATGAAGTGGTTGGCAGAATTAATCCGGTTGGTGCTGCGATTGTTATGGTATTTTTCGGACTTCTCTGTGTAGCGGTTGTGTTTGGCAGTCAGGCACTTTCTTATACGACATCCGTAAAAAGTGCGGAGAGTTCTTTTGAACAGCGGGATTATAAGAACGCCTATGATTCTTTGGCAGGAGTCTCTGTTTCGGATTCGTCGAAAGAACTCAAACAGAAGGTGCGTATGTGTATGCAGCTCCAGCGTGAGTATGATGCTTATCAGAATTATTATAAGATGAAGATGTATTTGGAATCCCTGGATTCTTTGATTGGTGGAATTCGTCTTTACGATGCAAACAAAGCAAAAGCGGAGCAGTATGATATGCTCAGCCAGTACAATGAATTGGAGAGTAAACTCGCAAATCAGCTGTACAATGAGTTCGGTGTCAGTGAATCACAGGCACGAAATATTATTGCTTCCGAGACACAAAAGGAATACACAGACCGCTTGCAGGCGATTCTTTTGCAGTGGCAGAAGAGAAATGAAGCAGATGAGAGATAATGAAAAGATAGCTGACCGGTTTTCCGGTCGGCTATTCTAATACAATGACAGAGGTGATACAAAACGATGGTAGCAATTGTAGACTACGATGCAGGAAATATTAAAAGTGTTGAGAAGGCGTTACAATATATTGGGGAACATCCGGTGATTACAAGAGATGTGAAAGAAATTAAGAAAGCAGATCATGTAATTGTGCCGGGAGTTGGTGCGTTTGAGGATGCGATGGAAAAGATGAATCGCTATGAACTGACAAAAGTGCTGCAGGATGTGGCGGCATCCGGTACACCGATTATGGGCATCTGCCTCGGACTACAATTGTTTTTTGAGAGAAGTGATGAGTCAGAACATGATGTAAAAGGACTTTCGCTTCTCCCCGGTGAAATTGTGAGATTTCCGGAAAAAGAGGGATATAAAATTCCGCATATGGGATGGAACTCTTTGAAAATCAATCCGGATTCGAAACTGTTAAAAGGAATTCCTGAGGATGTATATGTGTATTTTGTTCATTCGTATTATTTAAAAGCCAAACATATTGAAGATGTAGCGGCAACAACCGATTATATTGTTCCGGTACATGCGGCAGTGGAACATGACAATATTTTTGCAACCCAGTTTCATCCGGAGAAGAGCGGAGATGTTGGGCTGGAAATTTTGAAGAATTTTGTTTCCATATAGAATAAGACGAAGATAGGAGGAATTTCGGTGTTTACGAAAAGAGTAATTCCATGTTTGGATGTAAATGAGGGAAGAGTGGTAAAGGGAGTTAATTTTGTTAATTTGATTGATGCGGGAGATCCGGTTTCAGTTGGTGCTGCTTATGGAAAAGCAGGGGCAGATGAATTGGTTTTTTTAGATATTACAGCATCGAGTGATGCAAGAGAGATAAAGGCGAACATGGTTCGTAAAGTGGCGGAAACGGTGTTTATTCCGTTTACGGTAGGCGGCGGAATCCGCACGATTGAGGATTTTCGTATGATTTTGCGCGAGGGTGCGGACAAGGTTGCAGTGAATTCAGCGGCAATTTTAAATCCAACACTTGTATCAGATGCCGCGGATAAATTTGGAAGCCAATGTGTCGTTGTTGCGATTGATGCCAAAAGACAGGCAGATGGCAGTGGATGGACAATTTACAAAAATGGCGGTCGTGTAGATATGGGAAAGGATGCCGTGGAATGGGCAATGGAAGCAGAGCGCTTAGGTGCCGGCGAAATTCTTTTGACCAGCATGGACTGTGATGGGACAAAAGACGGCTATGATGTTGAACTGACACGGACGGTTTCTGAAAATGTTTCAATTCCGGTTATTGCATCCGGCGGTGCAGGAACAAAAGAGCATTTTTATGATGCCCTTACGGAAGGAAAAGCGGATGCAGTTTTGGCAGCTTCGCTATTCCACTTTAAAGAACTTGAAATCGTTGAATTGAAAAAATACCTGCAAGAGCGGGGAATCAGTGTACGGTTATAAAAGAGGGAGGTTGTTATGAGTGCTTTGACAGGTGAGTGGGAGCGTGCATTGCACGAAGAATTTTCCAAAGAATATTATAAAAACTTATTCTTTTTTATTCGGAAACAATATAGTGAGACAATTGTATATCCAAAGGCGGATGAGATTTTTACGGCCTTTCATCTCACACCACTTGAGAAGGTTAAGGTTGTGATTTTGGGACAGGACCCTTACCATAATGAAGGACAGGCGCATGGGCTTTGCTTTTCGGTGAAACCACAGGTGGCAATTCCACCGTCTCTTGAAAATATTTACAAAGAACTGCATGATGATTTAGGCTGCAAAATTCCAAGCCACGGTTGTCTGACTTCGTGGGCAAAACAAGGTGTTCTACTTTTGAATACGGTGCTTACGGTTCAGGCACACAAGCCGATGTCACACCGTGGTGTCGGCTGGGAAGAGTTTACGGATGCGGCAATTGCTAAATTAAATACGCAGGATAGACCAATTGTATTTATTTTATGGGGAAAGCCGGCACAGGAAAAGGCGAAAATGTTGACAAATCCGAAGCACCTTGTGCTGAAAGCACCTCATCCAAGCCCTTTGTCGGCGTACCGAGGATTCTTTGGCAGTAAACCTTTTAGCCAGACAAATGATTTTTTGATAAAGAATGGAGAAGTTCCAATTCAGTGGGAGATTCCTGAAAAAATAGAAAATGAATTTTGAATAAGACTCAACTGGATGAGTCTTATTTCATATAGTGAAATATGGCTTATTTTATATGGATATCAGTGAATGTTTTCATAGCAAAACGGCCTTTCTAGTGTTTCCTGATTTGAAATTTTGATATCATTAAAAAATTGTAAAAAAATGAAAAAAACTTCTTGATATATGTGATAGGTTTATGTTACACTAATGATAAGTATAGAATTATACTAATCTTGTAATAAATTAAACTAAAAGGATTAAAAGACTGGAGGAATATGATGAGGAGATTAAAGCGAAGTTTTTGGGCAAAAGCAGCAGTTGCTGTGGCGTCAATCGCAATTGCAATCGGGGTAATTGGCGGAATTTCATTTGCGTCAAATAATCAGCCTTTTTTGGGAGATTGCATTGAGTACGGAATTGTTTGTAATTATCTGAATCAGACAGCAGATATGGAGACAAACTTTGCCGTAGGTAAGTACCAGGGGAATGGTCATTGGAACGGAAACACGATTTCTGAGAGCAAAGCAAATGCTTCCGGAGAGGTTCGGATTGGAGAAGTTGTAGGAGAGACGAAATTCCGTGGGACGCCTTATGTAGTAGTAAAGGAAAGTGTGAAAGATGAAGTTAAAGCAATGCTTGCATCTGTTTCAAACTATGCAGAATCTGTTGTGAAAAAGGCAGATTACACAACACCAAAAGATGTTAAGGACATGAACAATTATCATGTAGACATTACAGGAATTGATGAAGAAGTTGTATATGTGGATGCGGATGCTATGGTTGAAAATATCACTGCAGGGAAAATTCAGAATGGTGGTGTTAAGGTCACATTGCGAGCAAATCAGTCCTTAGTATTTAATGTATCATTGAAAGATGATGTTCGCATTCCGGAATATAAGATTACTGTAAAAAATGGAAGTAAAACACACGAGGAAATGGCAGAGTCTGTTGTGTGGAATATGCCTTATGTGACGAATTTGAATTTGAACTCAGATGGTATGAGAGCTACGATAATTGCGCCAAAAGCTTTTGTGAATTTGAGTACTACATCCGAAGGATGGCTGGTATGTGATACTGTTGTCAGCAATTCTGGCGAATGGCATATGATTTCAAAGAAAATCCCGAAAGTGACACCAACGCCAAAAGTGACACCAACACCAACGCCGAAAGTGACAGCGACACCAACACCAAAGGTAACGGCGACACCAACACCAAAAGTAACGGCGACACCAACACCGAAGGTGACAGCGACACCAACACCAAAAGTGACAGCAACACCGACACCAACACCAACGGCAACGCCGACAGCTACACCGGAAGTAACACCGACAACTACACCGGAAGTAACACCAACGGCTACTCCGGGTGATGATGCGACACCGACACCGGAAGTTACAGCAACAGCTACTCCAAACTTGTTCGATTTTGATGAAGACACACCGAGAGCAAGTAAAGAGCTGACAGACCCGGATACACCAAAAGCATCAGCAACAAGTAAGAAAACAACTACTTTGCTTGATGAAGATGTACCATTATCTGATTCCGCACCGGAGACAGGAGATACAACAAATCTTTTGTTCCCAATGATTGTTATGGGATTGTCTGTATTAGCAATTTTCGGAGTAATTGTATTTAGAAAGAAAATGAACTAAGTTAAGAAGTAAATGAAAAAGAATCTACAAAATGATTCAAAATATAATAAGGAGTTTGCTAAGGCAGACTCCTTATTTCTTACAAATAAAAAGGAGCCTGCCTTTTGGCAGACTCCTAAATTGTGATTCTTTTTATTTGTTTAAATTCTCATTCGCTGTTGCTAACATCAGTTTGATACGATTTAACTGATTTACTTCGCTGGCGCCGGGATCATAGTCAACGGCTACAATGTTGGCATCTGGGAATGCCTTTCGAATCTGTTTGATAACACCTTTACCAACGACATGGTTTGGCAGACAGCCAAATGGCTGAGTACAAACGATGTTTGGCACATTGCTGTGAATCAATTCAATCATTTCACCTGTGAGAAACCATCCTTCACCGGTCTGGTTACCGTTAGATACGAAAGGTTCTGCATATTTAGCCAGTACGTGAATCTCAGGTGGTGCCTCAAAACGTTTGCTCTCAGCAAGTGCTTTGCAGTATGGCTTGCGGAACTGATTTAACAGCCAGATAGCAGCATTTCCAAGCCACTTACTGGTTTTCTTAAAGCCAAGATGGTCAGCCTTAAATTCACTATCGTAAGCACTGTACATAAAGAAGTCAAGCATATCCGGACAGACTGCTTCAGCACCTTCAGCCTCCAAGAGTTCAACAACATGATTGTTGGCTGCAGGGAGATATTTAACTAAAATCTCACCAACGATTCCAACACGTGGTTTTTTCTTTGTTTCATCTAATTCTATTTCATCAAATTCCTTCACGATTTGTTTGATATTTTTCTTAAGTTCCGACTGCTTTGGCTTTTTCACAGCCTCAATACAGACTTTTTTCCATTTATCGTGAAGAGCGTTTACGGAACCCGGTACTTTCTCGTAAGGGCGGGTGTGGTATACGACGCGCATAAACAAATCACCGTAGATTAAGCTGTGAATAGCGGCTTTTAGCAACCGATAATTGATGTCAAAGCCGGAGTTTGTTTCCACGCCGGCACTTAATGAGATAACCGGAATCTGTTCCATGCCTGCTTTTTTTAGTGCACGGCGGATAAAGCCGATATAGTTCGTTGCACGGCATCCCCCACCGGTCTGAGTAATGATTAAAGCAGTTTTATTTAAATCGTACTCACCGGATAACAACGCTTTCATAAACTGTCCGACCACAAGAAGAGACGGGTAGCACGCATCATTATTTACATATTTTAAGCCGTAATCCAATTCGCCTACGCCGGTAGGAAGCTGGACAAGATTGTAACCACAGGCGGCAAGAGCCGGCATTAAAATGTCAAAATGAATTGGTGACATCTGTGGTGCTAAAATCGTGTAATTCTTACGCATTTCCTTTGTAAATTCAACTCGTTTATAGGCTGAATTTTGAGGAGAGGACTTAATTCCCTTGCGTTCGCGGTCTTTCACGGCGGAAATAAGCGAACGGATACGAATTCTTGCGGCACCTAAGTTGTTGACCTCGTCAATTTTAAGAACCGTACATATTTTATTGGAACTTGTCAAAATATCATTGACCTGGTCGGTTGTTACTGCGTCAAGTCCACATCCAAAGGAGTTAAGCTGAATCATATCCAGATTGTTCTGGGTGCGTACAAAACTGGCAGCGGCATAAAGTCTGGAATGATACATCCACTGATCCATCGCAATCGTTGGCCGGTCAACTTTTCCCAAATGGGAAATGCTGTCCTCAGATAATACCGCAATATCGTAAGATGTAATCAATTCCGGAATACCGTGGTTGATTTCCGGGTCAATATGGTAAGGACGACCGGCTAACACAATACCACGCTTGTTGTTATCTGCCATCCATTTTAATACGCGTTCGCCCTCTAAGCGGATATCATTTCTTGTTTTTTGCAATTCTTCGTATGCCTTGTGGGCAGCCTTTCGAATCTCGCCGGCATCAATATTATTTTCTTTGCCGAGATAGCGTACTAACTCATCGGCAAGAATTTTATCGCTTTCAAAGGAGACGAATGGATTCTGGTAGGTAATCGATTCATCTGCCAATTCTTCTACATTATTTTTGATATTTTCTCCATAAGAAGTGACAATTGGGCAGTTGTAGTGGTTGCCCGCTTCATCAAATTCTTTGCGCTCGTAAGGAACACAGGGGTAAAAAATGTACGAAACGCCCTGGTTTAACAGCCATGAGATATGTCCATGAGCTAACTTTGCCGGATAACATTCCGATTCGCTTGGAATCGATTCGATACCAAGTGAATAAATGTTTCGGTTGGAAGCCGGTGAAAGAACGACTTCGTAGCCAAGTTCCGTAAAGAAAGTAAACCAGTATGGATAATTCTCATACATATTTAACACGCGTGGAATTCCGTCCTTGCCGCGATATGCTTTGTCCGCAGATAATGGTTTATAGTAGTCAAAAAGACGCTTGTTTTTATAGGCGTAAAGGTTTGGAACGTCACGGTTTGTCTTTTCTTTGCCAAGGCCACGTTCACATCGGTTACCGGACACAAACTGACGGCCACCGGTAAAGCGGTTTATTGTAAGGAGACAATGATTGGTACATCCCTTACATCTTGTCATGGAACTTTCAAATTTTAATTCGATAATGTCCTGTAAAGAGAGCATGGAAGAAATTTCTCCATCTTCGTAATGCTCACGGGCAATCAGTGCGGCACCAAAAGCGCCCATGATACCGGCAATGTCAGGGCGAATTGCCTGACATCCGGAAACACGCTCAAAACTTCGTAATACCGCATCGTTATAGAAAGTACCACCCTGAACAACTACGTTTTTACCGAGGTCTTTCGGGTCTGTTAATTTAATTACCTTTAACAGGGCATTTTTAATAACGGAAATAGCAAGTCCGGCAGAAATATCTGCGACTGTAGCTCCTTCTTTTTGTGCCTGTTTTACTTTAGAATTCATAAATACGGTGCAGCGGGAACCCAAATCGATTGGGTTTTCGGCAAACAGAGCCAGTTTTGCAAAATCTTTTACTTCATAATTCAACGAGCGTGCAAACGTCTCGATAAAAGAACCACAGCCGGAAGAGCAGGCTTCATTTAACTGTACCTGGTCTACGGAGTGATTTTTGATTTTAATACATTTCATATCCTGACCGCCGATGTCCAGAATACAATCAACATCCGGGTCAAAGAAAGAAGCAGCGTAATAATGGGAAACGGTTTCAACTTCACCTTCATCTAACATCAAAGCGGATTTAATCAGTGCTTCGCCGTATCCGGTTGAACAGGAACGCACAATTGTGGCACTTTCCGGAAGCAGTTCATAAATTTCCTTAATTGCTTTAATTGTCGTTTTTAGCGGGCTTCCGTTATTGTTATCATAGAATGAGTACAGAAGAGAACCATCCTCACCGACAAGAGCTACTTTAGTTGTTGTTGAACCGGCATCTACGCCAAGAAATACATTTCCTTCGTAAGTGGAGATATCTCCCTTCTTTACACTGTGTACGTTATGTTTCTCGATAAATTCATTGTAATCAGTTTCATCTTTGAAAAGAGGCTCCATACGAGTCACTTCAAATTCAATTTTGATTTCGCCGGAAAGCTTCTTTAATAAAGCACCGATTGTTGTGGCACCTTTTTCCTCCGAGTTCATGGCTGCTCCACTTGCGGCAAAAAGATGGGAATTTTCCGGTGCAATAATGGCATCTCCGGTTAAATTAAGAGTGCGGATGAATGCCTGTTTTAATTCTGTTAAAAAGTGCAGCGGACCGCCGAGAAAAGCAACGTTACCGCGAATCGGTTTTCCACAGGCAAGACCACTGATTGTCTGGTTTACGACAGCCTGGAAAATGGAAGCGGCAAGGTCCGGTTTCGATGCGCCCTCATTTATTAAAGGCTGAATATCAGTCTTTGCAAATACACCGCATCGTGCGGCAATCGGATATAAAGCCTGGTAATCTTTTGCATAGGTATTTAATCCGGCAGCGTCTGTTTTTAATAAGGTAGCCATTTGATCGATAAAAGAACCGGTACCGCCGGCACAGATACCGTTCATTCGCTGCTCAATACCATCGGTAAAGTAAATAATTTTTGCATCCTCACCACCAAGTTCAATGGCGACATCGGTCTGAGGAGCATAACTTTTTAAGGAAGTAGCAACGCTCACAACTTCCTGCACAAATGGAATGTCAAGGTGCTTTGAAATGGAAAGACCACCGGAACCGGTAATCATCGGTGCGATGTCACAGTCACCAAGTTCGTTGTAAGCACGTTCCATAATTGCACGTAAGGTTTCCTGGATATTTGCGTAGTGACGCTCATAGGCAGAAAACAGTATGTTATTGTTATCATCCAGCACAGCAATTTTTACTGTGGTTGAACCAATATCGATACCTACTCGTTTCATAAGTACCTCCTAAAGTTTCCTATTAAAATCATTTTTTGTTATCTAATTATCGAAACCTTATTATACGACAAAAAGAATGGTTTTGCAACAAAATTAGAAAGAACAAATGGCATTCTTTTGAATAGGATAATAAAAAAAGGCAGGAATCTGAAAATGAATCAACGCTTTTGTAATGGAATGATACATGTCATTCGCTCCGGCGATAATCTTTACCAGTTGAGCAGACGCTACCGTGTTCCGCTCGCACTTATTCTGCGGGCAAACCCTTATGTGGATGTGTATAATTTAAGACCGGGACAGGAAATCTGTATTCCGATGCCCTGTGGAAGCGGACCGATGGCAGGACGGGGAATTCAGCAGGAAAATGTGGAGACAACCGAACAGGAGACAGACGATGAGGAATACGAAGAGGAACAAACGGCACAGTCAGAGGAAGAAAAAGAGGTGTCTTGTGTCTATCGTGCAGATGGAACAAAAAGCCTTGGAGCGATATTGAATGAGTGCGGTATGACGATGGCAGAGTTTTTTGAAAAGAATAATCCGGAGCAGATTATTATCGCGGCAGATGTCCTTTTTGAAGTGCCAAAGAAGGTTTGACAAAGGTTATTAGAACCTTTATAATGAAAATGGATTAGTCAGACTCGGCGATGCCTTGTTTTCGGGGAATCGCCGTTGTCTTTGAAAGGAAGGTGAACAAGCATGATTTCCATTTATAAAACCATAGAAGATGATATGGTGGTGCTTGATAAAATAGAAGAGGGCTGTTGGATATCAGCCATTCACCCAAATGAGGAAGAATTGTCTTTTTTGCAGGAAGAGACTGGGATTGACTTGGATGATTTACGGGCACCTCTGGATGATGAGGAACGTTCCCGTATCGAATTGGAAGATGGATACAATATGATTTTGGTGGACATTCCTTCGCTTGATGAGAAAGACCGGTATGTCACGATTCCTCTTGGTATTTACATGACAAAGGAGCATATCATTACGATTTGTCTGGAAGAATCACCGGTTTTGAAAGCATTTGTAAACCGTAGAGTACGCGAGTTTTACACATTCAAAAAGACTCGCTTTGTATTCCAGATTTTGTATCGCAATGCTGCTTCCTACCTGCGTTATCTGCGTATTATTGACAGAAAAAGTGACCAGATTGAGGAAAAACTGCATATTTCCCAGAAAAACAGTGAGTTGATTGAACTTTTGGAGCTGGAAAAAAGTCTGGTTTATTTTACCACTTCCCTGCGCTCAAATGAGGTCGTTTTAGAGAAACTTCTGCGGACGGAGCGCGTTAAAAAATATCCGGAAGATGAGGACTTATTGGAAGATGTCATTATCGAGAATAAACAGGCGATTGAAATGGCAAATATATACAGTGGAATTTTAAGTGGAATGATGGATGCGTTTGCGTCTGTTATATCCAATAACTTAAATATTGTAATGAAGTTCTTGGCAACGGTTACGATTGTTTTATCAATCCCGACGATGATTGCCAGTTTCTTTGGAATGAACTTTGATAATATTCCACTTGGACATTCGCCGTTTGGATTTTTTACCATTATTGTTTTAACGCTTATTATTTCCGGCGTTGTGGCGTTGTTGTTCCGCAAAAAAGATTTGTTTTAATAGGGAAAAGACGATTGTTGAATGGAGGTTAAAAAAGAACTATGAGTTTATTAGACCGATTGGAGAGAACACGGTTTGGAAAATTTGGCATTCCGAATCTGATGCGGTATGTCATTGGAGTTAATATTGTCGGAATTCTGATTAGTCTTGTGAATCCGATGTTTTATTATTCGTATCTGAGTTTGGATATTGCAAGTATTCTGCATGGACAG
>ERZ837487.2971-NODE-2971-length-16226-cov-25.761981_pt1 | contig 16226 bp, 16 predicted proteins | sample MGYA00519911_ERZ837487 | MGnify/ENA primary metagenome ERZ837487 (study PRJEB31850, sample SAMEA3708818) | human gut metagenome | biome: human gut; feature: human-associated habitat; material: faeces | place: China | collected 2014 ...
CCGGTGTCATCCGTCCCAGCAAGAACGCTTGCCAGGTCATCATCGGCACCAAGGTTCAGTTCGTGTACGACGAGCTGAAGAAGATGCTGTAACACAGCATCCGGAAAAGCCCCTTATGCGGGAGACTGGTTGATCCCGCATCCGAATAAAAGCCGCCGGGAGAAAGGCAGAGTCTGCCGCTCCCGGCGGCTTTTTTGCGTTCCGCAGAGGGATGTGCTATACTGGAAAAAACATTGCAAAAAGGAGCATCTTTATGGAAAAACACTACAGCTGGCGCAGGCTGAACGAAACGGAGCTGACGAAAGTCTATCTGGATGAGATGCGCCGGGACTTCCCGCCCAGCGAGCTGAAGCCCCTGAGCATGATCCTGAACAGCGAAGCTTCCGGCGCGGCCCATACATGGGGCGTGTTTGACGGCGAAACACTGGCGGCGTACCTGCTCATGGTGCGCCCGGCAGGCAGCAGGGTGAGCCAGCTGGATTACTTTGCCGTGCTGCCGGAATACCGTGCTGCAGGGCTGGGCGCGCAGCTGCTGGCCGACCTGCCGCAGCACGAGCGGGGGGCACAGGCCATCCTCATTGAGGCCGAATGCCCGGACAAGGCGGAGGACGAAGCCATGGCTGTGCGGCGTCTGGGCTTTTATGCCCGGTGCGGGGCGCGGGACACCGGTTTCACCGAACATCTGTTCGATGCATGGTTCCGTATTCTGGTGCTGTCCTGCCCGGATGCAGGCACTTTTGCCGACCGGCAGGCCGTGGATGCGCTGGTAAACTGCTACCGCAAGGCCATCAGTGAGGACGGGTGGCAGAAGTATGTGCAGTTCTACTGCCCGGACGGCACGAAATACTGTTGACAGAAGCCGGAAATGTGGTAAGCTTGAGATACGAAAAAAGTTTTTGAGGAGGGCAGTTTTATGGCAAACGAAATTACAAGAAGAAACTTCATCAAGGGCGCAGCTGCGGCGGCAATTGCGGTGTCACTGTCGGGTGTTCTGACTGGTTGTGGTGGTCAGGCAGTGAACGAAGTCAAGCTTGGTGCATATGTGGTCAAGCTCTATAACGCAAATACGCGCGCAACAAGTCAGGGAACGGGTGAAAACACCTATTCGGTCATTGCAAAGGCAGATATCACATTTGACAAGAATGCCGGAAATATTCTGCAGGAATTGCCCTGCACGGGAATGTTTACGGGAAAAATCGATGCAACTCCTCTGAGCACGGTTCAGCCGGGCGGAAAAATTACCATGTCGAACTTTATCATCCTGAATAAGTTCATGGGCAAGACGACGGTTGATGTGGAGATGACTGTCCCGGATGCGGAAACTTACCAGAAGATCGCAGATGGGACGCCGGTAGAAGTGACGGTCAAGATCAATAATATTGAAGGAACGCTGTACATTGTGCAGAGCGGCAAGGAGTTCCATGTGGTAAACACGGACCCCGGCACTGCAAACTGAGAAACAGCGCAGCATAACGAATCGAAAAGCGGAAGGCGTCATTGAGCGGCACCTTCCGCTTTTTGTCACCCTGCCCAGCGGAAAGCGGAAATTTTCGGCGCTTTTTCGGAAAATGTAAAATCAAGAGCGATGATTCCACGACTGACTTTACAAAAAGCTGACAGACAGACAAACTCATGCGCCAAAGATTTACCTCCATTTTGCGCGGGTGTGGTCGCACGGAAAACGGCGGTGGGATACAATAAGGTCGTTCCCAAGGAAAACATGAAACCGACCTGCCGGAAAAGAGAAACCGGCGTTTATTGGAGGAAAAAGGGTTATGAAGAAGATCACTCGTCGTTCGTTCCTGACTGTCTGTGGTGCAGCCGCTGCTGCTGCCGCTCTGACCGCTTGCGGCGGTTCTGCATCTTCCACTTCCACCGTGGCATCTTCTGCCGCAGAGTCCGTTGCATCTTCCGCTGCTGAGAGCACTGCCGCAGGCACCCTGTCCGGCAATGTGGCTACCGGCGGTTCCACTTCCATGAAGAATGTCATCGCTGCCCTGACCGAGGGCTTTGCCGAGGTTGAGCCGGGCGTTACCGTCAGCTACGACCCCACCGGTTCCGGCGCAGGCATCACCGGTGCTACCGACAAGACGCTGGACATCGGCCTGTCCTCCCGCGCCCTGAAGGAGGACGAGAAGTCCGCTGTGGACGGCACCACCGTGGCACTGGACGGCATCGCCATCATCGTGAACAAGGACAGCAAGGTGGCCGACCTGAGCGTGGACCAGCTCAAGCAGATGTTCACCGGCGAAATCACCAACTGGAAGGATGTCGGCGGCGAGGACGGCGAGATCGTTCTGGTGGGCCGCGAGGCTGGTTCCGGCACCCGCGATGGCTTTGAGAGCATCGTGGACGTGAAGGACAGCTGCAAGTACGCACAGGAGCTGACCGCTACCGGCGCTGTCATCAGCGCTGTGGAGGCAAACCCGCTGGCCATCGGCTATGCTTCCCTGTCCGCTGTGGGCGACACCGTTGCCATGGTCACCGTGGAAGGCGTGGAGTGCAGCGAGGAGACCGTCAAGGACGGCAGCTACAAGATCCAGCGTCCCTTCGTGTTCGTCACCAACAAGAGCGTGGCTCTGTCTGAGCAGGCACAGGCCTTTGTGGACTTTGCCACCAGCAAGGACGCTGCCGACCTCATCCGCGCCGCAGGCGCTGTGCCGGTGAACGAGTAAAAAATGGAAAAGGCTCCCTTCGGGACGGAGAACTTTGCAGGGAACGCATTCATGCGTTCCGCAAAGGCGAGATCAGGGGATCGTGGAACGGGCAAGCCCGTTCCCTACAATGCTGGTGATCTTACGAGTGTTCTCTGTTGAGAGTGTGAGGTCGTTTACCCAAAACCCACCCCGCCGCGTCGGCCTGCCCGGAAAGGCTGGGTCGGCGCGGCTTTTTCGAAGGATCGGAATATGAATAAAAAATCCTCTTCCCTGCTGAAGCGGGTGCGGATGCCCCGCACCCCCGCCGAATGGCTGGAAGCCGTGATGAACTTCATCTTCTTCTTGTGCGGTATGCTGGCCGTGGGCTGTGTGGTGCTTATCACGGTGTACATGGTCATCTCCGGTGTGCCGGCCATCCACAAGATCAGCTTTTTTAAGTTCCTGCTCGGCACCAAGTGGGCGTCCACGGCGGCCGAGCCGTTGTTCGGCATCCTGCCCTTCATCCTGTCCAGCATCTACGGCACGCTGGGCGCTACCCTCATCGGTGTGCCCATCGGCCTGCTGACGGCAGTGTTCCTGTCCAAGGCGGCAAGCCACAAAGTGCGCACCGTGGTGGTCACCGCCATCGAGCTGCTCTCCGGCATCCCCAGCGTGGTGTTCGGCCTGCTGGGTATGCAGGTGCTGGTGCCCGCCGTGGCAAGCACCTTCGGTAAGGCATCCGGTGCCTGCCTGCTGTCGGCCATCGTGGTGTTGTCCATCATGATCCTGCCCAGCATCGTCTCCGTGTCGGTCACGGCGCTCAATGCCGTCCCGCCCGAGTATGAGCAGGGCAGTCTGGCGCTGGGTGCTACCGATACCGAAACCTGGTTCAAGATCAGCGTGCCCGCTGCCAAAAGCGGCATTGCCGCAGGCGTTGTGCTGGGCATCGGCCGCGCCATCGGCGAGGCCATGGCCGTTATGATGGTGGCCGGCAACAGCCCCAATATGCCGGACAGCCTGTTCCGCAGTGTCACCTTCCTGACCACCGCCATTGCCAAGGAGATGAGCTACGCCGGCGGCCTGCAGCGGCAGGCACTGTTCAGTATCGCGCTGGTGCTGTTCGGGTTCATCATGCTCATCAATGTGGTGCTGAACGTGGTGCTGAAGGGAGGCGACCGCGATGAATAACGGCTTTTCGCCCTCTCGCCGGGCATGGAACCGGGTGATGAATGCGCTGGTCTGGGCCAGCGCGGTGCTGGTCATGGTGCTGGTGGCAGGCATCATCGGCATGGTGCTGTGGCGCGGCATCCCGCACATCAGCTGGGAGTTTTTGACCACAAAGGCCAGCGTGCTGAAAGGCACCGACGGCATCCTGCCCGCCATCATCAATACACTGTATGTCATTCTTCTGACACTGCTGATCGTACTGCCGCTGGGCGTGGGCGCGGCGGTCTACCTGACCGAATACGCCACCAACCGCAAGCTCATTGAGGTGATCGAGTTCACCAACGAGACGTTGGCGGGCATCCCCAGCATCATTTATGGCTTGGTAGGTATGCTGGTGTTCAGTCAGGCGCTGGGTTTCCAGACCTGTCTGCTGTCCGGCAGCCTGACGCTGGTGGTGATGAACCTGCCCACCATCATCCGCACCACGCAGGAATCCCTCAAAACGGTGCCGCAGGGCTACCGCGAGGGTGCCATGGGTCTGGGTGCGGGCAAGTGGCACATCATCCGCACCATCGTGCTGCCCTGCAGCATCGACGGTATCGTCACCGGCTGCATCCTTGCCGTGGGCCGCATCGTGGGCGAAAGTGCCGCGCTGCTGTTCACCGCCGGTGCGGCCGAGGTCATCGCCAACGGTGTGGTCAAGGCCTACACCTCCAACGGCGCAACCCTGTCGGTTCTGCTGTACCTGCGTGCCTTTGAGGACGGCGACTTTGCCTCCGCATGGGGCATCGGCGCCGTGCTGCTGGTGCTGGTGCTGGTCATCAACATGGCGGCGCGGCTGGCAAAGGCAAAGCTGAAACAGAAGCAGTAAAAGATTGCAGATATTTGATAGCGGCCTCGCCCTCTCAGTCTCGGCACTTCGTGTCTCGACAGCTCTCCCAAAGGGAGAGCCTCTGGCGAAACCGAAAGCTTTGCATGGACTGCCAAGGCCTCTCACTTTGGGAGAGGTGGCATTGCGCAAGCAATGACGGAGAGGGCGAGGATGCTGAAAAAATGCAATCGTCCTATAAAATAAGAGGTACACTATGGAAAACACGAATGTGCCGGTGATATCGGCAAAGGATCTGAACCTCTGGTACGGCGACTTCAAGGCGCTGAAAAATATTTCGCTGGACGTGGGCGAGCGGGAGATCACAGCTCTCATCGGCCCCTCCGGCTGCGGCAAATCCACCTTTTTAAAGACCCTCAACCGCATGAACGACCTTGTGCCGAATGTGCGCATCGAGGGCGATGTCCGGCTGAAAGGCGAGGACATCTTTGCAAAGGAAATGCAGCTTACCGACCTGCGCCGCCGCGTGGGTATGGTGTTCCAGAAGGCGAACCCCTTTCCCATGAGCATCTACGACAACATCACCTACGGCCCCAAGCTGCACGGGGTGCGCAACAAGGCCGAGCTGGACGAACTGGTGGAAAGCTCGCTGCGCGGTGCTGCCCTCTGGGATGAGGTGAAGGACCGCCTGAAGAAGAGCGCTCTGGGCCTTTCCGGCGGGCAGCAGCAGCGTCTGTGCATCGCCCGGGCGCTGGCGGTCAGGCCCGAAGTGCTGCTGATGGACGAGCCTACCAGTGCACTGGACCCCGGCTCCACCATGAAGGTGGAAGAGCTGATGAGCGAACTGAAAAAGAACTACACCGTGGTCATCGTGACCCACAACATGCAGCAGGCGGCCCGTATCAGCGACCGCACCGCCTTCTTCCTGCTGGGCGAGCTGGTGGAAGCGGGCCCCACGGCCCAGATCTTCAGCGCACCGCAGGATAAACGCACCGAGGACTACATTTCCGGTCGGTTCGGTTAAAGGAGGAAACAGCTATGAGTATCCGTAAACAGTACGACACCGATCTGGGATCGCTGAAAAAATCGCTGACCGAAATGGGCCGCAACTCTGCCGATGCCGTGGAGAACGTTCTGGAAGCGCTCTGCATCGCTGACGCCGATGCAGCTGCGGCCATCGTGAAGGGAGACGCCCGCATCAACAACATGGAGCGGGACATCGAGCACCGCTGCATGACCCTGCTGCTGCGTCAGCAGCCGGTGGCGGGCGATCTGCGCCGCATCTCCACGGCCATGAAGGTGGTCACGGACATCGAGCGCATCGGCGACCATGCCGCCGACATCGCCGAGATCATCCCCCATCTGGTCACCGTCCGCAAGGAAGGCGACCCGGCCGTCAGCCAGGCCATCGCCATGGGCAAAAAGGCGCATCAGATGATCCTGGACGCCCTTGCCGCCCTGACGGCAGAGGACGAGCTGGCAGCCCGCCGTGTCATGGAGGCGGACGACGCCGTGGACTACGATTTCAATGCCATCAAGCACACCCTTGCGCAGGAGATCGCCGCAGACCCGTCCAAGGTGGACGCGGCGCTGGATCTGCTGATGGTCATCAAGTATCTGGAACGCATCGGCGACCACGCCGTGAATGTGGCCGAGTGGGTGCAGTTCGTGCGCACCGGCCGCTATAAGGACGAGAGCATGTTCTGAGTGTTTCCATACCCTTGTGGGTTCGTGTTTTCTTTATTTCTCCTGAAAAAGGCCGTTTCTGCCTGACCGCAGAAGCGGCCTTTTTCTGTACGACGGGACTATGGAACGGCAAATAACAAAAATTTTTGAGCTTTCTGCAATATTCCGGCCGGCGGGGTCGTATTCAGGGTGTAAGGTTCAAGAGGAACCAGCCATCCCTGTGCGGCGGGTGTCCGACCTCCCCCCTGTCCCCGCCCGCCGCACCCTTTACGGAGGAAACTGATTATGATACAGATCCGGAATTTTCCGCTGGAAGCACATGACGGCACGGTGAGCCGTGAAGCGCTGGTGCAGGCGGCGATGAAAGAGATCACCCAGAATTACCGCGAAGCCAGCCTTTCCAACGTGGCGCGGGAATACGGCGTTTCGCTGGCGTATGTCAGCGAGTGCGTCCGCGCCCAGACCGGTAAGACCTACAAGGAACTGCTGCAGAAACACCGTGTGGAAACGGCAGCAAGGCTGTTGCGCCGCAGTGACCTGAACATCCAGCAGATCATCTCCATGGTGGGCTACGAGAACACCAGTTATTTCTACCGCCTGTTCCACGAGCGCTACGGCCTCAGCCCGCGCGAGTACCGCCAGGCCCGCACAGTACGCACCGGTGCATGAGCATCTCTGGCAGAAAACGGCAGGACACAGCAGAGTCTGTGCCCTGCTTTTTTGCTGCGCCTCGGCAGAGCGATGCAAAAACTGGATTTTTATGGCAAGATGTAGTACAATAAGTTCAGTTTACATTTGCAGCTGTGCCGCAGGACGCGGCGCGGCCCGAAAGAGGTGGAATGAATGTTTCGTGGCGCAGTGAGAGGAGATCTGCCGCAGATCCTGAAGATCTATGCCCATGCCCGGGAAGCAATGAAGGAAGCGGGCAATCCGACCCAGTGGGGCGACAGCTTCCCTCCGCAGGAACTGCTGGAAGAAGATATCGATTCAAACCGTCTGTTCGTCTATGTGGTCAACGGACAGATCGAGGCAGTGTTTGCGTTTATTCTGGGGGCAGACCCCACCTATGCCGTTATTGAGGACGGAAAGTGGCTGGATGATACCCTGCCCTACGGCACGGTGCACCGGCTGGCTTCGGCCGGAAAGCAGAAGGGCGTGGCCGCAGCTGTGCTGGAGTGGTGCCTGGAGCACTGCCAGAGCCTGCGCGCCGACACTCACGCCGACAATAAGATCATGCAGCATATTCTGGAAAAGAACGGATTTACCCGCTGCGGTGTCATCCATGTGAAGGACGGCTCCCCGCGCTTTGCCTACCAGAAAATGGCAATGGCCCTGCCGCTGGAATAAGAAACACGGAATGCCTGTGCCCGGTGATTGCAAACCGGCTGCACAGGCATTTTTGCGTCTTGGGAAAATTTTTCAAAGCGGTGCAATGGAAAGGCGTGCGCTTTCGCATACAGGATAAAGCGATATCCCTGGAAAAACAGATCTGGTGAAAAGGAGACATTCTTAATTATGCCGTGATGACGGTCTACAGAGGGTTGGACGGCAGTGCCAACATCCTGAGCATCAGCGGCAGCGTCGCAAACTGAAGAGCAACTTCTACAGGGCCGGAAACGACAGAGCGCGTTTCCGGCCTTTTTGCGGGAGAAGACCTGAATTGTATTCCATAGGAGAACAACTCGAATGAGAAAAAACGCTGAAACAGGCTGAAAAGCAAATTTGTGAACGGAAAATGTCTGAAAACGCTTTCATTTCTTTGCCGTATGTGCTATAATAACACCTGTTCTCACGCAAAGAACAGGAAACTGTACGCTGTGTGCGTACACGTGGAAAAGAGGAGTATTGCATATGAAAACGTTGAACAAGGCAGTTGCACGCTACAACGGCATCAGCCTGATCGTTCGCATCCTGATCGGTCTGATCGCCGGCGCAGTGCTTGCACTGGCAGCTCCCGGTGCCGGCTGGGTGAGCGAATTTGGTAATCTGTTCGTCGGCGCTCTGAAGGGCATTGCCCCGGTGCTGGTGTTCGTCATCGTGGCCAGCGCTCTGGCGCAGGGCTCTTCCAAGCTGGACCGCCGCTTCGGCACGGTCATCTGGCTGTACATGCTCACCACCTTTCTGGCCGCAGCGATCGCTGTTATTACCAGCTTCCTGTTCCCGGTCAAGGTCGTGCTGGCAGATGCTGCCCAGTCCGACGTGATCCCGCAGGGTCTGGGCGAAGTGATGGGCACCCTGCTCACCAACTTTGTGGCCAACCCCGTCAGCGCCATCATGAGCGGTAACTACATCGGCATCCTGTTCTGGGCCTGCATGTTCGGCGTTGCCATGAAGAACATCGGCTCCGAGTCCACCAAGACCTTCATGGCCAACACTGCCGACGCCGTGTCCCAGATCGTGCGCTGGATCATCAATCTGGCACCCTTCGGCATCATGGGTCTGGTGTACACCAATGTTTCCGGCAACGGTCTGGCCATCTTTACCCAGTACGGCAAGCTGCTGGCCCTGCTGGTGGGCACCATGCTGTTCATGGCGCTTATCGTCTCCCCCTTCATCATGTTCATCTATCTGGGCTGCAACCCGTATCCGCTGGTGTTCCGTTGCCTGCGTGAGTCCGGCCTGACTGCCTTCTTCACCCGCAGCTCCGCCGCCAACATCCCCGTCAACATGGCTCTGTGCGAAAAGCTGAGTCTGGATAAGGATATGTACTCCGTGTCCATCCCGCTGGGTGCTACCATCAACATGGACGGCGCAGCCATCACCATCACCATCATGACGCTGGCCGCCGCCAACACGCTGGGCATTCAGGTGTCCCTGCCTGCCGCCATCGTGCTGAGCGCCATGAGTGCTTTGGGTGCCTGCGGCGCTTCCGGCGTGGCCGGCGGCTCCCTGCTGCTGATCCCCATGGCCTGCTCCCTGTTCGGCATCTCCAATGATGTTGCCATGCAGATGGTAGGCGTCGGCTTCATCATCGGCGTGGTGCAGGACTCTGTGGAGACGGCCCTGAACTCTGCCGGTGACGTGGAGTTTGCCGCCACCGCCGAGTATCACCAGTGGCTCAAGCAGGGCAAGCCCCTGCCGGAGTTCCTGAGCGGCAAGAAGAACTGAGAAAATTGCAAATAAAAATGGCTGGTATCCTGCGACACCAGCCATTTTTTGTTTTAGTCCATGACCTTCGCCTTCTGCAGGGCGGTGAGGACCAGCGGGATGAGCACCAGCTGCGCGATGATGCCCGGCACAGCGGTGAGCAGTGCGCCGGACAGGAAGGCGCTGAACGGGAAGCTCGAGCCGGTCAGGCCTGCCAGCACGAACCGCACGGCACCCCAGACCAGACGTCCGGCCACCATGGCGGTGACGAGAGAAGCGTACATCATGGGCAGTGTGTGCTGTACTTTGCGCCAGACAAGGCCGGACACAAGGCCGTAGGCGGCCAGCTCAAAGGCCATGGAGATGGCGATGGGGAACATCGGCGGCATGCCGAACAGCACCGAGCGCAGCAGCGGGGCAATGAAGCCCACCGCAAGCCCCCACGGCCCGCCCAGCACAAAGCCGCACAGCAGGATGGGAAAATGCATCGGGCACAGCATGTTGCCCACCTGCGGCACATGGCCGGTGACCATGGGCAGCACGAAGGCCAGCGCAAGGAACAGCGCGGCCAGCACGATGCTGCGGGCGGGCGAGTTGGTTCTGGTTTTCATGAAAAAATTCCTCCTTTAACGCAAAAAAGGGCCTGCCTCTGGTGTTCGCACCAAAAGCAGACCCCTTCGTGGCGTCTGTAAAATGAATATGCTGGATGAAAAACTCCATAAGATGGAGAAAACGGGCTTCGGCCCGTGCGCCCGGCTTCGTGCCGGAATCTGTGAAAAATATATCAGATGCGCCCTGCCTTGTCAAGGTGCGGCAAAAAGCCTGCAATTTGACCAAAAAGCGGCAAATTTCCACCGATATTTCCCCGCGTATGTACATTTTGCATGAAGAACCTTGACCTTTTTGCGTAGAATAGCTAATATAAACTTGAAAAAGAGCGCGCTGCGGGCAGCAATGCCAGTTGCGCTGACGAAAGGCTTTTTTGAACATGTGCAAATCTGAGGTTCATACGGGAGGACCATCATGACAAATGCAGAAAAACTCACCCTGGCCAAGCACGCCTGCCACATCCGCATGGGCGTGATCGAGGGCACGCACAGCGCAAAGTGCGGCCATCCGGGCGGCAGTCTGGATATCGCCGAACTGCTGAGCTACCTCTATTTCGTGGAAATGAACATTGACCCGAAGGACCCGAAGAAGGCCGACCGCGACCGTCTGGTGCTGTCCAAGGGTCATGCGGCCCCGGCGCTGTACGCAGCGCTGGCCGAGCGCGGCTACTTCCCGGTGGAGGACCTCAAGACCCTGCGCAAGATCGGCAGCTATCTGCAGGGCCACCCCAACATGAACGAGACGCCGGGCGTGGATATGTCCACCGGCAGTCTGGGTCAGGGCATCTCCGCCGCCTGCGGCATGGCACTGGGTGCCAAGCACGCGGGTAAGCCCATCAACGTCTTTGCCATCGTGGGCGACGGCGAGGTGGAAGAGGGCGAGTGCTGGGAGGCATTCATGTTTGCCGCCCACTACGGCCTGAGCAACCTGTGCGTTGTGCTGGACCGCAACCATCTGCAGATCGACGGCACTACCGAGACGGTCATGAACAGCGCTCCGCTGGAAGATAAGCTGAAGGCCTTCAACTTCAATGTGGTCACCATCGACGGCCACGACTACGACCAGATCGAAGCCGCCATGCAGGCGTTCCACGCCGAGACCGCAAAGCCCACCTGCATCATCATGGACACCACCAAGGGCAAGGGCGTTTCCTTTATGACCAACTCCGTGGACTGGCACGGCAAGGGCCCCAACGACGATGAGTACAAGATCGCAATTGAGGAACTGAACGCCGCATACGCCGCGCTGGAACAGGAGGACAAATAAGATGGCAGACGTGAAGAAAATTGCTACCCGTGAAAGCTACGGCAATACCCTGAAGGAGCTGGCCGCCGAGGGCCACGACGATCTGGTTGTGCTGGACGCAGACCTTGCCGCCGCCACCAAGACCGGCATGTTCCGCAAGGCCTACCCGGACCGCCACTTTGACTGCGGCATTGCCGAGGGCAACATGATGGGCGTGGCCGCCGGTCTGTCCACCATGGGCTATGTGCCCTTTGTCTCCAGCTTTGCCATGTTCGCTGCAGGCCGCGCCTTTGAGCAGGTGCGCAACTCCATCGGCTACCCCCACCTGAACGTGAAGATCGGTGCCACCCACGGCGGCATCTCTGTGGGCGAGGACGGCGCCTCCCACCAGTGCTGCGAGGACTTTGCCCTTATGCGCAGCATCCCCGGCATGACCGTCATCTGCCCTGCCGATGACGTGGAAGCCCGCGCCGCCGTGCGTGCAGCCTATGCCATGAACGGCCCTGTCTACCTGCGCTTCGGCCGTCTGGCGGTGCCCGTGTTCCACGATGCCGACAACTATCACTTTGAGATCGGCAAGGGCGAGCAGATCACCGAGGGCAACGATATCGCCATCATTGCCACCGGCCTGATGGTCAACGAGGCCCGCATGGCTGCCGAGCAGCTGGCCGCCGAGGGCATCCGCGCCCGGGTCATCAACATCCACACCATCAAGCCGCTGGACGAGGAGATCGTCCTCAAGGCTGCCAAGGAGTGCGGCAAGGTCATCACCGCCGAGGAGCACAACGTCATCGGCGGTCTGGGCGAAGCCGTGTGTGCTGTTCTGTCCGAGAAGCTGCCCACCCCCGTGCGCCGCGTGGGCGTGCAGGACAAGTTCGGCTGCTCCGGCCCGGCATGGGACCTGCTGAAGGAGTACGGCCTCGACGCCGCAACCATCTGCAAGACTGCCCATGAAATGCTGAACAAGTAACATTTGCCTTACAAAAATACCGCTGTGCCGTTCGTTGGCACAGCGGTATTTTTTATGCCTCTCCCAGCAGTTTTGCGCGGTTCGCATATACATCGATGAACACAGCCCGCAAAGCGGCGATCTCCGGTCGGGGGTCATCCCGCAGGGTCAGCAGGCAGGTGTCCGGCAGGGCCAGATACAGCGGAAGATACCATGCTGCCGGGAAAGCCGGGTATTTCATCGGGCACAGGAACATGCCACGCCCGGCCAGAAGATCGTTGTAAACGCATTCGTAGTTTTCCACCATGCGCCAGCCGGGGGCATCGTAGGGCATTCCGGGCTGGGTACGGGTGTAGTCCACCATATCCTGATACAGCGGTTCAAAAAAGACCTGTTGCCCGGCAAGGTCGGCCAGTTCCAGCGCCCGGCGGCCCGTAAACGGATGCTCCGGCGAAACGATCAGGTAAAATGTGTTGTGGATGATCGGCCGGCTTTCCACCTCCGGCTGCAGAGGGACGAACGGCAGATACAGGGCAGCGTCTGCTTCAGAGCACAGCATCCCGTGCGGGTTGCGGGAAATGGGCCGGGTGTCCACTGCAAACTCGTACCCCGGCAAAGCGGCGTGGAGCCGCGCCATCAGGATGGGGTAGATAGGGTCCCGCTGCAGCAGTACCGGAGGCAGGCGCAGCGTCAGGGTGCGCTGCGGGGCGAATGCTTTCAGCGCTGTGCGGGCGTTCAGGACACTGCGGTAGATCTCCTCAGCGCGGGGCACAAAGGCCCGGCCTGCTTCAGTCAGGGCCACCCGGGTGGTGCTGCGGGTGAACAGGGCAAGGTCCAGCTCTTTTTCAAGGCTGCGGATCTGGTAGCTCAGGGCGGGCTGGGTGCAGTACAGCTCCCGGGCGGCGGCGGTAAAATTCAGCGTCCGGCTCAGGGTGAGAAAACACAGCAGCTGGTGGTCGTTCATAAACAAAAACGCTCCTTTCCCGGCGGAACAGAATGCTTTGCGATCAGTATAACACATCGGGAAATGCTGATAAAGAGATTTTATTACTGAGGGAAAATTTTTTTGTTTCCCTTTTACTTCGTTATATTTTATACTAAGTGTCGGGGCGGGACAAAAATCCCGCAGAAACGAGAAGAAAGAAAAGGAGCAAACAAGATGGAAAAGATCTCCCGCAAAGGCTTTTTGAAAGTTGCCGCTGCCGCCGCCATGAGCGGTGTCACTGCCGGCGCTCTGGCTGCCTGCAACTCCGCAAGTTCCTCCAGCACTGCGGCATCCGCCTCCGGCGATGCCATTTATACCCCCGGCACCTACACCGGCACGGCTACCGGCATCGGCGAAGTGAAGGTCACCATGACCTTCAGCGAGACCGCCATCACCGATGTGGTCATCGACGCTTCCAATGAGACCGAGAGCATCGGCGGTGTGGCTGCTCCTACCCTGAAGGACGCCATCATGGCCGCGCAGGGCACCGAGATCGACAATGTTTCCGGCGCGACTGTCACCACCAACGCCGTCAAAAAGGCTGCCGCCAGCTGTATCGAGCAGGCCATGGGTGTTGCCGCTGAGACCGGCAGCAGCGCTGCTGCTTCCGACACCGACTGGCTGGGCACCGAGCCGGAGATCGACGAGAGCAAGATCACCAAGACGGTGGACGTGGATGTGGCCGTCGTGGGCTGCGGTGTGGCCGGTGTGGCTGCTGTGCGCAGCATCGCCGAAGACGGCGGCAAGGTGGCGGCTTTTGAAAAGGCCGACGGCCCCCAGTGCCGCAGCGGCGAGTATGCGGTCATCAACGGCAAGGTACAGGCCAAGTGGGGCCGCGACACATGGACCCGCGAGCAGATCGACGAGATCGTGGACTCTCACATGAGCGAGTCTACCTACCGCTGCAAGCGCGCCATCATGAGCAAGTGGGCACACAACATCGGCGACACCTTTGACTGGTGGGTGGAAGCAAACCCCGACCTGTACTACGCTGAGACCACCCGCAGCGCGATCCCGGACGAGAACGCCGACAACTTCCTGATCCCCATCTTCTACCCGCTGCCTGAGCACTACGACTGGAAGCAGGAGCGCTTCCCCTGCTACCCCACCTCTGTGGAGTTCCTGCCAAACCAGTCCGTCACGGTCAACGCCAACATGCAGAAGGCTGTTGACACCGGCAATGTGGAGACCTTCTACGGCTGCTTCGTCGAGAAGCTCATCATGGACAATGGCCGCTGTGTGGGTCTGTATGCCCGCGATGCCGCCACCGGCGAGTACATCAAGTGCAACGCTTCCAAGGGCGTGATCCTCTCCACCGGCGATTACTCCCAGAACACCAAGATGCTGCAGCACTTCTGCCCCGAGGTCATCGAGAACAACATCCAGTGCCTGTTCACCAATGTGGACGTGGAGGGCAACTTCACCAATCAGGGCGACGGCATCCAGCTGGGCATGTGGGCCGGCGCACAGGTGCAGCAGAGCCACGCACCCATGATCCATCATATGGGCGGCGGTGCCGATCTGGCCGGTGTGGGTGTCATGGGCAACGCTGGTTTCCTGAATCTGGACCTGAACGGCAAGCGCTTCATGAACGAAGACCTGCCCGGTCAGCAGCTGGAAAACCAGATCGAGCTGCAGAAGAACCGCGAGAGCTGGCAGATCTTTGACTCCAACTGGCCCGAGCAGCTGCCTTACATGCCCGCTGCCCACGGCGGTGCCTGCTACTACGAGGACTACGCCAGCGAGGACGAAGGCCCCAAGAACAACACCACCTACCGCAACTACAAGAGCCCCTATCAGCTGGAGGCCGCTGTGGCCGACGGCCGCGCCCTGAAGGCAGACACGCTGGAAGAGCTGGTGGCCAAGATGTACCCGGACGATACCGCTGCCCAGCAGACTGCTCTGGAATCCATCGAGCGTTACAACCAGCTGGCAAAGGATGGCTACGATGAGGACTTCCACAAGCCTGCATCCCGCCTGTGGGCGGTCGAGAACGGCCCCTTCTACGCCGACAAGTTCACCACGGCTCTGCTGCTGGTGTGCATCGGCGGTCTGGAAAGCGACGAGAACTGCCACACCTACGACGCAGACCGCAATGTCATCCCCGGCCTGTATGTGGCGGGCAATGTTCAGGGCAACCGTTTTGCCACCGAGTACCCCATCGGCCTGAAGGGTGTCAGCCATTCCATGGCCATGTACTACGGCTATGTTGCCGGTAAGAATGCCATGCAGGAGATTTGATGCTCTGCTGACAGAACACTGAAATAAGCGTTTCCCTGCCCGGAGCAGTATTCTTTCTTCCTGCTCCGGGCTTTTTTGCGCCCCTGTGTGACCCGGTCACGGAAAAACACACTCCAACGGGGTATACTGATGCTGTCAGTGAAATTACAAACACCCTTCAGGAGGTAAAAATATGGCAGTCATTACCATCACGAAAGAAAACTTTGCGCAGGAAGTGCTGCAGAGCGAAAAGCCCGTCCTGCTGGACTTCTGGGCCAGCTGGTGCGGCCCCTGCCGGATGCTCAGCCCCATCGTGGACGAAGTGGCTGAGGAGCGCAGCGACGTCAAGGTGGGCAAGGTGAACGTGGACGAGCAGCCGGAACTGGCTGGTGAGTTCGGCGTGATGAGCATCCCCACTCTGCTGGTGTTCCGGGGCGGCAAGCTGGTGGATCAGGCCGTGGGTGCCCGCCCCAAGGCCGGTGTGCTGGCACTGCTGGGATAAGAACAACATTCTGACAAAAGCTCTGCACATTCCGTGCAGGGCTTTTGTTCGTCTGTGAGAAATTCTACTTGACGGAAAAGGACGAAGGGGGTATGCTTGTTTTGTACGGGCAGAGGAACATTCTGCCGAAATTTGCGGAACAAAAGGAGTATTGCTATGATTGCGGAACGAAAGAAAAGCCCCTTGCGGCTGCTGGCCGCAGTGCTGCTTGCGGTGGCACTGCTCACGGCATGTACCTCAAAAGCACAAAAGGCAATGGAAAAGGTGGAACTCGGCCAGAAATACCTGACCGAGCAGAACTACACCGAAGC
>ERZ837487.2977-NODE-2977-length-16206-cov-3.434896_pt1 | contig 16206 bp, 9 predicted proteins | sample MGYA00519911_ERZ837487 | MGnify/ENA primary metagenome ERZ837487 (study PRJEB31850, sample SAMEA3708818) | human gut metagenome | biome: human gut; feature: human-associated habitat; material: faeces | place: China | collected 2014 ...
CCAGTCAGGTAATCTGCCGGTCCCGCAAATACATAAAAGACTTTACAGGCAGACTTCGGTTTCACAGTATAAGAAACGGTGTAGAATTTGTCTTTTTCTATCTTGTCAATTGTTACTTCCGGAACACTGGCATTCCACAAATCGGCATCCCTTTCTTTTCGCACATAAGTCGGCTTTGCACTTGTATATTCCTTCTTTGTTACACTCGAAGAAGGATTACCATCAGCATCAACTGCTATCATGAACAGTACATATTCTGAATTAAATGCAATATCCTCAATCACCAGTTGATGATTCTTCAGTTCAGCAGCAACAATTTCAGTAACATTATCATTCATAATCAATGCTTGCTTTACTGTTTCTTCATTTCCCCAATACGGATAGCTTTTGAAATCACTCAATTTCATGTGGACATAACGGAATTTCACCGGATTTCCGGTCGGAGTCAGCGTTAAAGTCGCAGACACGGTTCCTGCCTCTATTGCCACATCCACCGAAATAGAAGAATTATAAGATATTTCCTTGGAATCAGCCTGTACTTTGACTAACGCCCCGAGTTGTCCTTTGTCATTTAATGCTACTGCAATAAAAAAGCCTTTTGTTCCCGGTTCTAAAGAAGCTCTTTCAAAGTTTTTTGCCTCTTTGGAAGAATCACCATTTTTAATAAGATAGGAAATAACCTCTTTGTCAGTGCTATAATTTGCCAAAGTCTGTTCTTTCATATAAGAATAATAGAACTTATAACAGTCAGTTCCGGGAGTAATGGTCGCACTTACACTTGAAACTGTAGTAACAACACCACTAATATTTATGGTCGCTGTTCCGTCATACGTCAACGCAGGAACGGGAATCTCCACCGCTACCAGCTCTTCTGTTCTATACCCCTTTTCTTCTTTATAAGGAATAGCCCAAAGTACGTATGTTGTTCCCGGTATTACTTTCGGAAGAAAATCTAGCACTTTTCCCTCCAATGGCCCATTATAATCCGAATACTGTTTAGTTCCGCCACCATAAGCCAAATCGTCAATAACCCCTTCTGGTGAATAATTAGACTTATCTAAAATCCCTGTATAAAAAACGTCACAGCCCTTTCTAATTGCAGAAACCGTTGCACCTTCAAACGTAATATTCGAAATCTTTAGTTCTACAGTCGGAGCTATCTTAATCACAGTAGCAATCACATCGTCAGGCAAACATACACTACCTGCCTCAAATGGGGGCACTGCCCAAATCATATATGTCTTTCCGGCTTCAGGATCCTTACCTATCAGTTCTGCCAATGGCATTTTATCAAGAGGTTCTGTCTTCATATACATACGGGCAGTATATCCGTTCACTAATTCAGCCACACTCTCTGCACTATATTCATTGATTTCCAATACTCCCAAATAATACATTTCTATGCCATTCGTCAAAGTAGTAGAAACTGTCTGCCCCACAGTAGATATAACTATAGGAGCATCCCCTATGATTACGGGAATCTCTGCGATAATACTCTGTCCGTTAGATGCAACAGCCATTATAGCTACTTTGCCACTCGTCTCCGCATACTGATTTTCTGCCACAGGAGCAGTAATAGTCAGTCCTTTTCCTGTCAGGGAAGCTTTCCAACCATCAGGTTTTGTTACGGTATATTTCGAAATTCCACTCATTTCAACTGAAATCAATTTCTCCTCACCATTCGTAAAGTATTGCTTTCCGGACAATATATCACATTTCAGTTCCTTAGATTTCGACAACTTTAATATTGTGCCATCTTTCAGAGTAAAATACGCATAATCATCATCCTGACTAACTCCACTAAAAAGAGAGGTATCTCCCGTTCCTTCTCCAGATGCGTAAACACCGGTAGGTTCCCAAGTCTTTCCACCGTCCGTAGAAATCTCCCATTCTTTCGTATTCGTATTAATGCGAATCTTAGGAGCGGCAGCCGTTACAGGCATCATTTTTCCTTCTCCATCTTTCAAGAATGTCTTTTTACCGTCTATACTAGTTATTCCCCAATAATAGATACCATCCTCTTCGTTCTTTATCACGGTTATTTGCGGAGCATCCTCCCCATTTTCACCATTACGAATAGTTACTTCTGTCTTATCTGAAAACTTAATTGTATAACTTCCGTCTTCATTCTCCAATACAGAAGCGATTGATTTATTTTGAGATAAAGCATCTGTCAGTGTCTTCAATGTGGAAATATCCGTCTGTACACTTTGTAACGAAGCTTCTAACTTATCCATGCGGTCTTCCAGACCGGAAATTGAGTTTTTTAAATCATCGTCATTATAACATGACGACAACATTACCACACATACTGCCAGGAAACATACATATTTCCCCATACTACATAAAAAATATTTTCTTCTCATATCCATGATAATTTAGATGATTAGAGAAAACCGCACGACAGACTTCCACGCTATCGTGCGGAATAATTGTGCCAATACTATTTATTTGGCGTGAGGATGTTTACCCAGTTTTTTCAAATCAAGATAAATAGTACTTCCGCTCATCATCGCACCAGGAGTACTCTTATCCACTTTCTCCTTAATAATCGTATTTGCAGGAATCCGGTTATCTTTCTTCACTACTTGAGGTTTCACTGTTCCCTTTATTCCCTCCTTCAACTTCGGAGCATCGGGGAATAATACGGAAGGATCAGTAATGATACCTTTCTCTTTATCATAGAATACTGTATAAAGATCGCCAATCACTTCATTTCCATCAGCATCGGCACCAATAGGTACACATAGGGCAACCAGTCGTTTGGCTTCACTTGTCTTATCATACGATTGAGTAGTTGAGTTGACACCTGATAAACCATAATCCAGACAATGCTCTTTCCATACATCCATACATTCCTGGTAAGTATAATCACCACTTGCGGAATAGTTATCTTCTGTTATGGCATAATATAGTTTGGCAACATCCTTCACAATAGAATACTGAACTGTAAAGTTACCCAAATCACTCATGTAGGCATTCAGTTGTATCGTCGGATTCGGCCCTGCCACAATTGCTTCAGTGGTAGCTTTTACAATCTTCACATCCGTCAATACGCCATTCCAGTCTTCAGCCATATATGCAAATATATATTCGGTAGCCGGCTCCAGACCGGTCCATGCAAAGCTTTCCACTCCTCCATTCGCATTTGCAGGCCATACATTCGAATCTGTTGACAACAAATACTTTATCAATTCAGCTTTATTACCTTCTTCAAGTAAATCCGGTGTCATGATATATTGATGATAATATACTGCTGCCTCCTGATTATAGGAATAGTTCAAATTCAGACTTGTCCGTCCCGGATCAGAAATAGTAATATCTATTGTAGCCTTAGATGCTCCGGGATTATCTGTCACGCGTGCTTTGGTAGAAAAACACTTATTTTCCACTTTTGACAACTGTCCATACATATTACGTCCTACATAAGCGACAACATAAGAACTATTCGGAGCAAGATCATACTGATACTCTGTGGCTGTATACGAACCTTCCTGACTGAAATTCATATTTTTAATGCCCCATCCTTCCTGGTCTAAAGCTTGTGCCAGTGCCGTCATTGTAGCTTCGTCCGCATTCTCATAAGAAGCCCAATCCGCCTCACTAAACACACGATAGAACATGGCATAACAAGTACTCTCCATTTTTACATCCATATTAACAATAGAAGCACCTGTCTTTGTGATTTGTAGATCGCATTTCGCTTCTTTGGCATCATCAGGAATCTTCTTCAATTGAAAATCCTGACGTATATACTTTCCTTTATTTTTATTCTCATCCAATCCTATAGTCGTAGCTGTAATCTTTCTTGTCGGATCGGCAGTATAGCCAAAATTCACTATATATAATAATTCATCTTCAGATGCTTGTCCATCCTCTGCAGACTGCGTCCAATGTCTCATAAAGTCAATATACATATCCTTCCCATAAGCATTGATAAATGCATCGATAGGTTCGGAATCTCCACAGAATTGATAAAAATATTTGCAATCTTCATTCGGAATATATTGAATAGCAGCTGCCTGATAGCTAGAATGGACATCGATATCAACGCGAGGATCACCTATTACATCTCCTGAAGGAGTCTTGAGATAACAGATTTTCATATCAGCCGGATTTTGTCCGCCCTCATCATTACAGCCTACTGTTATAATCAAATATTCTGCTCCCGGTACAATCTCCGATTGGGAATATTTGGAATTTACCCAGTCAAACTCTGTATTCGGATAGCTGTCTCCCAATGTTTTCCTATTGAATGTATAAGCACCGGCACCCTCCGAATTATAGAGGGCTTCCAAAATCAAATCTTCGATTTCTTCTTCACTTGCACCGACACCACCACCTTCAAATAAATAGTTATACATACGGCATAAAGGGTAGACATCCAAACGATAAGATTGAACCTTATCTCCCGGAGTACATTCAAACACAAAGTTATTGGCGGTTTTACTGGTCACCTTGATACCGACTCCACGTTCACCACCATCTACTTCATTTTCAACCCACCTGATAGGAGTCGGCACGGGAGGAAGTGGAATATCCGGTTCTTTCGGATTTTCCGGATCTACAGTCTGCTGTTCATCCTTATCCGAACACGATAATACCATAGGGCTTACAACTAGCACCAGCCCTAACAAAAGTAATAAGCTTAATAATTTCTTCTTCATAACTCAAAGTGATAAATATGATTAATCATTTGTATACTCATAATCGGCATCGCCATCAATAGCCTTGCAGACAGCCAAATTATTTACATATCCGTTTTCATCGGTAACCAATGCATAAAAAGAAAGATTCTCCGCATTCCATCCTTCTTCCATTATAACAGTATAACTTATGCTTTTCTCTTTACCGGCTGCTATATGTCCCAATTTATCGCCATCAACGGTAGCAGACAGTAATTTACGTACCACATGGTTATGTGTGTAATCACGATAAACTCCCCCGTCATTTTGTTGATATTTCAATCCGTTTTCTACCGCATATAAAATCAAACGATATTCAGCACCTTTTTCCGATTTAACGCTTACCGTCACATCAGCCTGTCCGTTATATTGTGACTGGATGGCCACTCCGCAAGATGCGGGATACTCCTCCAAAGACTTATTGAATACAGCTCGCATGACACTATAATTTTCAGACAACCCCATTGCCTCACGCATATCAACCACACATGAAGGATAACCGGAGATAGAAAACTTTCTGGAAAGGATCGAAGACTGTTCGATTGTCATCGGATCAGCACTTGTTCCATCGACATGAAATGACATCAGATAAATAACTCCCTCATAACTCGAACTTATCAGATAGTTCAGGCGAGTCATTCCTGCCGGACACATGGCACACCACGTCCCAGTAAACTCCATTGCACAAATGCGTCTTACAAACTTAGAAGGTTCACCCGGTGCAGCACTCGCAACAACCGTTACCAACTTGGATACATAGTTACCATAAGATGCTTCAAAAGCATAGGTTCCGGCTTTAGAAGTAGAAAATGTACTTCCATCCAAAGTTTGTCCGTCCATCACGGAACGGATGATTGCATCAGCAGTTACATCCATTCCCGCATGCATTACCGTAAAGGTTATAATATCCTTTCCATCAGCAGTCAACGTATTTTTATTGACGCTCAAAATCACTTCTGTCTGCTCCGAATCATCGGAATTGCCAGAACAGGAAATCCAGAAGATTCCTACACAGCATATACAGACCAGCAATATTATTTTATAGACATTTATACACATAACTCGTCTTTATTCGTTATACAAGTAATCTGCCGATTCTCCAAGTTTGCACTCATTTACGTTGTTACACGTATAAGTTTTTCCCCCATCCAGCGTTGTCAACATCGACACAATCACACGCATATTATCCGCATTCCATCCCGATTCCAACTGACAAGATCGTTGCATGGTAGATTCTATTCCCGCATTTACTGCTCCATTGAAACGGTCACCATTCAACGATGTGGACACCACTGCACGTACTACATTATTATGAGTATAATCATTTCCTCCATTCGTTTGAAAGTATTTGATACCATCCTCTACCAGATAAATCAAACAACGATAGGTATTTGTTACGTTGGAAGTTAATTTGGCAGTAATCGTCACCGTACGGTCAGAAGCATTATATACAGATTCAATCGCTACCCCGCAAGAAGCCGGATAGTTACTTAATTCTTTTTGAAGCTCCTCTTCAATCTGGCTCTTGATACTGATCATTTCTTTAGTACCTTTACGCAGATTGTAAAAGAGACGAGGCAGTCCGGAGAAATTGCCGAGAATATTAGTCCGGTAATTATTGGTAGCTGCTGTACTCATGGGATCCGTCATTCCCCCGAAATCCATGTGGAAAGAAGCTACCGCCAGTCGTCCCGGTTGTTCATTCTGAATTGCTTTCAATGTAGTGCTAAGCGCCGGACAAGCCTGACACCCGACAGAAGTAAACTGCATCCCCAGTAATTTATGATAATAGCTGGTTCCTCCTGATACGGGAGTAACCTGAACGGTCACTTCATTTTCACTAACCATTGCTTTTCCCTCATAATAGCGGGCTTTAAAAACATACGTACCCGGCACTGAAGTGCTGAAAGCACGAACGCCATAATCCAGATTTTCTTCTCCCGACTCCTTTACCAGAATCAGATTCATCGTGCTTTCTTCGCTTACATCTTGTGTGCCCAGTTTGACCGTAAAGGTCACTTTTTCTACCCCATCTGCCTGTATAGCCGTCTTATCGGCTGTAATCCGCAAAATGCCGTCATCCGTCCCTCCATTCTCCGTTTCGTCCGAACTACCGGAACAGGATGACAGCATTGCTAAACAAAGGATCATTACAATTGGTAGAATTGTCGAGTATAATTTCTTCATAAGCCTCAATCATTATAGAGATAGTCTATGCTACCGTTGATAGAACATTCGGTTATATTATCCACCATATATGCGTCATCTACTTTACGTAATGCATAAACCACTACACGCGATGTGGCAGGATTCAGGTTCTTTGCATTAGAAATGCTGAAAGTAGCGGCAGTGTGCTCCTGATTTGCATCCACAGTAAACCGTCCGTCAGTTGACATCGACAGATAATTGTTGGAAATAGCTTTTACCGTATAATCGTATGAGTTCTCATTTCCTCCGGATGCTGTCAAGCCATCAGTCACCAAGACATAAACCAGGTCATATTCTCCTCCCTCGCTCGACTTCAATGCAGCATTTACTGTAATTTCGCCAGTAGAAGAATTATAGGATGTATTTACCTTGATTCCGCATGTAGCCGGATATTTTCTAATTTGGCTTTGTAATGTCTGTTTGATAGCACTCACATTCCTGTCTATTGACATCACTTTTAAATCATAAATACAGGTAGGAAAGCCGGATGCTCCAAAACGGCTCATGATTGTGCTTGTCTGTGATAAATGGAAGGGATCAGTCGCTGAACTGCTGGAAGAATGAAAAGCCATTTTCACCATACGACCCGGCATCAGTTCTTCCACCTTCTTTAATGCCGAAGTCATGGCCGGACAATAGGTACACCAAGTCCCGGTCATTTTAAAAACACCCACCTTGCGATAGAAAAGTTCATAATTCTTACGATTCTGTGCGGTTACGGAAACTTCATCCGACTCCCAGTCCAGATAATATGCTTTAAATTTATGAGTCCCGTTTTCTACTGACACGAACGTATTGGTCCGTCTCTCCAGATAATCACCGGTAGTAACATCTTCAAAATATACATTCTTCATATATTCAGAGGTCGTCAGTACTTTCCCTTTGGCATCAGTCACCGTAAAAGTCGCCATATCTGTCCCGTTAGCTTCAATCTTGGCTTTATCCACAGTCAAAGTAATAGGTCCTGTCACTTCGCCGTTGTCCGGCTCTTCACCATTGTCGTCTGAATTGCCACTGCACGCTGTAAAACATCCGCATAGGCATATCAGACTTGACATAAAAAACATTGTAAATTTTCTCATATTCTATATTCTAATTAATAAATGTTTCGATAAACTCAAAATGAAGTCGTTATAGTCAGGTTAGCCCCTGTATATTTAGGAATCGTCCGGCAAACTCCACCGGAACAGACATACCCTTCTCTATTACGACCATAACTCAAAGCTACACGCGTACGGGATTTGGCATAACTGGCTCCCACATTGTAATAATGGATTTTCTCCTTGCCGTGATTATACATATCACTTCCATAAATACTCCATGCCGGAGCAAAATTTATTTCCAACAGGGCCGCCATCCAGTCCTTTTGATCTTCCTTTGTAGTTAGGTATTGCAACTCCATGCGAGTTGAAAAAGAAGGTGTGAACTTATATTGTAAATCTGCTACAAAAATATTCGACAGGTTGGTCGCCTTATTCGCTCCGTACGAAGGACTATATTCTTGCATGGAATAAAGCAAGTTCATTTTGAATGACTTCGTCCATTGCTTTTCCACATCAATACTAAAATCACGGAATGACAAGTTGCCTATCTGGGCTGTACCTTCTTTTTCTAAAACATAATAGGTAGAAAAATTAGCATGTAATTTCAAACCGCGTTTACCTCCGATAACCGTTCCTCTTTTGAAATGATAAAAAATATCCAGTTGTCCGCCCATCTCCCCGCTGATTGCGTTTGTCACATCTCCTATTTGTGGAGTGTGAGGATGCAAGTTGGTCAGCATATAGGTATATTGCGTACTCATAGCCGGGACATAATTCAACAGATTCGAAGTCGAACCATTACCGGTAATAATCTCACTGTTCATCCATTCCAGTCGGCGTCCGGTCAGATTTACTCCCAACCCATTACCGCTATATCCCAGTTCCAGCAATTGTGCATTAGCACGTTTCCTCGCATAAAGTTTGTCATCATGAATGAAATTATAATACTTATTGCCACCGTCTACATATTCACCTTTCGCTGTAAATCCGGAGCGTTCAAAATTTACCCGTCCCGAGAAGCCATTCGAATAAGGTTTTCCCCCTTCTTCTTCGAGATCGATATTGATTTTCTCATACCGGTTCAACGCCCCTCCTTCAATACTCAAAGACGTGTTTTGCCAACTAAGCATTTCGGACAAGGAGAAACTTACATCTACACCACGTACTTGTGTATCGGAAAAGTCCATACCAAAACGTGGAGTTCCCCAAATGGCTTTCAATCCCACAATATTCTTGTAATTGTAGGTAAATCGTGCTCCCATCACTGCATTATTTAGTCCCAGCATACGGTCCTCCCAGCTACGGAATAGTAGTCCACTCCCGAACTGCTCATAAAACGTACCCGCTGTTACGGAAAAATCTTTATCAGCCCAAGATACATAATAGTTGGTCAGCTTTGCTTTCTCCAATTCTGCCGGGTATCCCACCAGTACCGGTTCATAGGCTTCCAACTGTACACCTACGGCAAACTTACCCTGATAGTAATCCAGTTTCAGATAATTGTTCGAACCGAAATGATCTTCCGGAGATTCTGCTTTTGTCTTACTATCATCCTTGTAGTAAATCGTATTCGTTTCAAAGCTCCCTGTCAGATAACCTTTCTTGTTATCTTCCTGCGCATAGGTCAATGTCGATGTTAACGCTAACAAAGCCAACACCTGAATTCTTATTTTAGTCATGTCATTGCGTTTATCTATGGATAATAACAGTTTCTATTTCTGCAGTTTTTTTATTGCTTTCAGTAGTTCCAGCTCACTTCCCGGCGCATATCCGGTATGTGAATAGACTATTTTCCCGTCAGCATCCACCACATATACCTGTGGAGTCAGGCTTACATTCATAGCTCGCATAAATTCCTGGTTTTTATCATACAGCATGATAAAATCATCCCATCCATGTCCCTCTGCCAATGCACGCGCTTTAGCTGTAGAACGGCTGTCATCTGTTGAAACAGCTACTACACGGAATTTGGCTTCTTCCAACCAATCGGGCAATTGTTCATTTATGGCGTCCAATTCACGAATACAAGGCTTACAGGTTGTTGCCCAAAAAGAAATAATCATAGGCGTTTTGTGATTAACCAGGGATGCAGTGTTAACTTGTGCTCCCTTAGTATCTTCAACCTTAACCGATGGTATTTGTGCCATAGTACAGGTTAACAAAGCAAACAACAGCGTAATGCAGACAATTAGTGCTCTCATAAGTTCTTTCTATTTGTTATGTTAATAATCTTGTTTTTATCTGATGTGTTCCATTTTACAGCCAAATAGCCTGAATTTCTGTATTTGTATCAGTCCGTCCTTATACATATCACCAATCAGATTGGCATTCTCGAAAGTGACAGTTTTAGTTTCAACATCATATTCTCCACGATATACGTCAGAAGTACTTCCGTCTAATGCCAGTCTCCTGAAACGAATGGTATACGGACCATAAGAAGCGACATCTTCACCCGGTACAATAGATAAATAGGTTTTCTGCGCCACCGAATCATATTCATAATGCAAACGCCAGCTAAATTCCCACTCAATGTCATTATCCGGATCAAATCCATTCTTATTCGAGCAAACCAGATAATGCTCGTATGCCTCCGTACCTTCTTCCGCGGTATTCACTTTTACGGAAAATCCCACTTGTACATTGGAAGCATTGGTAGCAGAAGCTGTTCCGGTAAATACCCAGGTTCCCGAAAGTGTTTCATAAAAACTGGAATCGTTATCTTTGATAGTCACCGTCAGACGATTGTTTGTACCAATGGAGGCCCCTTTCACATCGGCAATTTCAATATCAAAAGAGCGGTCGTCATTGACATCCTTGTCATCAACAGTTTTAAACTCAAAATTTATAGTTTCCTGACCGGCAGGAATAAGCAGCGTCTTTGTGGTGACGATATAGTTTTCATCCTCTTTGGCGGTATGATCTTTTAATTCGAACGTCACGCGGATAGTTCCGGTATGTTCTCCTGTCACTACGACAGGCACAGTGCATAAACCGGCAGACTCTTTCACTGTCATTGCTGTTTCCTGCAAACTTACCGTAGCCGCTCCGGAATTAAACTGTTCCTCATCGTCCGAACAGGCGGCGATCAGAACGGCACACAGAAGAAGGGTGTATATTTTCAGATAGTTCATTTTACTCAAGTGTTTGATAATTTATGTTATTCATTGATTAATATCCCGGATTTTGCTGACCTGCCAGTTGAGGGTTGGCATCCATTTCTGTTTTAGGAATCGGCCAGAGCATCCGCTGGTCATCCATAGGTTTATCCAGTCCGTCAGTACTTGCCTGTCCCGGAAAAAGCACCAGTCCTTTGCTTTGCGGTTTTCCACGCTTTACACCTTTCCCCCAACGTTTCAGGTCCATCAACCGGTATCCCTCACCTACAAGCTCACGTTCCCGTTCGTTCATGATTTCATTTAATAAAGCTTCCTGATCGTAGGTTGCATCAGTCCATCCCTCGATTCGCGCTTTTTTTAATGCATTCAAAGCATCATTACCTTTTTTTACAGCGGCTGCGGTTCCAATCTTTGCATTGGCTTCAGTGGCAATCAAGTACATTTCAGCAATACGGAATGGTTTGGGCTGATTCAAATAACGCGTTTCGCTTCCTAATGCATTGTAATATTCATTGCCCGGGTATTTATTAAAGAAATAGATATCCGCCGCATTACCTGACGATACGGTTAAGTGATATTTTCCGAAATAAGTCTTTAGCCGGATATCTTTTTCATTGTATAGGTCAATCAGTGTTTGTGTAGGAATATAATCCTTCTTTGTAGTCGGATAACCGATAAAAATAGTCCCCAGAGGTACACCGGCATCGTCGGCACTAGTCATGGCAATCTGCCAGATGGTTTCCGTTCCCTTGTCATTCTTCCATACGCTTTCAAAATCTGTTGCTGTGTTCGATAATGGATATCTGTTCGAATTAACCAGGTCTCCTGCATATTTGGCTGCATTTTCATAGTCATCCATCTGCAGGGCAACACGCGCTTTCAAGGCAGTCACTACATCTACCGTGATATAATTCCCACAATTCTTGGGAGCCGTGTTGACTGTCACGTATGCGCCATTAATATACCTGTCATAATCAGCAATGCCATTTTTTGCAGTCTCGATACGTTCTTCGGCTTCTTCGAGGTCCTCCAATATCTGTTTGTAAGTATCTTCCAATGAAGATCGTCCCGGATATTGGGTAGCAGAAAGTTTAGGCTCATATTTTACCTGAAGCGGCAGTCCCGGAGTACTTGCTGCGGTAGCTACATCGTAATCGCGGCAAAATAAAGTAGCTAAATAAAAGTAGCAGTATGCTCTTGTAAAATACGCTTCCCCCTCATACACATTAATCTGTTGTCTCTGGGTTTCAGTCAATTCGATTTCCGGATTCTCATCAATCTTACCTACCCCGTCAATAAAGAAGTTGACACGTCCGATAGCGGCATAGTAGTTCGACCAGATTGTTTCTACGGTAGAGTTGGTGCTCTCGAAAGTCCAACGGTGCAACTCACCATATTTATTAGAGAAATCCGCCACTGCATTAAAGGCATCTGCCTGAACTTCCGGAGCTAATACATAACTTCCTCCTGTCAGTCCTAAATATACGGAATAGATACCGGCACGTGCTTCTTCAAAACCGACTATGGTTGTTAACGCTTCCTCTGTAGGAACAGCATCGTATGGCATTTTATCCATATCACAGGAAGTCATTCCTAGTGTCAGTATAGTCAATGCTATTATAGATATTTTCTTCATATTCACCATTCTTTATGTTTTTAGAAAGTTAGTTCGACTCCGAAAGAATATTGCTTGGTATTGGGATAGTTCCCCAACTGGATATTACTGTCTACTTCCGGGTCATATCCTTTATATTTAGTCACTGTGAGTAAGTTACGTCCTACAAAGTAGATTCTGGCGTTACTAATTACTCCTGTTTTCTGAATCACTTTGGGCGGAAGGGTGTACCCGACAGTCAGGTTTTTCATGCGCATAAATGAAGCGTTTTCCAGTAAATGCGTATCAAACTGCATCGGGGAGTCGGGAGTAGCAATTCTGGTTACATCTCCCGGTTTTTGCCACATCGTAAGCATTTCTACAGTTTGATTGTCCGAACCTGCAAAAGTGGGATTCTCTGTAAAAAAGCGTTCATTATTCAACATATACTGGCCGAGCATAAAAGAGAAGTCGGCACTGACGGAAATTCCTTTCCATCCGAACTGGGTACCAAAACCTCCGGACCATGGAGCATAACGTTGCTTGCCGACAAAAACGGCATCTTCTTCCGAATAGCTTTTTGTCAGATTTCCATTTTTATCATACCATGTATTATATCCGTCACGCGGATCGACCCCTGCCCATCTTACATAGTAGTATTCTCCCCAAGGTTTACCGACTTTCATCTTCAAACCGGTATCAGGCAAAGTATATTCATCCAATCCGTTAAATAGTTTAGTTATCTCATTCTTATTATAATTCAGGTTTCCTGAAACACTCCATGAAAAATCTCTCGTTTTCAGAATATCCACTCCCAGAGTAATATCGAAACCGCGATTGCGCATACTTGCCACATTTTCTACGCTACTGCCATGTCCGGTAGTGTATGACAATGGATACCCCATCAACATATCGTCCGTCTGGCGGTTATAAAATTCCAATTCTACAGAAAAGCGGTCAAACACTCTTGTACTGATGCCTACATTCAGTGTTTTCATGCTTTCCCATGTCAGGTTATCATTGCCAACGGTAGAAGGAGCAATACCCGGTTGTCCGTTATACAGCAAACCGGAACCGACCAATGCCAACGCATTATAGGCGCTGATACCGGAATTACCAGTTGTTCCATAGCTCACCTTCAACTGTAAACTGTTCAACCATGAAACGTTCTGCAGGAAATTCTCTTTTCTCATATCCCACATGGCTCCCAAAGAATAAAAGTTTGCCCACTGGTTGTTTTTGGCAAACAGAGAAGAACCGTCCCGCCGTGCTGCCAAATCGACATAATAGCGATCAGCGAAACTATAACTGATTGTGCCGAAATAAGAATTGAAAACCTTGTCATACATCGAATGTATCGGCACTTCTGACTCTGCTCCAGCTGCCATCAGCATCATTCGTGAGTCTACCATTTTTTTAGAAGTTGCCGAGAAATTCTCATTCTTTGTGATAATGGACTCCTGGCCAGCCAACACAGTAAAAAGATGCTTGTCTGACAGACTGAATTTATATTCCGCCGTATTGGTGAAAGTAAATGAATAATAACGTTCAAAAGACTCGGACGCCACTCCTGCCCCTTCAAAGGGGCCTTCCGGATAGGCTTTATGGGAGTTACGATAATCAAAGGCATCTACCGCCTGTGAGGTACGGATATTCAATCCTTTTATTGGATTTATATTAAAGAAGGTATTGCCATTGATACGTACCGTACTCCGGTCATTCGGTTGAAGTTCTGCCAAGTAATACGGATTATAATATCCCATATCGTCAAAATAGTCCAATCGTTTCCCATAACCTGTAAAGTTGCCTTCTTCGTCTGTCAATATCTCGTTTATTGTTTGGTCGGGACGATAAATACGGGCAGCATACGCTTTATTATAAACGCTGTTAGCTTCCGTTCCGAAAGTTGTCGTGTTATATTTCTGATAGGAAAGGTTCACGTTAATCCCGGCTTTCAGCCAGTCGGTTACCTTTACTTCCACATTACTGCGCAAAGTCTCACGGCGCAATGAGGAATCGTCCATAATTCCCTCTGTATCATAATGTCCAAATGAAATGTAGTAGTTGATACCTTCGGAACCGCCAACCACATTTACATCGTATTGTTGGGTAGGAGCTGCATCTCCGAAGAAGACATCCGCCCAGTCTGTAGATATACCATTATCTATATAGAACTTCTTCCGTTTTTGAAATGTAGTGTCGTATGCTTTTCCCGGATCTAGCATTTCCTGCAGGTTAAGCCATTGTTCAGTGTTCATCATCTCTATATTATCTCCTGTCATTTTCGACCAGCCATATTGTGCATTGATACTAACACGGGCCTTCTGTCCCATTTTTCCTTTCTTGCTAGTCATTATCACGACTCCGTTAGCAGCACGGGAGCCATATATAGCTGTTGAAGAGGCATCTTTCAATACGGTCATGCTTTCGATGTCGTTCGGATTTAATGCTGTAAATGCTCCGGATGATATAGGTGAACCGTCGAGAATAAAAAGAGGTTCTGTATTTGAATTGATCGAACTGACTCCACGCAATCGCATTACAACACTTCCACTTGGTTCTCCACTGGGAGTAAATACTTGTAAACCGGCAACTTGTCCTTGTAATGCATCTCCGGCATTAGCAACCGGTCTATTGGCTATCTTGCTATTATTTACCGTTGTTACCGAACCGACTACTGACCCTAGTTTCTTTGCTGATCCATAGCCTACCACAACAACTTCATCCATCAGCTGTGTGTCAGACTTTAAGATAACTCTAACAGTCGGTTGAACAGAAACCGACTCCGTTTTCATACCGATATAAGAGATTTGTAATATTTTTGCTGAATGTGGTACATCCAATAATGTGAAATGCCCGTCTATGTCTGTTATTGTACCTAAGTTAGTGCCTTTTACAACAATTGAAGCCCCTACAACAGGTTGTTTGTCATCATCGGAAATCACTGTCCCCGTGACTTTCTGCGTTTGAGCTGTTATCAGCCCGATACCTATAAAAAGGTATCCAAATAGCAGCGCTAATTTCTTCTTCATAAATCTCTTTTTAAGTTATTAAATAGCCCTAAAACAATTAAACTCACTTTTCACACTTCGATAAGTTCTATCAGAACTTAATTATAATCCATTGTTTTTGTAGTGTTTTTACATCAAATATGTAATTCTGGAAAGAAATGTTGCTTGATTTTACTTTTTCAATCAATTTAGATGACTATTCCATAAAAAAAATATGTCTTTTCGTTGTTTTTTGCAAAAAGAATATATACTTTTGTTCCATTATATAATACCAAACCGGAACTGTTAATAAATACAATCCGAAAAAGAGATATAATTTGTATTTTAAGAACTATATATTTATTTTAATAAGAATAGAATATGAAAAAGCACTAAGTTCTGATAGAACTTAGTGCTTTTTCGTTTTAAGGAGCTATTATTAGCCATTTTACTTGGATTTCCTTCCTATTCTACTTTTCAGTTACATTATAATTATATTTTAAATCTCCCTTAAACATAAAATAAAATCAGAATTATAAAAGAGTCTCGTTTAAACTATGTTAAATAGCT
>ERZ837487.2983-NODE-2983-length-16164-cov-4.998386_pt1 | contig 16164 bp, 23 predicted proteins | sample MGYA00519911_ERZ837487 | MGnify/ENA primary metagenome ERZ837487 (study PRJEB31850, sample SAMEA3708818) | human gut metagenome | biome: human gut; feature: human-associated habitat; material: faeces | place: China | collected 2014 ...
GTGCTCAAAGTATTTATTTAAAAGAATTTGTGACAAATGATTGACTAACATACAAGAATTTAATAAAATAATATAGTACGGAATTGAAAAAATGGTATATGTATGATATACTATGGCCAATACTTATGTAGTATTATTGTAGAAAGTTTAAACTATGGTTATGCTTTGAAGGGAGGCATTTTTATGGAAGTAAGACCACGGTATGCTCTTTGGAAATATGATGATGAGGCTCTACCTGAGGATGATTTAGATCTAGAGGATGATTTAGAACTAATGGATACTTTGAGTAAAGAAATGGGAATAGAAGACATTGTAAGAGGGGACGAGCTTGAAAGAATTTGTAGATACTGGGAGAGCATTCCTGCTGAACAACGGCATGGGTCTTGTTTAAAAAAGGAAATAGAAGACATTGTAAGAGAGGATGAGTTTGAAAGAATTTGGAGATATTTGAAGAGCATTCCTGCTGATTACCGCCCAATGCTGGAAAGCAATGTTAACTATAGAGAATTGACGCCGGAGGAGAAAGAAAGATTCATAGAGTTACTTAGAAAAGATTAAAAAAACTTCATGAAGCTACCTGAAAAGGAGAAAGAAAAAGCATAATATAAATAATATAAGATTGAATAATTATTCTAGCTTAAAAAAATGGCTGTAGAGAGTTTGTAACTTTCTACAGTTTTAAAAATTAAAATATAAAATTAGAGAAGCTCAAGATCAATGTATAGTAATGTAAAGTATGTTTTATTTTAGAGATATTTACCACCGTCGACTTTTACATTGGCTTTTTCAACAGTACCTCTGTTTACAGATTGAAATACAGCAATATTTCCGCCAGAGATTTTTGCCTGTTGAAATGCTTCCGCCTTGCATAGAGAAAACTTTACCACCATTTAGCTCAATGTTTGAACAATCTGACTTCCGCCATTCCAGCTAACAAGCGTCTGACCTTCGGATTCTGAAACTACAATTGAGGTACCGTTTACATAAATTGCACCTTGATTATTATTATACGTTTCGTCATACACAGGCATTTCTGAAGCATGAGATGAAACAAAGCCTAGTAATAACAGTGAAATTGCAAGTATAAAAATAATAAATGATTTTTTCATTTAATTTTAAATCCTTTTCGAGAATTTTGTAAAATAATCTCTTATATTAATATTTTATGCAATATATAGTAGGCTGTGAAAATCCAATATTGTAAATAACTTGTTTTTATGATATAAAAAAGAAGAAACATTAAGTGCTAGTTTTGGAGGTGTTATAGACATGAAAATAGAACAACAATTTCTACAGAAAATAAATTTGAAAGGAAACAAAAGAATATGAAAGAGAAAGGTGTATTACTTCCAATATTTTCACTTCCAAGTAAATATGGAATTGGAGATTTTGGACACGAAGCATATGAATTTATAGATATATTAAGTAAAAATAACATAAGATATTGGGAGATTTTGCCGATAAATGAGTGCAATACCCATCCATATTCACCTGTAAGCTATTACGCTCTTGAGGAGAATTACATTTCGCTTGATAAGCTAGCTGAACAAGGACTAATAAAAGAAGCTGAGACCCGTCCAAATAAAGACAGAGCAATATATGATGACTTTAAGGAAAAATATTATAAAGAGGCTTTTGAAAATTTTAAACCCGACAACAAATTCAAAAAGTTTATTAAAATAGATGAAATAGATAAATATGCAGAGTTTGCACATATAAAAAAAGGTAAAAGTAAAGAATACTATTTATTTTTACAATATATTCTGTATACTCAATGGATGGAATTAAAACAATATGCAAACGAAAAAAAAGTTCAAATTATTGGAGACATGCCAGTGTATCCTGTTTTTGATTCTGTTGAAACACGATATTATCCTGAATATTTTGAAATGAAAGATGGCAAATTCACTTTTGAAGCTGGAACACCGCCGGATTATTTTAATCAAAATGGACAAAAGTGGAATAGCCCAGTATATAACGTTGAAAACATCAAGAAAGATAAATACAAATATTTGACAAAGAGGTTCAAATATCAATTAAATTTGTTTGACAAGCTAAGAATAGATTATTTTAGAGGATATGATTCTTTTTTCAAAATTCCAATTGGAAAAACTGGGAGAGATGGTTCATACTCTGATGGTGTAAGTTATGGATTTTTTGATGAACTTTTCAAAGATAAAACAGTAAATCCAGAAAAATTGATAGTTGAAGATTTAGGCGAAATTAGAGAAGAAACCATTGCACTACGTAAAAAATATGGATTTACAAGACAAAAAATATTGCAATTTTCAATCGATTTGGATAACTTATATGATAGAGACAATGAAGAGGAAAATGTTCTTGTTTTCCCAGGAAATCATGACTGCAACACAATCTATGGGTGGTATAAGACATTAAGCGATGATCATAAATGGAAATTGAAAGAATTCTTAAAGAAAAATGAATGCTATGAAATAAACGTAAACATTGGAATTATGCAATATCTATCAAGATGCAAAGCTAAAATGCCAATCATTATGGTTCAAGATATATTAGGATTAGATGAAAATTCAAGAATAAATATTCCGGGCATAGAAAGTGGTAAAAATTGGTCTTGGAAACTAATTGATTTTAAAGATTTAGAAGAAAGAATTAAGGATTATTAAAATAATAAGATGATATTAGTACAATATAATAGATAGTAAGTTTTGGGAGAAAATAATTATATGGATATATGGGAGGATATGTATAACAAAGCTAAAAAAGAATATCATAGAGAAGATGTATCACCTTTTATAGTTGCATATCATGTTGTAGCTGCAGTTGAAAGTGAAGATGGCAAAATTTTTACAGGCTTTTGTATTGAAAGTGCTAGTGGTGTTATGAATTTATGTGCGGAAAGAGTTGCAGCATTAAATATGTATATCAATACAGGAAAAACAAAAATCAAAAGGTTAATAGTTTTCAGGGACAATCCGCCACATAATGGGGAAATGCCATGCGGAGCTTGCAGGGAATTTTTAATGCAATTAGATAAAGATAATAAAGACATGGAAATATTGACAGATTATGAAACAAGAACAACTATTAAATTATCAGAAGTATTACCTAATTGGTGGGGAAATAAGAGATATGATAATTAATTTATGATAATATAAAAATAAGGAGAAAATTAAATGACTGATTTAAAGAAATTACAAAAAGAAATATATCAAAATAAAGTAAATAAGGGATTTAATATAACAGATATAAATAAAGAATTTTGCTTAACATATGGAGAAGTTGCAGAGGCATATGAAGCTTGGAGAAAAAAGAAAGATGATTTGGGCGAAGAATTAGCCGATGTTGCAATTTATTTATTAGGATTATCAGAGATTTTAAATATTGATTTAGAAGATGAAATACTAAAAAAAGTTTATAAAAACTCAAAAAGAGAATATAAAGTTATTGATGGTGTTAATACAAGAACAAAGGAATTTAATGAATAAACAGAGAAAATTTGAGTGAGATTATAATAGGTGTGCACGGAATTAAGAAAAGTATATTAATACTAAAAGCAGATAGTTAATTGATAATTATCTATTTTTATGATATAAGATAATAGAAAGTAAATTTCGATACAATTAAAAATAGAGAAAAGGGGAAAAGTAAATGAGTTTAGTATTAAAAAATGTATCCAAATCATTTGCTGGTAAAAAGGCAGTAGACAATATTTCCTTTAGTTTAACAAAACCAGGTGTATATGGTTTGCTTGGAACTAATGGAGCAGGGAAGACTACAACAATCAGAATGTTACTTGGAATTATAAAAAAGGATAGCGGAGAAATTACTTGGAAAGGAAAAACCGTAGATAGAAAATCTGTCAGATTTGGATATCTACCAGAAGAAAGAGGTGTATATCCAAAAACAAAAATATTTGACCAACTAATGTATTTTGCAGAATTAAAAGGAATGCAAAAAGATGAAGCAATTAGTTCAATAAACAAATGGGCTAAAGTGCTAAAGGTTGAAGAATATTTGCAGATGCCAGCCGAAAAATTATCAAAAGGAAATCAACAAAAAATACAATTTATGACTGCAATTATACATGATCCAGAATTAGTGGTATTAGATGAGCCATTTAGTGGACTAGATCCAGTTAATACAGAAATACTAAAAAATATTATTATTAATTTAATAAAGAATGGAAAATACATAATAATGTCAGCACACCAAATGGCGACGATTGAAGAATTTTGTAGTGATATTTTAATATTGAATAAAGGTAAAACTGTATTGCAAGGAAATCTGAAAGAAATAAAAGAAAAATATCCTGCAAATAGAGTAGAAATAGATGTAAAACAAGATATTAAAAAATACATTGAAGAGCTTAATTTAGAAATAGAAACCGAAACAAACAATAACTATATTATAAAAATATCAGATGAAGAAAAAGCGCATAAATTATTAAATAAACTTGTTGCAGATGGAATTAATATTGACAAATTTGAAATTAAGAAACCTACACTAAACGATATTTTTATAGAAAAGGTAGGTGAATAATAATGAGAGATATTTTTACAGTAGTGAAATTTACAATGAAAGATATGGTTAAAAGAAAATCGTTCATAATATCAACATTAATCATTTTGACTTTTATAGTAGTTGGTTTTAATGTACCAAATTTAATTAAAAGTTTTAATGGAGATAATTCTGGAGATAAATTATTAATAATAGACAGTAAAAATGTATTTGAAGGAACATTAGAAAACTTAAAACAGATGGATTTAGGTTATGAGTTTGAAATAACAAATGAAGATTTGAAATTTGAAGATGTAAAGAAAAAAATAGAAAATGAAGAAATAAAAGAAGCGATAATTATAAATCAAGAAAATGAAAAAATAAAAGTATTATATATTGTAGAAAACAAAACAACGATGAGCGAAGTGCCAGAAGGATGTATGAATGCTCTAACATCATTATACTCTAATTTAAGAATATCTAAATTAGGATTGACAGAACAACAATTACAATCGATTACTCCAAACTTTGAGTTTGACATAGAACAAACAGAGGAAAAGAGTGCGAGTGGAAATATTTTGGTAATGATGCTAATGTCGATAGTATTATTCTATGCGATATACTTTTGTGCATATCAAGTATCAAGCTCGATAACAACGGAGAAAACTTCAAAAATAATTGAAACACTTGTAACATCTACAAGCCCTAAAACAATAGTGCTTGGAAAGACAATTGGAATTGGTCTAGTTGGCTTAGCCCAGATGATATTAATAGTTGCAACAGCTTTAATAAGTGCAAAAACATTTTTAGAACCAGGAGTGTTAGATTCTGTTTTGGATATGACTAATGTTACACCATATTTAGGAATAATGACTGCAATTTATTTTATATTAGGCTATTTGGCTTATGCTTTATTATATGCACTAACTGGCTCTACAGTAAGCAAGCCAGAAGATATACAATCTGCTAATTCTCCTGTTGCAATACTAGCAGTAATCGGATTTTATTTATCATATTTCACTATGATGAATCCAACAAGCAAGCTTAATTTATTTGCATCATTATTTCCAATATCATCACCATTTTGTATGCCATTTAGAATTATGATGGGACTTGCAGATTCTACAGATGTAATAATTTCAATCGCAATTTTAGTTGTTACAATAATTGTTATTGCTAATGTTGCCATAAAGATATATTCAAATGCAATACTGAACTATGGTACAAAGATGAACATTAAAGATATTATAAAAATGTATAAAGAAAAACAAAGTTAGTAAAATAGTATTTACTATTTAGAACTACTTGAAATATAGTAGTTCTTTTTGTATAATTGGAACAATAAATAGTTAATTTGTGATAGTGTAAAGTAGCCTATGAAAAATATGCAACAATTTTTAGGTAAAGAATATAAAATCAGTGTATACTATCGAAAAGATGAAGGAAAACAAAAAATGAAAGAGAAAGTAAAAGAGTTTATTGTAAAAAATTTAAAATGGATTATATTGTTTATTTGCTTAATAGGATTTTTAGCAATAGCAGAAGACGTATTTAATAAAGAAATAATGAACGGAGACATAATAGGATATAAATTAATATCAACATTTTTAATATCAGACTTTGCAACGCCAATAGCAAAATTTATTACCAATTTTGGAGGTGCAATATTTTTAGCAGTATTGACTATTGTTTTATTTATATTAATAAAAAATAAAAAAATTGGAGTATCAATATTTTCTAATTTAGTAATAATTACAGCGCTAAATCAATTATTAAAAAACATATTACAAAGACCAAGACCAACAGAATATAGAATAATTGAAGAAACAGGATATAGTTTTCCTTCAGGACATTCTATGATAAGTATGGCTTTCTATGGATATATAATATACTTAATTTATAAATATGTAAAAAACAAATACATAAAATGGATTTCTATAGTATTATTAAGCATTTTAATATGTTCTATTGGAATAAGCAGAATTTATTTAGGTGTACATTATACAAGTGATGTACTAGGAGGATTCTTAATATCAGTATCGTATTTAGTTATATATATAAGTGCTGTAAATAAGTTTTTAATAGAAAAATAAAAACAGCTGATAATGAAAAAGAACATGCAAAAATGTGGTTTAAATTATTAAATTGTGGACATATTGTTGTTGGAACAAAAGCTCCAGAAGTTTGCTCTGTAGGTAGCCATCCAAAAGCATATTTCGAAATTAAAGCTGAAAATTATTAAAATATAGAAAAACTATTCTTATGAGAAATATAAATTAATATGGAGGGAATTTATGAAAAAAGAATTAGTAATAAAAAGATGTTCTAAATGTCAATCTTTAGTTGAAGTCCTAAAAGATTGTACTAGTGATAATTGTAGTATTAAATGTTGCGGTGAAGAAATGATAGAATTAGCTCCAAATAGTGTAGACGCATCTTTTGAAAAACATGTACCAAACTATGAAGCAATAGATAATCATATAATTGTAAAGGTTAACCATGTTATGGAGGAAGACCATTTTATAGAATGGATTGCAATGTTAGCAAATAATAAAATTATAAAGAAATTTTTATTGCCAGGTGAAGAAGCCTGTGTAATATTTCCATATGTTAAAGGAAGTAAAATTTATTCTTTTTGTAATAAACATGGACTTTGGTCAAAAGAAGTTGAATAAATATAGATAAATTAAACTTTTGGTGTGAGATTTGTTACATAGAAAGGACTGTGATAAAAGTGAAAGATATTATCATTTCTGACGATATAATGTAGAAGCAGTAAAATTTGAAGATTTACCAGATGATTGGGTTTGTCCTTTATGTGGTCTTGGAAAAGAATTCTTTGAAAAAATAGAAGAATAAGAAATGATTTAAGAGTTTAATTTAATACTGAAAAAACATGGTTAATCCAATACAATGTAATCGTTAAACAACAACGAAAGGATTGATAACCATGTTTGGAGAAATTATAACACGCTAAAATCGATTTTAAGACATTTTTATATTTAATTAAACAAGTTTGTTGTTAAAATAAATAGCTTAAATATTAGTAATAGCAAGGAATTGCAAGGTTTTGTGAGTAGAATTATATATGTATGGTTTTATATTTTGTTCCTACTCCTTTTTGCACAGAATTTTGATAATATAAAACAAATGTAATATGTTTTTATGCTACCGTATTACAATAATAAATAATATTTCTTATTGTAATACGATAGCATAAGTACTATTTTGGATGTAAAGTAGTAAAAAGAATGGAATCTATTAAATATGTATAAAGGAGAGTGATAAAAATGTTAAAAAATGCTATAGCATATATCTTGAGAAAGAGGAGTAGAACAGTTATTATATTTATTATTTTAACAATAGTTCTTTCATGCTTATACTCATGTTTAAACATAATGAAATCAACAATCAGCTTAGAAAATAATTTATATAAGTTATCAAATACATCTTTATCAATAACACAAAATAACAATGAGAACTTTAAAACAAATCAATTTAAAGAAATAGAAAATATAAAAGAGATAAAAGAAACAATTCCACAATATGATGGACTAGCAAAATCTACAAATATTAAGGCAGTAGAAGGAATGCAAATGATCGAAAGAGACGATATGCCAGAAGAATTTAGAAATATATTTTCAATAGAAGCCACAAATAATACTGGAAAGGACAATTTATTTAATAGTGGAGTTTTTACTCTTATAAAAGGTAGACATATTGAAAAAGATGACAGAGAAAAAATTATTATACATGAAGAACTGGCACAAAAAAATAATTTAAAATTAAATGATAAAATTCGTCTTGAACTATTTGATTTAAACAATAATGAAATAAAAACAGAATATGAATTTGAGATTATTGGGGTTTTTTCTGGAAAAAAACAAGAAAAATACACAGGAATGACATCAGACTTTAGTGAAAATATGGTATTTATCGATTATGAATCAAGCCAAAAAGCATTAAACAAAGCAGAAAACAATAAAGTTGTAAATAAACTTGAAATATTTTCAGATAGTCCAAAAGATACAAATATAGTATTAAATAAAATTAAAGAAATAAAAATTGATTGGTCAAAATTCAATATTGAAAAAAATGATGATGTATATGAAGAAACTTTAGAATCTGTAGAAGGTATAAAACATATAATAAAGGTTATGACATATTTAATTATGACAGGAGGAATAATAGTTTTATCATTAATATTAATTTTATGGCTAAGGGAAAGAATTTATGAAATAGGAATATTATTATCAATAGGAATAAGTAAAGCAAAAATTATAGCTCAATTTATATTTGAGTTAATATTTATATCACTACCATCTATAGTATCATCTTTATTTTTAGGAAATGTGATATTAAATCAAATAATAGGTGGATTTATCAATTCTGATAATTCGACAATAAATATTAATAATCTACTAAAAAATGATAATTTAATATCAAATATTACAATATTTTTACAAAGTTATGGAATATTAATAGGAATTATTGTTTTATCAGTTATTATTGCAAGTGCAATGATATTAGTAAAAAAACCAAAAGAAATATTATCAAAGATAAGTTAGGAGATTGCAATGGATATATTAGAAATAAAAAATGTAACATATAATTATTCAAATTCAAGAGAGAAGATTTTGTTATCAGTAAATCAAAAGTTTGAACTTGGACAATTTTATGCAATAATAGGAAAATCAGGAGCAGGGAAGTCAACATTACTTTCATTATTAGCAGGACTAGACAAACCACAAAGAGGTCAAATTCTATTCAAAAATGAGGATATAGAGAACAAAGGGTATAGTAATCATAGAAAAAACAACATAACATTAGTTTTTCAAAATTATAATTTAATTGATTATTTAACACCAATTGAAAATGTTAGATTAGTAAATAAAAAGGCATCAGAAGATATTTTGTTAAAATTGGGACTTGATAAAAGTCAGATAAATAGAAATGTAATGAAACTATCTGGTGGTCAACAGCAAAGAGTAGCCATAGCAAGAGCATTAGCATCAGAAGCACCAATAATTCTAGCTGACGAACCTACAGGAAATCTTGATAGTGACACTGCAGGAGAAATAATAGAAATATTAAAAAGATTGGCTAAAGAGAGAAATAAATGTGTAATAGTTGTAACACATAGTAAGGAAGTTGCAAATTCTGCTGATATTATTTTAGAATTAAGTGACAAAAAATTAAGAAAGATAAGTAAAATTAATTAGGAGGTATATTGATGATAAAAAATGCTTTTGCATATGTAACAAGAAAAAGTTTAAAATCACTAATAATATTATTAGTTATTATGGCTATGTCAACACTTAGTCTGATTAGCTTGGCAATTAAAGAGGCTACTAATAGAGCTTCAGAAGAAACTTTTAAAAATATAACAAATAGTTTTTCTATGGAAATAAATAGAAGAGTTAATCTTGGAACACCTAGAGGTGGAGGAAATATAAAAGGAGAAGATATAAAAAAAATAGCTGAATCTGAAGATATTGCCTCTTTTGTAAAGAGAATAAATAGTGTAGCTGATTTGGTAGATAATGATATTATAGAAACTAAAAAAACAATTGCAAATCAATCACCAGAAAGAGCAGAAAATTTTAAAAGAACAGTTATGCTAACAGGAGTTAATGATTCATCAAAAGAAAATAAATTTGTGTCAGGAGCTTACAAATTAATAGAAGGAGAACATTTAGAAGAAAATGACAAAAGTAAGATTTTAATACATAAAGACTTAGCTGAAAAAAACAATTTGAAAATTGGAGACAAAATAAAAATTAAGTCCAATTTATTTGATGCAGATAATGAAAAAGGAGCAAATGAAACACTAGAAGTAGAAATAAAAGGAATTTTCGATGGTCACAATAAAAGTGGCGTAACTTCTGCACAAGAACTTTACGAAAATACATTAATAACAGATTTAGATACAGCTGCAAAAGTTTATGGAAATACAGAAGATACTGCAGTATATCAAGATGCAACATTTTTTGTAAAAGGTGATAAAAATTTGGATCAAGTTATTAAAAATATTAAAAAACTTGATATAAATTGGAAACAATACAATTTAATTAAAAGTTCAACAAATTATCCAGCACTACAACAATCAATATCTGGTATATATTCAATAGCAAACAAATTATTTGCTGCTTCATTAATATTTGCAGGTATTACAGTTTCATTATTATTACTTTTATGGATGAACGCTAGAAAAAAAGAAATAGCAATTTTTCTATCATTAGGAATATCAAAATTGAAAATTTTTGGACAATTTGTTATTGAATTAGTATTTATATCTATCCCTGCGTATATAGGCTCATATTTCTTAGCAGTTTATACAGGAAACATGATAGGAAATAATATATTAAATAAAGTTACTGGAAATATAACAAAACAAATAGCAAAGCAATCGGCATCTAGTGGACTTGGTGGAGGAGCAGAAGTAGACGGCTTTAATAAAACTCTAACAAGCTTAGATATTAATATATTACCAAAATCAATAATATATGTAATTTTATTTATGTCTTTGGTACTTATAATATCTTTAGTGATATCATCTATAAGTAGTTTAAAAAAGAGTCCAAAGGAATTGTTAATTGATACAAAGTAGAATTCAAAAAAACGGAAAAATCATAAATGCCCAGCTGTAAACGTTTGCACTGTTGGAGCATTAAGTCAAAAAGACTTTGAAGCACCAAAAATAGATTATGATAAATGTATAAAATGTGGCAAATGCTCAAATTTTTGTCCTAAAAAAGCATTAGTATTAGATTAAAAAATGCAATGTATAAAGTAGGAACAAAATAATAACTTATTTTCTTGTTTACAATTTTTTATATAATAGTATAATATTAATAAAAGGAGGATTTTTAAATGAAAGAAAATGCAAAATTCTTAAAATGTCCAATATGTGACAATATAATAGAATTAATTGATGGAGATGTACAACATATAACTTGTTGTGGTAGAAAAATGGAAGAAATGAAAGCTAATACTACAGATGCAGCAACGGAAAAACATATACCAATATACAAAAAAGTAGAAGATGAAATAGTAGTAAGTGTTGGAGAAGTAGAACATCCAATGGAAAAGGAACATTATATAATGTGGATTGCACAAGTATCAGAAAATAGAATAACTCGTGTAAAATTATATCCAGAGCAAGCAACGGAAACTAGATTTCCATATATATCTGGTGCAACATTATATGCTTATTGCAACAAACATGGATTATGGAAAACAACAATAAAATAGTAAATAGCTATAAGTAGGGTAGATAATCATTGAAATTATCTATCTTTTATTATATAACCATAACAAAAATTAGTGAATTGTATGATAAAAAATAAAAAGTTAAGTTTAAGTGCTAAAATTCTAGTTAAAAATGGTAGATTAAAGTGCTAAAAAATATTAAAATAAATATTAAGATATATCTTAATTTATTTTAATATGGAAGGATTTGATAAAATGAAGTTTAATGAAAAAATAATAATGTTACGAAAAAATAAAAATTTATCACAAGAGGATTTAGGAAATGAATTGGGGGTTGCAAGACAAACAATCTCGAAATGGGAGTTAGGAGAAACAACTCCTGAAATGGACAAGTTAATAAAAATGAGTGAGATATTTGAAATTACTTTAGATGATTTAATAAAAGATACAGAGCCTAATATTGATAAAAATAATGCTAATAATACAAATACGCAAAAATTGGCAGGATTAGTAATAAAAATCTTAAAGGGTATAGGCATATTTATTATAATTGTTTTTGCTATAACAGTTATAATGATGATTATGGGTTTAGTTTCTTATAATAATATGAAGTATGATTCTAAAGGAGTTGTTGAAGAAATAAAAGAAAATATAATTATGGAAGAAGAACGATAACTTGTGGTAATTCTTATAGTAGTGCAGCAGTTCTTATTTCAGAAGAATTATAATACCAGAAGAATTATTAACAAAGCTATTAAGAAAAGGCATAAATAAAAATGCAATTATTACTGTAGAACCAAATGAAAAGTATATGGTACAAGGAATTAAATTTGAAACAATACCAGCATATAATACAAATAAGACATTTCATCCAAAGAAAAATGGTTGGGTTGGTTATATTATTATAATAAATGGTATTAGATATTACATTGCAGGAGATACAGATATTACAGAAAAAAATAAAAAAGTAAAGTGTGATGTGGCTTTTGTTCCAGTTGGAGGAACATATACAATGAATTTTAAAGAAGCAGCAAATTTAATAAACGAAATAAAACCTAAAATAGCAATTCCAATTCATTATGGTAGTGTAGTTGGAACAGAGCAAGATGCAATAGATTTTATAAGATTATTACATCCAGAAATAAAAGGTATAATTTTAATGAAAAAATAAATGAAAGAAGGAACAAATAGTGCAATTTTCAAGCAAAGATATTCAATTATTTAATGAAGCAGGAATACATGTAGAAGATAAAAATTATACAAATGATGAAGTTGAAAGATTAAAAATTAAAGTAACAGATTTTATTGTCAGTCAAAGTACAAAAGATATTGATAAATATAGTAAAAAATTTAGTAGTTTATTATGAGGACTAGATATGGATAAAGAAGAAATAATTAAATATTGTTTAACATTAGAAAATACATATAAAGATTGTCCATTTCCAGATGACTTTGAATCTGTAACAATGAAACATTGTAAAAATAAAAAATGGTTTGCATTATTAATGAATGTAAATAATAAGTTATACCTTAATGTTAAGACAGATCCAAATTATTCTGATATATTGAGAAATACTTATGATTATATAATACCGGCATATCACATGAATAAGGAACACTGGAATACGATTATTGTAGATGGAAATGTAGATAAAACATTAGTAAAAGAATTGATAGAACAAAGTTATCAATTGACAAAGTAAAAAGAAAATAGTAATTTGTAGAGGAGATATTTATGGAAGATAAACAAATATTACTTAATAATATAGATAAAGTCCATACTACTGAAATGGGTATTGATAGAATCAAGAAAAATCTTAAATTAGATACGGATGATGTTGTTGAGTATTGTAAGAATAAAGTTTTAGATAAAAATTGTAATATCTATAAGCAAGGTAAAAATTGGTATTGTGAAATTGATAATATAAAAATAACAATCAATTCATATAGTTACACAATTATAACAGCACACAAATTAAAAAGGTAAAAATAGATGGATTATCAAATAATAGAATTAGAAGAATTTAGTGTGATAGGGATAAGGTATGAATTATCAAAATCATTAAGTAATAATGTGAAATTAGCACAAAATCATTGGAAGATGTTTAATAGTAAATTAAGAAATAATAAGTTACATTTAGGAAGTAACTGGTGTAAATATGCTTTTATTGAAAAAATAGAAAATAAAATATTTTACTATATATCTATTCCTAAAAAAGATTTTGTATCAAATGATTTTGCAGAAAAGACAATTTTGAAAAGTAAATATTTAAAGGTAGAACATATTGGTAATATGAATAAACTAAAAGATACTATCAATTATGTTTATAAAGAAATAATACCTAAAAATAATATTTTAGTAGAAAACAAACAATTTGTTTATTTTGAAAAATATGATTATGAATTTCATTGGAATCGAGAAGATTCTGTTATTGAAATTTATATTCCGATTAAATAACAAATTACAATTCGTGGAGAAGAATAATAAGTTGAAATTATCTGTCCTTTATTATATAATCGTAACATGAATAGTAATTTATAAAAAGATTGGAGATGTAATTATGGGATTATTTGATAAATTTAAGAAAAAAGAAAATAATAACTGGGAAAATGCTTATATAGGAAAGCCAAATTTTTATAATGGTAAAGATAGTAAGCCATTTGGTGCATTTGCACTAACAGAAGGTACTTTAACTTCCTTTCCTAAAAATCCGAGATTATTGTATAAAGTAGATAATACAGAAATTGATGAATGGAAGTTAATGCTTGTTAGTACAACGAATAATGGAATTTTAGGTGATATAGACTATTATGATGCCATAAAAAAACTTATGAAGTATGTCATTGATGAAAACGATAATAACATATTAATTAAAAAATTATCACTAGAAGAATTAAATGAAGTGTTAAAATAATTGTAAATGATGAAAAAAGAAAATAAGGCATTTAAGAACTACTATGTTTATGAAATGATCCTTATATTGTTATTAGCAATTATAGTTATACCCAATATTATATTGACAGTAAATAATATGATCCCACTTAATATAACAATCATTAATACACTTTTAATTATTATTGTAGCACTTCCTATTGTAGTGTTTGATATAAAGAATGATTTAGATATTAAAAGTATGCATCAATATTATTTAAAGGAAAAGAAAATACCAGAATACAAAGATAAAACAAAGATTTTAAATGTGTATTTGATGATTAGCATAGTAGTTTTAATTGTTTGGGCTATTATAACAATACCAAATATTACAAAAACTGAAAATTTAAGTGAAATTGAAAATACATTGGTCATTACTACTAATAAGGGTAATAACATTGAAACACAATATGAAATGTTTGATGGATTTAAAATAAAGATTCCAAGTGAATTTAAAATAATGAGTGATGAAATTGTTAATGCTAAATATCCAAATGGAAATGCACCATCACTTGTTTATACAAATGACAAAACAACAATTAATGTAGTATTAGTTATGAATGATGTTACAATGAAAAATAGTCAGATAGAAGAATATGTCAAAACAATGGAATCGACTTATAAAAATTATTCAAAAGATGTAAAATTAAATTTTTGGGAAAGAAACAATCATAAAATTGGTGAAATGAAATTTACAACACAAGGATCAGATACAGAAATCTATAATCATATTATTGCATTTTCTGTTAATGATAAATTAAGATTAGTTAATTTTAATTGTACTAAAGAACAAATAAGTGAATGGCAAGAAGTTAGTAAATTTATTGTGGACTCAATAATGTTTGAGTAATATAGGAGGAAAAATGAAAATGAAAAAAATATTATTTGCAATTTTACTTTGTGGAGTTATGGCTTTAGGACTTGCTGGATGTAGCAATCTAGTTAGTGATTCTAAAAAAGAATTAGAAGATGCTAAAAATGATTTAGAAGAAACTTATAAAAAATATGGATGGGTTGAGAAAGAAACTGTAAATACTATTCTTGCTAAATTTAATACTGAAATAATGGGTGGTGGATTAAATACACCTGCTAGTGATGATTATATGGTTGTGGATAATGGTAAATATTGGTTTGCACTAACTGATGATGTTGCATTCTACCTAAAACCAGTTGAATCATCTGGAAATAAAGAAAAAGATATTCTTGATATGAGTGCTATTTATATGGATAATGACAAGTATGATGAAACTACAGCTATAAAGTATACAAAACTTTTAATTAAAGCCAACAATGAAGAAATTACTGATTCTGAAATTGATGAATTGTTAAAAGAAGCCAAAGAAAAATCTTCTTCTAAAGAAACAGCTAATAATGGTAGAGGTATTTCAGTAGGAATCTCAAATGCCAATGAACATTATGAATATCAAGTTATTAGATTATATAAATAATAATAAATTACAATTTAGTAATTAGTTAGAAAAATAGTAATTTATAAAGGAGAATATTGATGAAACTATTTTTATGTTCGCACTTTTCAAGTG
>ERZ837487.2996-NODE-2996-length-16091-cov-14.909329_pt1 | contig 16091 bp, 10 predicted proteins | sample MGYA00519911_ERZ837487 | MGnify/ENA primary metagenome ERZ837487 (study PRJEB31850, sample SAMEA3708818) | human gut metagenome | biome: human gut; feature: human-associated habitat; material: faeces | place: China | collected 2014 ...
CGATCGCTATGGAAGAAGGTCTGCGCTTCGCTATTCGTGAAGGTGGTCACACGGTTGGTGCCGGTGTGGTTGCCAAGATCATCGAGTAATTTGCTAGAATTGCAGACCTCTATCGAGAGGTCTGCAGTTGCAGGGGTATAGCTCAATCGGCAGAGCGACGGTCTCCAAAACCGTAGGTTGAGGGTTCGATTCCTTCTGCCCCTGCCATCAGTTACACAAAGCCAAGCCGCGATCAATTGAGTGACCGCGGCTTAGTTGTTTATCGGGGGAATGCCCCGTTGGGTTAGAGAACCAATAATGAGCAAACCAAAAGAGCAGGTTGAGGAGCCCAGTAAGGGGCGCGATCTCGTCCTCGTCACGATTGCCATCATAGTGGCGGTTGCAGGCGTTCTTGCCTTCACTTTCCTCAGTGATCAGTCTCTGGGCGTGCGTCTTGCCTGCCTGGCTGCCGGCCTTGTGGTTGGCTGTGCTATTGCCTGGTTCAGCCCGTCGGGCAAGCGGTTTATCGCCTATGGCCGCGCCTCTTACGATGAGCTGCGCCTCGTTGTCTGGCCGACTCGCCGCGAAACCCTGACGAGCACTGGGCTTGTGATGGGATTTGTCGTAATCATTGCATTGTTCCTTTTCGTGATTGACAAGATCATCGAATGGGGACTCTATGATGTTCTTCTGAAGCTTATTTAATCAGCAGCAGGGGGACGGAGATCGAAATGACGGAAGAAGCCAAGCCTAATACCGAAGCGGGTAACGCTGAAGAAAATGCATCTGCCGGAAACATGAAGTGGTACACCATTCATGTTTATTCCAGCATGGAGAAGAGCGCTTACAACGCACTGGTTGACCGGATCTCGCATTCGGAATACAAGGACCTGTTCGGTAAAGTGCTTCTCCCGACTGAGAAGGTTGAGGATATCCGCAACGGCCGTAAAGTGACGACCGAGCGCCGTCTCTATCCGGGATACATCTTCATCCAGATGATCATGAACGATGATACGTGGCATCTGGTCAAGAACACCCCCCGTGTTATGGAATTCCTGGGCGGCAATCGCCCGACCCGCATTCCGGAATCCGACATTGCCCGTATCAAGGGAACGGTCGCGGAAGGCGTGGAGAAGCCGAAGCCCAAGGTGCTCTTCGAGCTCGGCGAAACGGTTCGTGTGAAGGAAGGCGCTTTCGCTGACTTCAATGGCCGTGTTGATGAAGTGAATTATGACAAGAGCCGTCTGAAGGTTCTTGTGTCGATCTTCGGCCGCCAGACCCCGGTTGATCTGGCTTTTGACGAAGTCGAAAAAGTTTAATTTATATCAAATAGATGCTCCTTTGAATAGTGGACTTAAAACCTGAGTTCGCTATAATAAAGGGCTTATTTGATTTCACTGTGGGGAGCCCGATTCTCGGGCGACTGAACCCAAGAGGATAACTATGGCAAAGAAAATCATCGGCTTTATCAAGCTGCAAGTGCCAGCTGGTAAGGCTAATCCTGCGCCGCCTATCGGCCCGGCTCTCGGCCAGCGCGGCCTGAACATCATGGAATTCTGCAAGGCCTTCAACGCCCGCACGCAGTCCATGGAAAAGGGTCTTCCGATTCCGGTCGTGATCACCGCCTTCGCGGATAAGTCCTTCACGTTCATCATGAAGACTCCCCCGGCGACGATCCTGATCAAGAAGGCTGCCAAGATTGAGAAGGGTTCTGCTCGTCCGCACACCAACAAGGTCGGCAAGATCACCCGCGCTCAGGCTGAAGAAATCGCCAAGGCCAAGGAGCCTGATCTGACTGCTGCTGATCTCGACGCGGCTGTTCGCACCATCGCTGGCTCCGCCCGCTCGATGGGTATCACGGTGGAGGGTCTGTAATGGCTAAGAAACTGTCCAAGCGCGTTGCTGCCAACCGTGCGAAAGTTGAACTCGGCAAGCTTTACGATGTGAAGGAAGCTATCGACCTGGTCAAGGGCTGCGCCTCTGCCAAGTTTGATGAGTCCTTTGACGTTGCCGTTCAGCTCGGTATCGATCCGAAGAAGTCTGACCAGACCGTCCGTGGCGCCTGCGTGCTGCCGGAAGGCACTGGCAAGGTTGTTCGTGTTGCTGTGTTCACCCAGGGTGCCCGCGCTGAAGAAGCGAAGGCTGCCGGTGCTGACATCGTCGGTTTCGACGACCTCGCCGACAAGGTGAAGGCTGGCTTCATGGACTTCGACGTTGTGATCGCCTCCCCGGACGCGATGCGCGTTGTCGGCCGCCTCGGCCAGGTCCTCGGCCCGCGTGGCCTGATGCCGAACCCGAAGGTTGGCACCGTGACCCCGAACGTCGCTGAAGCTGTCAAGAACGCCAAGGCTGGTCAGGTCCAGTTCCGTGCTGACAAGGCCGGTATCATTCACGCCTCCATCGGCCGTGCTTCTTTCGAGACCCCGCGTCTCGAAGCCAACCTCAAGGCTCTTATTGAAGCCCTGAACAAGGCTAAGCCTGCCGCCGCCAAGGGCGTGTACCTGAAGAAGGTTGCTCTCTCCTCCACCATGGGCATCGGTGCCCGCGTGGATCTGAGCACGCTTTCCAACTAATAAGTTTCATCATGGCGCTCCCCGAAAGTGGGGCGCTGTGCTGGGGCCGCGAGGCCCCAAGGGCTTTGGTGGCCGTGCCACAGCGCACGGCCAATGTCAAAGACCGCTGGAAGCGCAAGCTTTAAAAGTCTTAAGAGCGCCGACCTGAACGGGCAGCGCAATAAGATATCCAACGTAGACGGCAAAACCGAAGAGAGTGAATTACGTTGTACCGCAGGCCCATGTCGGCGGCTGCTCGTTCCCCTCTCTCTCGAGGTGAGCCGGTCATAAAAGAACCGGTGCTAGTTACTAGCACCTCTGAGTGGAGCCAGACCATGGGTCTTAATCGTCAAGATAAAGCGGCTGTGATCGAGGAAGTGAAGGCACTTGCTGCCGAAAGCACTTCCCTGATTTTCGCCGACTACCGTGGACTGAGCGTTGAAGCAATCACCGCCCTGCGCAAGGAAGCTCGCCAGAACGGTGTGAAGTTGCGTGTTGCCAAGAATACCCTGGTGAGCCGTGCCGTCGCCGAGACTCCGTTTGCCTGCGCTGCCGATAGCTTTACCGGCCCGCTGGTTTACGGCTTCTCTGCCGATCCGGTTGCCCTCGCCAAGGTGCTCTTCAACTTTGCTAAGAAGAACGAAGCGTTCGCCATCAAGGGCGGCGTCATGGATGGTAAGGCTCTTGACCTTGCCGCCATCGAGGCCCTCTCCACGATGCCGAGCCGCGACGAACTGATTGCTAAGTTGATGGCCACGATGAACGAGCCGATCGCTAAGTTCGTGCGTACCCTCAACGAAGTTCCGGCGCGTCTTGTGCGCACCGTCGCTGCAGTTCGAGATTCGAAGGAACAGGCTGCTGCCTAATCCTGTAGTTTTTTAAATTTAACCATACACAACGTATACGGAGTCATTTCAAATGGCACTCTCTAACGAAGAAATCCTCGAGGCGATCGCCTCCAAGTCCGTCCTTGAGATCTCTGAGCTGATCAAGCTGATGGAAGAAAAGTTCGGCGTTTCCGCTGCCGCCCCGGTTGCTGTCGCCGCTGCTGCTGGCGCTGCCGCCCCGGCCGCTGAAGCCAAGTCCGAGTTCGACGTCGTTCTGTCCGACGTTGGCGCGAACAAGATCAAGGTGATTAAGGTCGTCCGTGAAATCACGGGCCTGGGCCTGAAGGAAGCCAAGGATCTGGTCGAAGCCGCCCCGAAGGCTGTTAAGACCGCCGTTGCCAAGGCTGAAGCCGAAGAGCTGAAGAAGAAGCTCGAAGAGACCGGTGCTAAGGTCGACCTCAAGTAATTCTTTTCTGAATGCTTGAATTATCCGGTTCGGAGTTTCTCCGAACCGGATAAAATCGCTAGTGTCGATTTTGAAAAGAATTTGCCCTTGCGAATTTCTTTCAAAGTCTTCCCTAAATGAGTAAGAGTTGGGTCCTAACTAAAGTCTAGGATTGTGCCGCTGGGATAATCTGTTGTATCCAAGCGGCTTTTGCCGTCTCTTGCTTTTTCTTCTCTGGAGCAGGGTTTTCTTCCCTGACTCGCGTCGAACGGAGTGTCCATGTCGTACTCGTTCACTGAAAAGAAGCGCATCCGGAAAAGCTTCGCCAATCGTCCGAGCGTCCTCGCAGTGCCCCCCCTGTTGGATATTCAGTTGCGGTCTTATGCAGATTTCCTGCAGGCTGATGTTAAGCCGAATGCCCGCAAAGATATCGGTCTTCAGGCCGCCTTTACCTCTATCTTCCCGGTTTCCAGCCACAATGGGCTGGCCCGCCTTCGTTTTGTTAGTTATGACCTGGCTAAGCCAGAGTTTGATGTTGCAGAGTGCCAGCTCCGTGGTCTGAGCTACTCCTGCCGCCTTCGTGCCAAGATCCAGCTCGAGATCTATGACCGTGACGCCCCGACGACTGTAAAAGAAGTCCGGGAGAATGAAGTCTACATGGGCGAGATCCCTCTCATGACCGAGAAGGGCTCTTTCATCATCAACGGCTCTGAGCGAGTTATCGTCTCCCAGCTGCACCGCTCCCCTGGCATTTTCTTTGAAAATGACAAGGGCAAGACTCACTCCTCCGGCAAGCTGCTGTTCTCTGCCCGAGTGATTCCTTACCGCGGCTCCTGGCTCGACTTCGAGTTCGATGCGAAGGATATTCTCTTCTTCCGTATTGACCGCCGCCGCAAGATGCCCGGCACGATTCTGCTGAAGGCTCTGGGTATGACCCCGATGCAGATTCTTGCCCGCTTCTTCGAGTTCGATCACTTCACGCTGTCCGCGGAAGGTGCCCGTCTGTCGCTCATCCCTGAGCGTCTGAAGGGTGATTCCCTCGGCTTCAACATCGTCGACAAGGATGGCAAGATCATTGTCCCTGGCGACAAGCGTGTGAACGCCCGTCACGTCCGCCTGATCAACCAGGCCGGCATCAAGGAAATCCCCGTTCCGGACGATTACCTGATTGACCGCGTGCTCGCGAAGGACATCTATGATGAGGAAACCGGTGAGCAGATCGCTGCTGCCAACGCCCTGATCGATGAGAAGCTGCTTGAGAAGCTGCGTGCCGCCAATATCACGGAAATCGAGACGCTCTACACGAACGAACTCGATCACGGCGCTTACATTTCCGAGACCCTGCGTCTTGATGAAACGGCTGATAAGCTCGCCGCCCGCATCGCGATCTACCGCATGATGCGCCCGGGTGAGCCGCCGACCGAAGAAGCTGTCGAATCCCTGTTTGAACGCCTGTTCTTCTCGACCGATACGTACGATCTGTCCCGTGTCGGCCGCATGAAGATCAACGCCCGCTTCGGCAAGTCCGATATGACCGGCGCTGCCACGCTGACCGCGGAAGATATCGTCGATACGATGATGCTGCTCGTCGCGCTGCGCAACGGCCAGGACGATGTCGTCATGACTGACGACAACGGCGTCCAGCGTACCGTTCCGGTGAATGGTGTTGATGATATTGACCACCTCGGCAACCGCCGCGTCCGCTGCGTCGGCGAACTGGCTGAAAACCAGTTCCGTGCCGGCCTCGTCCGCGTTGAGCGCGCCGTGCGTGAACGCCTCGGCCAGGCCGAGAGCGACAACCTCACGCCGCAGGACCTGATCAACAGCAAGCCGATCTCCGCCTCGATCCGCGAGTTCTTTGGCTCTAGCCAGCTCTCGCAGTTCATGGACCAGACGAACCCGCTGTCCGAAATCACGCATAAGCGCCGTATTTCGGCCCTTGGCCCGGGCGGTCTGACCCGTGAGCGCGCCGGCTTCGAAGTGCGAGACGTGCATCCGACGCACTACGGCCGTGTCTGCCCGATTGAGACCCCTGAAGGTCCGAACATCGGTCTGATCAACTCGCTCGCTATTTACGCCCGCCTGAACGACTACGGCTTCCTTGAGACGCCGTATCGCCGCGTGGTTGACGGTGTCGCGACCAGCACGATTGACTACCTCTCCGCTATTGAGGAAGGCAAGTACATCATCGCCCAGGCGAACGCTGATCTGGATGAAAACAACCGCCTCACGCAGGAACTCGTGTCCTGCCACGAGAAGGGTGAATTCGTTCTGGCCCGTCCGGCTGACATTCAGTACATGGACGTTGCCCCGTCGCAGATCGTGTCTGTGGCCGCTTCCATGATTCCGTTCCTGGAGCATGACGACGCGAACCGAGCCCTGATGGGCGCGAACATGCAGCGTCAGGCAGTGCCCTGCCTCCGTCCGGAGTATCCGTTCGTCGGCACCGGTATGGAACGTACGGTCGCTGAGGACTCCAAGACGGCTGTCCAGGCCCGCCGCGGCGGTATCGTCGACTACGTTGACGCGAACCGTGTCGTTATTCGTGTGAACGACGAGGAAAGCGTTGCCGGTGAAGTGGGTGTTGATATTTACAACCTGCAGAAGTTCACCCGCTCCAACCAGTCCACGACGATCAATCAGCGTCCGATCGTGATGATCGGCGACCATGTGGCGAAGGGTGACGTGCTGGCTGACGGCGCTTCGACCGATCAGGGCGAACTCGCTCTCGGCCAGAACATGCTGATCGCCTTCATGCCGTGGAACGGCTACAACTACGAAGACTCGGTGCTGATCTCCGAGAAGGTCGTGGCTGATGACCGCTACACCTCGATCCACATCGAGGAACTCTCCGTCGTTGCCCGTGATACGAAGCTCGGCGCGGAAGAAATCACGCGCGATATTTCGAATCTGCCTGAGCAGCAGCTGAACCGTCTCGACGACGCCGGCATCGTGTTTATCGGTGCTGAGGTCGAGGCTGGCGACGTGCTGGTCGGCAAGGTGACGCCGAAGGGCGAAACCCAGCTCACGCCGGAAGAGAAGCTGCTGCGCGTGATCTTCGGTGAGAAGGCCTCCGACGTGAAGGATACGTCGCTGCGCGTTCCGTCCGGCATGTCCGGCACCGTGATCGACGTTCAGGTCTTCACCCGTGACGGCGTGGAACGCGATTCCCGCGCGAAGTCGATTATTGAAGACGAACTGAAGCGCTACCAGCGAGATCTGGACGACGAACGCCGTATTGTTGAGACCGACGCCTGCGCCCGTCTCCGCCGTCAGATCACCGGTAAGAAGGTTCTCACGGCTCCGAACGGCCTGGGTGCCGGCTCGGTCCTGACCACTGAATACCTCGAAGGCCTGAACTACCAGCAGCTCTTCTCCATCGTGATGGAGACTGAGGATGATCAGAAGCTGATCGACCTCACGAAGAAGGCTCTGGAGAACAAGGTGAAGGAATTCGCCGAAGCCTACAACCTGAAGAAGGACAAGCTCACCCGCGGCGACGAACTGCCCCCGGGCGTGCTGAAGATGGTGAAGGTTTACATCGCCGAACGCCGCCGCCTGCAGCCTGGCGACAAGATGGCAGGCCGTCACGGTAACAAGGGTGTGGTCTCCAAGGTGAACCCGGTTGAGGATATGCCGTACATGGCTGACGGCCGTCCGATGGACATCGTGCTGAACCCGCTCGGCGTGCCGTCCCGTATGAACATCGGCCAGGTGCTGGAAGTCCATCTCGGATGGGCTGCAAAGGGCCTCGGCTGGCGTCTGCAGGAACTGCTCGACAGCGAACGCGGCAAGCAGGTGAAGGAAATCCGCGCCTTCCTGGAGAAGGTCTACAACATGACCGGCAAGAAGGAAGACATCGCGAGCCTCACCGATGACGAAGTGATCGCCATGGTGAACCGTATCAAGCACGGCATCCCGTTTGCTACGCCGGTGTTCGACGGTGCAAGCGAAGAGCAGATCAAGCAGATGCTGGAGATGGCATTCCCGGATTCCGAAGTGAAGCGCCTCCAGCTCACGCCGAACCGTGAACAGGCCACGCTGTACGACGGCCGCACGGGTGACGCCTTTACCTGCCCGGTGACGGTTGGCTACATGCACTACCTGAAGCTGCATCACCTGGTTGACGACAAGATGCATGCCCGCTCCACCGGTCCGTACTCTCTCGTGACCCAGCAGCCGCTCGGCGGTAAGGCTCAGTTCGGCGGACAGCGTTTCGGCGAAATGGAAGTCTGGGCTCTTGAAGCTTACGGCGCAGCCTACACGCTGCAGGAAATGCTGACGGTGAAGTCCGACGACGTTAACGGCCGTACGAAGATGTACGAAAACATTGTCAAGGGCGATCTGTCGATTGATGCCGGTATTCCGGAATCCTTCAATGTTCTGGTGCGCGAAATCCGCTCGCTCGGCATCGACATTGACTACGAGAAAAATTAAGGACGGTTTTCGAGATGAATAACGCCTTTCTCAATCTGTTTCAGCAGGTGCAGCAGGACAATCACTTTGATGCCCTGCGCATTTCGATCGCTTCGCCGGAAAAGATCCGTGAGTGGTCTTACGGCGAAGTGAAGAAGCCGGAAACGATCAATTACCGCACCTTTAAGCCGGAGCGTGATGGTCTTTTCTGCTGCCGTATTTTCGGGCCGATCAAGGACTACGAGTGCCTTTGCGGTAAGTACAAGCGCATGAAGCATCGCGGCGTCGTCTGCGAGAAGTGCGGCGTCGAAGTGACGCTGTCCAAGGTGCGCCGCGAACGCATGGGGCACATCGAGCTCGCGAGCCCGGTGGCTCACATCTGGTTCCTGAAGAGCCTGCCGTCCCGTATGGGCATGGTGCTCGATATCCCGCTGCGCGATATCGAACGCGTGCTGTACTTTGAAGCCTATATCGTTGTTGATCCGGGCATGACCCCGCTGAAGCGCGGTCAGCTCCTCACGGAAGACGATTACGCCGCGAAGACCGAAGAGTTCGGTGACGAATTCAAGGCCATGATGGGTGCTGAGGCTATCCGCGAGCTGCTGAAGTCTATCGATATTCCGAAGGAAATCGATACGCTGCGCGCTGAGCTGAAGGACACCAACTCCGACGCGAAGATCAAGAAGTATGCGAAGCGCCTGAAGGTTCTCGAGGGTTTCCACCGCTCCGGAATTCATCCGGAATGGATGATTCTCGAGGTGTTGCCGGTGCTGCCGCCGGATCTGCGTCCGCTCGTGCCGCTCGACGGCGGCCGTTTCGCGACCTCCGATCTGAACGATCTGTACCGCCGCGTGATCAACCGTAACAACCGTCTGAAGCGTCTGCTCGAGCTGAAGGCCCCGGACATCATCGTGCGCAACGAAAAGCGCATGCTGCAGGAAGCTGTCGACTCTCTGATCGACAACGGCCGCCGCGGCAAGGCGATGACCGGTCCGAACAAGCGCCCGCTCAAGTCTCTCGCTGACATGATCAAGGGTAAGTCCGGCCGCTTCCGTCAGAACCTGCTCGGTAAGCGTGTGGACTACTCCGGCCGTTCCGTGATTACGGTGGGCCCGGAACTGAAGATGCACCAGTGCGGTGTGCCGAAGCCCATGGCTCTCGAGCTCTTCAAGCCCTTCATCTACAACAAGCTTGAGATGCGTGGTCTCGCGAACACGATCAAGGCTGCGAAGAAGATGGTCGAGACCCAGGATCCGGTGATCTGGGACATTCTCGAAGAAGTGATTTACGAGCACCCCGTGATGCTGAACCGTGCGCCTACGCTGCACCGTCTCGGCATTCAGGCGTTCGAACCCCGTCTGATCAGCGGCAAGGCTCTCCAGCTCCCGCCGCTCGTCTGCGCGCCGTTCAACGCCGACTTCGACGGCGACCAGATGGCTATTCACGTGCCGCTCTCTCTGGAAGCCCAGACCGAAGCCCGTACGCTGATGCTCTCGACGAACAACGTCCTCTTCCCGGCTAACGGTGATCCGGCGAACGTTCCGTCTCAGGATATGGTGCTGGGTCTCTACTGGAGCACCCGCTCCCGCGTCAACGCGCCTGGCGAAGGCATGTTCTTTGAGGACGTGGATGAAGTCCGCCGCGCTCTCTCCGCCGGTATCGTGACGCTGCAGACCCGCTGCACGGTCCGCGTGAAGGAGTACGACCTGAACCGCGAAACCGGTGAGACGAAGGAACGCACGATCCGTGTCGAAACGACTGCGGGCCGCGCTCTGCTGTCTGAAATTCTGCCGAAGGGCATGAAGTTCTCCGACATCAACAAGACGCTGAAGAAGAAGGAAATCGCCCGTCTGATTTCTACCTGCTTCCGTGTCTGCGGTCTCCGTGCGACGGTGGACTTTGTTGACTCTCTGAAGAACCGCGGCTACTACCTCTCCACGCAGGCCGGTGTTTCGATCTGCGTTGACGATATGAAGGTTCCGGCCGAGAAGCAGAAGCTCGTTGAAGCCGCTGAGAAGGAAGTGGAAGAGATTCAGTCTCAGTACACCTCCGGTCTCGTGACGCAGGGCGAACGCTACAACAAGGTGGTGGACATCTGGGGCCGTACCGCTGATGAAGTCGGTAAGGTCATGATGAAGGATCTGTCTGTCGAGCCGGTTATCGACCGCCACGGCAACAAGACCACCCAGGAATCGTTCAACGCCGTGTACATGGCTGCTGACTCCGGTGCCCGAGGCTCTCCTGCTCAGATCCGTCAGCTGGCCGGTATGCGAGGCCTGATGGCGAAGCCGGACGGCTCCATTATTGAAACGCCTATTACGGCTAACTTCCGTGAAGGCCTGAACGTTCTGCAGTACTTCGTGTCGACCCACGGTGCCCGTAAGGGTCTGGCCGATACGGCTCTGAAGACGGCTAACTCCGGCTACCTCACCCGCCGACTGGTGGATGTGACGCAGGACCTCGTCGTTACGGAGCAGGACTGCGGTACGAAGAATGGCGTGAAGATGCGCGCTCTCGTCGAATCCGGCGATGTGGTGCAGGCTCTGCGCGACCGTATCTTCGGCCGTGTGGCTGCGGAAGACATCAACAATCCGGAAACGGATGAGCTGATCGCCGCCGCTGGTACGCTGATCGATGAGAACATCTGCGACAAGATCGATGCCGCCGGCATTGATGAAGTGACGGTCCGTACGCCTCTTACGTGCGAAACCCGCCACGGCATCTGCGCCAAGTGCTATGGCCGCGATCTCGGCCGCGGCACGCTGGTGAACGAAGGCGAAGCGGTCGGCGTGATCGCTGCCCAGTCCATCGGTGAACCGGGCACGCAGCTGACGATGCGTACGTTCCATATCGGCGGCGCGGCGAGCCGTGCTGCTGTGGCTTCGAGCGTTGAGGCGAAGGCTTCCGGTAAGGTGAACTTCACCTCCGCGATGCGCTACGTCACGTCGAACAAGGGCGAACTCGTGGTGATTTCCCGTTCCGGCGAAATCGTCGTGACGGATGCCACGACGGGCCGCGAGCGTGAACGTCATAAGATCCAGTACGGTGCCACGCTGTCCGTGCATGAAGGCCAGCTGGTGAAGGCCGGCGAGCAGATGGCGACCTGGGATCCGATGACGCGTCCGATTATTTCGGAATACGCCGGTAAGATCCGCTTTGAAAACGTGATCGACAACGTCACGGTGATGAGCCAGACCGATGAAGTGACCGGTCTGTCCACGCAGGTGGTTATCGACTCCAAGCGCTCCACCTCGAGCCACGGTTCGAAGAAGGGCGGTTCCACCGGCACGCTGCGTCCGTTGGTCCACCTGATCGACGCGAACGGCAATGAGGTGAAGATTCCGGGTACGGACCACGCTGTGACGATTCAGCTGCCGGTCGGCGCTCTGGTCACGGTTCAGGACGGTCAGGAAATCGGTCAGGGCGAAGTGCTTGCCCGTATTCCGGTTGAATCCCAGAAGACCCGAGACATTACGGGCGGTCTGCCGCGAGTTGCCGAGCTCTTCGAAGCCCGCTCCCCGAAGGACGCCGGTATGCTGGCTGAAGTGACCGGTACGGTGACCTTCGGCAAGGAAACGAAGGGCAAGCAGCGCCTGATGATCACGGATAACGAAGGTGTTGATCACGAATTCCTGATCCCGAAGGACAAGACCGTGCTGGTGCATGACGGCCAGGTTGTCCAGAAGGGTGAAGAAATCGTTGACGGACCGGCCGATCCGCATGACATTCTGCGTCTGCTCGGTATTGAGGCTCTGGCCCGCTACATCGTCGACGAAGTTCAGGACGTGTACCGTCTGCAGGGCGTGAAGATCAACGATAAGCATATCGAAGTGATCGTCCGCCAGATGCTGCGCCGAGTGATCGTTGCTGATCCGGGCGACACGGGCTTCATCCAGGGTGAGCAGGTCGAACGCGCTGAGCTCCTCGACGCGAACGACGAAGCGATCAGCCAGAACAAGCGTCCGGCGACCTATGAGAACCTGCTCCTTGGTATTACGAAGGCCTCGCTCTCGACCGACTCCTTCATTTCGGCCGCTTCCTTCCAGGAAACGACGCGAGTGCTCACCGAAGCTGCCATTATGGGCAAGGTTGATCACCTGCGCGGCCTGAAGGAAAACGTGATCGTCGGCCGTCTGATCCCGGCCGGTACCGGCCTTGCCTATCACAAGGCTGTGAAGGCGAGAGAAGCTGCCGAGGCTGCTGAAGCCAAGGCGCTCGCCGAAGCGACCGTTGCCGAACAGGTGGCTGTCGCGACCGAACAGGCTGCTCAGAGCGCTTCCGCTCAGAAGCCTGAATCTCCGGCCTCTGACAACTAAGACGCGCAATTAAGCCACTGGCTTATGAAGGCCGCCGCAGAATCCTGCGGCGGCCTTTTTCGTAGGGGATCGCCCGTAAGGGGTATATATTTCAAGCGCTTAAACGAAAAATTTTTCGTCTGGAACTTGACAATTCCGCACTTAAAGGCGATACTCACATGTCTTTTCTCGACCACAAGGGGAGGAGTGTTTCTCCAAACCGCGTGAAGAGGAAAGATTTTTGCATTGTTAAACCTATAAAAGTTTTTGATTTTCAAAACTTTTAAGTTTTTTTGACGGACGTTTTTAATGCCAACTATTAATCAGCTTGTGCGCAAACCTCGCACTCTTACGCATGATAAGAGCAAGAGCCCTGCGCTGAAGAACAGCCCGCAGAAGCGCGGCGTTTGCACCCGTGTTTACACGACCACCCCGAAGAAGCCGAACTCCGCTCTGCGTAAGGTTGCGAAGGTTCGCCTGACCAACGGCTTCGAAGTCATTTCCTACATCGGCGGTGAAGGCCACAACCTTCAGGAACACTCCGTGGTTCTGATCCGTGGCGGCCGTGTGAAGGATCTGCCGGGTGTGCGTTACCACATCGTTCGCGGTTCTCTGGATACCCAGGGCGTGAAGGATCGTAAGCAGTCCCGCTCCAAGTACGGTGCGAAGCGCCCGAAGGCTGCCTAATCAGCTTTCGATGCTAAACGGCATGAGGAGAATGGTCTCCAGGTGCCGAGTAAGTCGCAGCCTGCATCATGTGGCTGCTGGAAATCGAGGCCTGCCAGAAAAGGCCCAAAATGACTGAAGATATTTAACGAGAGGAATTATGCCCCGTCGTCGTGAAGTACCAAAACGCGAAGTTTTGCCGGATCCTAAGTTCGGTAGCGTTGAAATTACCAAGTTTGTTAACGTGATCATGCTGGACGGCAAGAAGGCCGTCGCAGAGCGCATCGTTTACGGCGCCCTGAAGCAGATCGGAGAGAAGTCCGGTAAGGACCCCCTGGAAGTTTTCACCACTGCACTCAATAACGTCCGTCCGTTGGTTGAAGTGAAGAGCCGCCGAGTCGGCGGTGCCAACTACCAGGTTCCGGTTGAGATCCGTCCGGTCCGTCGTATGGCTCTGGCCATGCGCTGGCTCCGTGAAGCTGCCAAGAGCCGCTCTGAAAAGTCCATGCCGCTCCGCCTCGCCGGCGAGCTGCTCGACGCTTCCGAAGGTCGCGGCGGTGCCGTGAAGAAGCGTGACGAAGTCCATCGTATGGCTGAAGCCAACAAGGCCTTCTCTCATTTCCGCTTCTAATCCATTTAAGTTCTGGGCAGAAAAACGCAATCCCCATTTTCTGTCCAGAAAAGGACAAATCAAACTATGCGTACCACTCCGATTGAGCGCTATCGCAACATTGGCATCTCTGCCCACATCGACGCGGGCAAGACGACCACGACCGAGCGCATTCTGTATTACACCGGCGTAAACCACAAGATCGGCGAAGTGCATGATGGCGCGGCGACGATGGACTGGATGGAACAGGAACAGGAACGTGGCATCACGATTACCTCCGCCTGTACCACCTGCTACTGGCACGGCATGAAGATGCAGTACCCGGACGCCTACCGCTTCAACATCATCGACACCCCTGGGCACGTGGACTTCACGGTCGAAGTTGAACGTTCCCTGCGCGTGCTCGACGGCGCTGTCATGGTTTATGACTCCGTCGGCGGCGTTCAGCCCCAGTCCGAAACCGTTTGGCGTCAGGCCGAGCGTTATCACGTGCCGCGTATCGCGTTCGTGAACAAGATGGACCGCGTCGGCGCGAACTTCTTCCGCGTTTACGATCAGATCAAGAACCGTCTGCACGGCAACCCCGTGCCGATCGTGATTCCGGTCGGCGCTGAAGACAACTTCCGCGGCGTTGTTGACCTTCTCGAAATGAAGGCCATCATCTGGGACGAAGCCAGCCAGGGCATCAAGTTCGACTACGAAGACATCCCCGCTGAACTCGTTGACTCTGCCAACGAATGGCGCGAGAAGATGATCGAGTCTGCCGCTGAAGCTTCTGACGAGCTGATGGACAAGTACCTCGAAAACGGCACGCTCTCGAACGAAGAAGTCGTTCAGGGTCTGCGCGTTCTGACGATCGCGAACAAGGTTCAGCCGATGCTTTGCGGCTCCGCCTTCAAGAACAAGGGCGTGCAGCGCATGCTCGACGCTGTCGTTGAGTTCCTCCCGTCCCCGATCGACATTCCGCCGGTCCAGGGCTTCGACCTCGATGACAAGCCGGTTCTCCGCCACGCTGACGACAACGACTTCGCCAGCGCCCTGGTCTTCAAGATCATGACGGACCCGTTCGTTGGTCAGATCTCCTTCATCCGCGTGTACTCCGGCATTATGGTTTCCGGTGAAACCGTGCTGAATTCCACGAAGGACAAGAAGGAACGTCTCGGCCGTCTGCTGCAGATGCACGCCAACCAGCGTCACGAAATCAAGCAGGTTGAGGCAGGCGATATCGCCGCTGCCGTCGGCCTGAAGACCGTGACCACGGGCGACACGCTGTGTGACGCCGAGCACCCGGTGATCCTTGAAAAGATGGAATTCCCGGATCCGGTTATTTCTGAGGCTGTTGAACCGAAGACCAAGGCCGACCAGGAAAAGATGGCTCTCGCCCTCAGCCGCCTGGCTCAGGAAGATCCGTCCTTCCGCGTGCACACCGATGAAGAATCCGGCCAGACCATTATTTCCGGTATGGGCGAGCTCCACCTCGACGTGCTGGTTGACCGTATGCGTCGTGAATTCAACGTCGAAGCCACCGTTGGCAAGCCCCAGGTTGCTTACCGTGAAACGATCCGCTCCGTGGTTGAAAAGGCCGAATGCAAGTTCGTCAAGCAGACGGGCGGCCGCGGCCAGTACGGTCACGTTGTGCTGAAGCTGGAGCCGCAGCCTGCCGGCAAGGGCTTCGAATTCGTTGACGCCATTAAGGGCGGCGTGGTTCCGCGCGAGTACATCCCCGCGGTCCAGAAGGGTATTGAAGATGCCCTGAAGGCTGGCGTGCTGGCCGGCTACCCGGTGGTTGACGTCAAGGCTACGCTGTACTTCGGTTCCTACCACGAAGTTGACTCGAACGAAAACGCGTTCAAGATCGCCGGCTCGATGGCGTTCAAGGACGGTATGCGTGAAGGCAACCCGGTTCTGCTCGAGCCGATCATGAAGGTTGAAGTCGAAACGCCTGAAGAGTACATGGGCGACGTCGTCGGTGACCTTTCTTCCCGCCGCGGCAAGATCGACGGCATGGATGATCAGCAGGGCGGCGGCAAGGCCATCCGCGCGATGGTTCCGCTGGCTGAAATGTTCGGCTACGCGACCCGTCTGCGTTCTCTCACGAAGGGCCGTGCGACCTACGTCATGGAATTTGACCACTACGAGGAAACCCCGCGTAACGTGGCTGAAGCTGTGATTGCTGAAAAAGCTAAGTAACCTTGCGTAACTGATAAAATAAACAATCAGTTTCGCGAATCCAACAAGGATAGAAAATGGCAGAAAAAGAGAAGTATGTACGTAGCAAGCCCCACGTGAACGTGGGCACGA
>ERZ837487.3010-NODE-3010-length-16054-cov-4.776799_pt1 | contig 16054 bp, 10 predicted proteins | sample MGYA00519911_ERZ837487 | MGnify/ENA primary metagenome ERZ837487 (study PRJEB31850, sample SAMEA3708818) | human gut metagenome | biome: human gut; feature: human-associated habitat; material: faeces | place: China | collected 2014 ...
AGTATCATCAAAAATGTTGCAATCCCATACATCTCATGCAGATACGCTACATTTTCCACATGAAATCCTCCGTGTTGACCATATACAATCACACTGATCAGATAAATCGTAACAACTGTCATAGATCCAAGTGATACATATCTTGTTGTTGCGACGATTGCAATAAATGCTGCAAGACAGATCAGTACGATCCATATATTTGTTGTACTGATGATAAGTCCTGCCGTTGCCGCAATTCCCTTTCCACCTTTGAACTTCAGATAAAATGGATAGTTATGTCCAAGAACCACGCCCATTCCTGCATACATAGAAAGTAACGGCATCATATCCGTATGAGTCTTCCCATAAATCATGTGTACAACCACTACTGCCGCAACACATTTAAAGCAGTCCCCCAGCAGCGTAACTCCTCCGGCTTTCCATCCCATAGTACGGAGTGCATTTGTTGTTCCCGCATTTCCGCTTCCTTTTTTTCTTAAGTCAACACCATTCTTTTTCCCGTATAGATATCCGGTCTGAATCAGTCCGAACACATATCCGACAAGCACACATATCAACCGTTCCATGATTACTGATCCTTTTCCTTTCTTTCCCTGATGAAGAATTTCAAAGCTGTACCACGGAATCCAAAGGCCTCACGAATTTTATTCTCCAGATATCTGGTATAAGAAAAGTGCATCAGTTCTTTATTATTTACAAAAATTACGAATGATGGTGGTTTTACCGCTACCTGTGTAATGTAATACAGTTTCAATCTCTTTCCTTTATCTGACGGTGGCTGCTGCATCGCAACTGCTTCTGTCATAATCTCGTTCAGGACACCGGTCGCAACACGCAGTGTCTGATTCTCGATCACCATATCGATCATATCATATAATTTGTTCAAACGCTGTCCTGTCTCTGCTGACACATACATAATCTCTGCATATGGCATGAATGAAAGCACACGACGTACGTTATTCTCATACTCTCTCATGGTCTTGTCATTCTTTTCAATGGCATCCCATTTATTTACAACAATAATGATACCTTTTCCTCTTTCATGTGCAATACCTGCAATCTTGGCATCCTGTTCGGTGACACCTTCTGTCGCATCGATCACGACCAGTACTACATCTGCACGTTCTACCGCCGTTACAGTACGGATGATACTGTAACGTTCCAGTTCTTCTTTAATTTTGCTCTTTCTTCGAAGTCCGGCAGTATCAATGAAGACATAATCTTTTCCGTTATACTTAACGTTTGTATCAATTGCATCTCTGGTCGTTCCGGCTACGTCAGATACGATCACACGCTGCTTTCCTGTCAACTTGTTAATGATAGAAGATTTTCCTACGTTCGGTTTTCCTACGATTGCCACTCTCGGACGTTCATCTTCTTTTTCTTCCGCTTCATGTTCCGGGAAATGTGCGATCACTGCATCTAACATATCACCGATTCCCAGTCTGGAAGCAGCCGATACCGGCACCGGATCACCAATTCCCAGATTATAGAATTCATATACATCCGGCATGAACTTATCAAAATTGTCAACTTTATTCACAGCCAGTACAACTGGTTTCCCGGATCTTCGAAGCATATCCGCAACCTTGGAATCTGCATCTACAAGCCCCTGTCTTACATCTGTGATAAAAATAATCACATCTGCAGTATCAATGGCAATCTGTGCCTGTTCTCTCATCTGAGAAAGGATAATGTCCTTGCTCTCCGGTTCAATACCCCCTGTGTCAATCATAGTAAATTCTTTATCCAGCCATGTAACATCGGCATAGATACGGTCTCTTGTTACTCCAGGCGTATCTTTGACGATCGAAATCATCTCTCCCGCCAGTACATTAAAAAGGGTCGACTTACCGACATTTGGTCTTCCCACAATAGCAACTACTGGTTTACTCATCTTAACTCTCCTCTATATTTCATTCTATATTTGTCACTTAACGATACTATTATACATTACCTTTGTCAAATAGTCCAATCAGTAGTTGACCTTTTTATAGAAAAAGTGATATAAATAATTAGGAGTAACTTATCATATAAAATACACAGGAGTTTTTATTATGCCAAATATCAAATTAATGGAAAGCGGTCTTCCTGTTGCACCACTTAAAATCGGTGCTCTGGAATCATGCCGCGAACTTGGTGAAAAAGTAAATGATTACATTGTACAATTCAGAAAAAGCACAATGGACAAGAACACAGATTCACCATTATATTATAATTACATGCGTGACAATTACCTGATCGATTGTCCGTGTCCACGTTTTGGAAGTGGAGAAGCCAAAGGACTTCTGACAGAATCTATCCGTGGGGCAGATCTTTTCCTCATGGTAGATGTCTGCAATCATAGTCTTACTTATTCTGTAAATGGTCATTTAAATCATATGTCACCGGACGACCATTTTCAGGATTTAAAAAGAATCATTGCTGCTGCTAACGGAAAAGCACGCCGTGTCAACGTTGTAATGCCTTTCCTCTATGAAAGCCGTCAGCACAAGCGTACCAAACGTGAGTCTCTGGACAGTGCCCTCGCACTTCAGGAACTGATCGATATGGGTGTATCTAATATCTTTACATTTGATGCCCACGATCCACGTGTTCAGAATTCCATTCCACTTCACGGATTTGACAGTTTCAATCCTCCGTATCAGTTCATGAAAGCATTGTTAAAAGCTGAGCCGGATCTTAAAGTAGACAAAGAACACTTAATGATCATCAGTCCGGACGAAGGAGCTATGCAGCGTGCTGTATACTTCTCTAACGTTTTGGGCGTGAATATGGGTATGTTCTACAAACGTCGTGACTATTCAACGGTTGTAAATGGTAAAAACCCGATCGTCGCTCACGAATTTTTAGGTGAACATCTTGATGGAAAAGATGCGATCATCATTGATGATATGATTTCTTCCGGTGAAAGTATGCTCGATGTTGCAAAACAGATTAAAGACCGTGGAGCAAACCGCGTATTTGTCTGCACTACATTCGGACTTTTTACAGACGGATTCGAGAAATTCGATGAATATTATGAAAAAGGATATATCGACCGTGTGATTACTACCAATCTTACTTATCTTCCTGCCGAAGCAAAGGAAAAACCTTATTTCCTGATTGCAGACATGAGTAAATTCATTGCATTGATCATTGATTCTATGAATCATGACATCAGTATCGGAAAAGTTATGGATCCAACTGAGAAGATTCACCGTCTTCTTGAGAAACACAACGGTACTTTGTAAAAATATAGAGAACTTGCCACCGGCGACTTCTCTTGCATACTGTGATAACAAAAGAACCTGCCATTGGCAGGTTCTTTTGTTTAATTTGTAAAATCACTGTAAGCCGTTCCGTCTTTCAGATCTTGTTTTTTTGCCGCAGCCATTTCCGAAACCGTTACAAGCTGATAACCTTCTTCTTCAAGTTTCGGGATAAGTTCCAGTGCTGCGTCAATCGTCTGACTATGAATATCATGCATCAGTACAATATCCCCATCTTTCAGATTCTTCATTACACTGTCAATCGTGCTCTGCGTGTTCCTTGTCTTCCAGTCCAGTGTATCTACATTCCAGAGAATCATTGGCATGCCCACATTCGACTTTACCGTATCATTGATTGCACCATACGGAGGTCTGAGCAGCGTTGCCGGACTTCCACAAATGTTTTTTATATTCCGGTTCGTATCATCAACTTCTTTTTTTACTGCCGCACCATCAATCTTTGTCAGCTGCTGGTGATCATATGAATGATTTCCCAGTTCATTTCCGTCTTTCAGCATCTGCTTTACAGCATCAGGATATAATTTCACATTTTTTCCAAGCATAAAAAATGTCGCATGCGCATTATACTTTTTCAACTGATTCAGAAGTTCTGACGTTCTTGGACCCGGACCGTCATCAAAAGTAAGTGCGATCATTGGCTTTTTCGGATCTATTGCTACTTTTTCTTTCGAAATCAGCTCACCCTTTTCGTTGAATTTGCATTTCTCAAGTCCGATCTTTACCTCTCCCGTTGCTACAATCCCTTTGGAATCAAAATAATATTCTTTTTCATTGATTGTCTGCCAGCCGGTCAGTGCTTTTCCTTCATCTGTCAGATAAGCCTTTCCATCATCTTTGGCCACCCAGCCGGATCTCTGCATAATTCCTTTATTATCAAAGCAATAAAGTGCACCTTCTATCATCTGCCAGCCGGTTACTTTCTTTCCATCCGAATCAAAATAATATGTATTTCCTTTTGATACCACAAAATCCGATGTTATATATGTTCCATCGTATTTTTTAAATTTATTTCCTTCCCATACACCAGTCGGATTCTTTACCTTACATGTTCCGTTCTTTATTGTAACCTGTACCTTCTTTTTCCAGTCTCCTTCCAGATTTTTTTTAATATTGGAATTTAATTTCGCAATGATCACATACGTTCCTTCTGTATTCGCATCCGCTTTGCTTAAAAATATAATATTCTTTCCTTTTTTCAGATCTTTAGCGAAATCTTCTGCTGTATAATCTTTTGTTAATTTGTTTCTATCTTTATCCCGGATCTTTATGTCCGCCGAATAAGCCGGAAGCTGTTCTCCCTGCTTAATCTCTACATCCGCCACCTGTATGGTTATCTGCGCCGGTTTTCGCAGGATTCCTCTTACTACCGATATTGCAATCGCAACTATACAAATAGTAAAAAGAGTAAGACCCACCCGAATGTTTCTTACTCTTCTCCGATTCCTTCGTCTTCTTCGAATTTCTGTATTATCCATCCCTAGTATCCCCCCAGATTTCATATCATTGCATAATCCTAGGATACTCTAATTCGACATATTTCGCAATTAAGGGATTCTTACAAATTTATTAAGTTTTGTTTAACATATGACACGTACACGTAACACTTCACCAATCTGTTTTAATTCCTCTACAACACCATCCGGCACCTCAGAATCTACATCGATCATCGTATATGCATATTTTCCCTTACTCTTATTTGTAAGGTCTGCGATGTTCATATTGTCTTTGGCAAGGATCGCTGATATCTGACCGATCATATTCGGCACATTGTGATGCAATACCAGAATACGCGTCTTATCGCCTCTCAGTCCCATATCACAGTCCGGATAGTTCACGGAATGTTTGATATTACCATTTTCCAGATAATCCATCACTTCTTTGACTGCCATCTTCGCACAATTATCTTCGGACTCTTCTGTAGAAGCTCCGAGATGAGGAATTACAATCGCGCCTTTGACACCTGCGATTTCCGGTGTCGGGAAGTCTGTGACATAATGTTTTACTTTTCCAGCTACAAGTGCATCTACCATTGCCTCGGAATCTACCAGTACATCCCTTGCAAAGTTCAGCACGATCACTCCTTCTTTCATAAGACCCAGTGCATCTTTTCCGATCATGCCCTTCGTACTGTCAAGTGCCGGTACATGCACCGTGATATAATCACAGTTTTCATAAATTTCATCTACATTTGTTGTATGATGGATACTTCTTGACAGTCTCCATGCAGAATCTACGGATACATACGGATCATATCCATATACATCCATACCAAGATGTGTTGCCGCATTTGCAACCAGAACTCCAATTGCACCAAGACCGATCACACCAAGCTTTTTACCTTCCAGCTCCTGTCCAGCAAATGCTTTCTTGGCTTTTTCTGCATCTTTGGCAATGTTCCCGTCTTCTTCGTTCTCCTGTACCCAGTTGATACCGCCGATGATATCTCTGGAAGCAAGAAGCATACCGGCAATTACCAGTTCCTTTACGCCATTCGCATTGGCTCCCGGTGTGTTAAATACAACGATTCCCTGTTCTGCACATTTCTCAAGCGGGATATTGTTCACACCCGCACCGGCTCTTGCAATAGCTTTCAGATCCGGTGCAAATTCCATCTCGTGCATTGCCGCACTTCTTACCAGGATCGCATCTGCTGTTTCTGGTGTGCTTACAGGTGCATAGTCTTTTGTGAATTCATCCAGTCCTACCTGTGAAATTGGGTTCAGATTATGATACTTATACATGATTACAGATTCTCCTTTTCAAATGCTTTCATAAATTCTACCAGTTTCTCTACCCCTTCGATCGGCATCGCATTGTAGATACTTGCACGCATACCGCCGACACTTCTGTGTCCTTTCAGGTTCTCGAATCCGGCTTTTTTTGCCTCTTTCACGAATTTTGCATCCAGGTCCTTATCACCTGTTACAAACGGAACATTCATAAGCGAACGGTCTTTTGGAACAACCGTGCCCTTGAACAGTTTGCTTTCATCCAGATAATCATAAAGAATCTTTGCTTTCTTTTCATTGCGCTCTTTGATTGCTTCCAGTCCACCCTGTTTTTTCAGCCATTTAAACACTTTACCACAGATATAGATTCCATATGCCGGTGGTGTATTGTATAAAGACTTGGCATCTGCATGCGTCTTATACTTCAACATAGTCGGTGTACCTTCTAATACATCATCTGTGATCAGATCCTCACGGATAATTGCGATCACAACACCTGCAGGTCCGACATTTTTCTGAACACCGCCGTAGATCACGCCGTATTTTGACACATCTACCGGTTCAGACAGGAAGCAGGATGATACATCTGCCACCAGTGTCTTTCCTTTGGTATTCGGAAGCTCTTTGAACTTCGTACCATAAATCGTATTATTCTCGCAGATATATACATAATCTGCATCTTCAGAGATATCGAGGTCTGAGCAGTCCGGAATATAAGAAAATGTCTTATCTTCGGAAGATGCGATCACATGGACCTCTCCGTATTTTTCTGCTTCTTTGGCTGCCTTTTTCGCCCACTGTCCGGTTACGATATAGTCAGCCACTTTATTCTTCATCAGATTCATAGGAATCATGGCAAATTGCTGAGACGCTCCGCCCTGTAAAAATAATACTTTATAGTTATCCGGGATATGCATCAGTTCACGGATATCGGCTTCTGCTGTCTCAATAATCTCCTGGAACACCGATGAACGGTGACTCATTTCCATAACCGACATTCCACAGCCCTGATAGTCTAACATCTCTGCTGCTGCTTCTTTTAATACTTCTTCCGGCAATACGGCCGGGCCTGCTGAAAAATTGTACACTCTGCTCATTGTTGTTCCTCCACTTTCCTTTACTTTTTTCTTCTACTATTCTGCATTTTTTGCTTCCAGGTCTTTTTCATCAAAAGCTTCATTGATCGGGGCGCCAGGGGCAACCATCGGCCATACCTTGTCATCACTGTCAATCTGGCAGTCGATCACCACCGGATGTCCGCTCTTTAACGCGTTCGCAAATGCTTCTTTGAATTCTTCCTGGGTTGCCACACGTACTCCTTCTGCTCCCATAGCTTCTGCAAGTTTTACAAAATCTACGGCATCATTGAGTACAGTAGCCGAGTAACGCTGTCCGTAGAACAGGTTCTGCCACTGGCGGACCATACCAAGTACATGGTTGTTAATCACTACCTGGATCACCGGAATATTATGGCGTGCCGCGGTAGCGATCTCATTCATATTCATACGGAAACATCCGTCACCTGCGATATTGACAACGGTCTTTTCCGGTCTTCCGACCTTGGCTCCAAGTGAAGCTCCAAGACCATATCCCATGGTTCCAAGTCCTCCTGAGGTAAGGAGTGTTCTTGGCTCTGTATATTTATAATACTGTGCTGCCCACATCTGGTGCTGTCCGACTTCTGTCGAAATGATTGCTTCACCATTTGTCTGACGGTAGATCTCTTCTACAACAAACGGTCCGCTAAGCACATCCGGATGATAGGTCATCGGATATTTCTCTTTGTAAGACATGATCTGTTCTACCCATGCCTTGTGATCCTGCTGTTCCAGACGCTCATTCATCTTCTGAAGAACGACTTTCAGATCACCGACCACACCTTCTGTGATCAGAATATTTTTATTCATCTCTGCAGCATCTACATCAAACTGTAAGATTTTTGCATTCTGGGCAAATTTCTTTGCATTTCCTGTTACACGGTCACTGAATCTTGCTCCTGCGACGATCAGAAGATCACATTCACTGACTCCGTAGTTGGATGCCTTTGTTCCATGCATTCCGAGCATTCCGGTATATAACGGATCTGTTCCCGGGAATGCTCCTTTTCCCATCAGGGAATCGGTAACCGGAGCATCTACCTTCTTTACGAATTCATATAATTCTTTGCTGGCTCCTGATAATACCGCTCCGCCACCGACAAATATGTATGGTTTCTCTGACTCCCGGATCATACGTACTGCACTTTCCAGATCTTTTTCACAGATATTTTCGGATGGTTTTACAACCTTTGGTTCCTGTGCTGTAAATTCTGCTTTGTTCGCAGTTACATCTTTCGGGATATCGATCAGGACCGGTCCCGGTCTTCCTTCTTTGGCTATCACGAATGCCTTACGTATCGTATCCGCCAGATTATTGACATCTTTTACAATATAATTATGCTTGGTGATTGGCATTGTAACACCTGCAATATCGATCTCCTGGAAACTGTCTTTTCCCAGAAGTGATACTCCTACATTACAGGTAATTGCAACGACCGGAATCGAATCCATGTATGCGGTTGCAATTCCGGTTACAAGGTTTGTTGCACCCGGTCCGCTGGTTGCAAGACATACACCGACTTTTCCTGTCGCTCTTGCATATCCGTCTGCCGCATGAGCAGCACCCTGCTCATGTGACGTAAGGATATGTGTAATCTCATCTTTATGTTTATATAATTCATCGTATACGTTCAAAATCGCTCCGCCCGGATAACCGAATACGGTATCGACGCCCTGCTCTTTCAAACACTCAATTACGATCTGTGATCCTGTTAACTGCATACCATTCATTCCCCTGTCATGATTTATTTTGCTTTTGGAACTTCGAGAATTGCTCCTCTGTTTCCAGAAGTAACCATTGCCGCATATCTTGCAAGATATCCGGTTGTAACTTTTGGTTCTCTCGGAGTCCAGTTTGCTTTTCTCTTCGCAAGTTCTTCATCGGATACATCCAGATGAATAGAAAGGTTCGGAATATCGATCTGGATCAGGTCTCCTTCTTCTACCAGTGCGATCGGTCCACCAACAGCTGCTTCCGGAGATACGTGTCCGATAGATGCCCCTCTGGATGCACCACTGAAACGTCCGTCTGTGATCAGCGCTACACTTGAGCCAAGTCCCATACCTGCGATTGCAGATGTAGGATTTAACATCTCACGCATTCCAGGGCCTCCCTTTGGTCCTTCGTAACGGATAACGACAACGTCGCCGGCAACGATCTTACCACCTTTGATCGCTGCAATTGCATCTTCTTCACAGTCAAATACTCTTGCAGGTCCTTCGTGTACCAGCATCTCGTCTACAACAGCGGAACGTTTTACAACGCTTCCGTCCGGCGCAAGATTTCCTTTTAATACTGCAAGCCCGCCTGTTGGTGTGTATGGATTATCAATTGGACGAATTACTTCCGGATCTTTGTTGACCACGCCTTCGATATTCTCTCCAACGGTCTTTCCTGTAACTGTCATACATTCTGTATGCAGAAGGCCTTTCTTATTCAGCTCTGCCATAACTGCATATACACCGCCGGCCTCGTTCAGATCTTCCATGTATGTCGGGCCTGCCGGTGCAAGGTGGCAGAGGTTCGGTGTCTTTTCGCTGATTCCATTTGCAAAATCAATCTCGAAATCCATTCCTACTTCGTGTGCGATTGCAGGGAGGTGAAGCATACTGTTGGTAGAGCATCCAAGTGCCATGTCAACCGTAAGTGCATTCAGGATTGCTTCTTTTGTCATGATATCTCTTGGACGGATATTCTTCTCAAGAAGTTCCATAACCTTCATACCTGCATGCTTTGCAAGACGGATTCTTTCTGAATAAACTGCCGGAATTGTTCCATTTCCACGAAGTCCCATACCAAGTACTTCTGTCAGACAGTTCATACTGTTCGCTGTGTACATTCCGGAACATGATCCGCATGTCGGACATACTTTGTTCTCGAATTCGCACAGATCTGCATCTGACATCGTTCCTGCAACGTTTGCTCCTACTGCCTCGAACATGCTGGAAAGACTTCTCTTCTGTCCTTTTACATGTCCTGCAAGCATCGGTCCCCCGCTGACGAATACAGTTGGAACATTAATTCTTGCTGCAGCCATCAGAAGTCCCGGTACGTTCTTATCACAATTCGGGATCATAACAAGCGCATCAAACTGATGTGCCATTGCCATTGCCTCTGTAGAATCTGCGATCAGGTCTCTGGTTACCAGAGAATACTTCATTCCGATATGTCCCATTGCGATTCCGTCACAGACTGCTATTGCAGGGAACATGATCGGTGTACCGCCTGCCATGGCAACTCCCTGTTTTACTGCATTTGCGATCTTATCCAGATTCATATGTCCAGGTACGATCTCATTGTATGAACATACGATACCGACCAGTGGTCTGTTCATCTCTTCCTCGGTAAGTCCGAGTGCATTGAACAGCGAGCGGTGAGGCGCCTGCTGTTTTCCTTTTGTTACTGTATCACTTCTCATTCTTTTTTATCCTCCTGTTGTCTTTCTATTCAATTTCTTCTATATAACTCTGTAAATCCGTAATTCTATGCAGCAGACAATTACTGAATGTTTGCTGCGATCAGACTTCCCATCTCTTCTGTACCAATCTGAGTCTTTCCGTCCGACATAATATCAATCGTACGATATCCGTCTTTTAATACTTTTGAAACAGCTGCTTCGATCGCATCTGCTTCTTTGTCCAGATCAAAGCTGAAACGGAGCATCATTGCTGCGGAAAGGATGGTTGCGATCGGATTCGCGATTCCTTTTCCTGCAATATCCGGTGCAGATCCACCACTTGGTTCATACAAGCCGAATTTTGTCTCATTTAAGCTGGCACTTGCAAGCATTCCGATCGATCCTGTCACCATACTTGCTTCATCTGAAAGAATGTCTCCGAACATGTTCTCTGTAAGGATAACGTCAAACTGTTTCGGATCTTTTACAATCTGCATTGCACAGTTGTCTACCAACATATTTTCAACTGTTACTTCCGGATAATCCTTTGAAACTTCTTCTACTACTTTTCTCCATAATCTGGAAGAATCCAGTACATTCGCTTTATCTACACTTGTGACTTTCTTACGGCGTTTCATTGCAATATCAAATCCGCGTTTTGCAATTCGTCTAATCTCTTCTTCATTATATGTAAGAGAATCCTGTGCTGTCATTACACCATTTACTTCTTCTGTCTTTCTCTCTCCAAAGTACAGACCGCCGGTCAGCTCTCTCATGATCATCATGTCAAATCCGCCTTCTGTAATCTCTTCTTTCAGCGGGCATGCACCTTTCAGTTCATCATAAAGCACTGCAGGTCTTAAGTTTGCGAAAAGATTCAGCGCTTTTCTGATCTTTAAAAGTCCTGCTTCCGGTCTCTTGGATGGCTCTAACTTGTACCATGGAGATGTCTTTGCATCTCCTCCGATGGAACCCATCAGAACCGCATCACATGCTTTTGCCTCGGCGATCGTCTCATCTGTAAGCGGCACTCCGTGAACATCAATGGATGCTCCCCCCATGAGTAACTGTGTATAATCACAGGTATGTCCATATACTTCTGCAACTTTATTCAGAACTTTCATTGCCTCCGTTACAATCTCCGGGCCAATTCCGTCTCCCTTAATCACACCAATTTTAAGATTCATAGTTCTTCTTCCTTCCTTCGGTAAAAATCTATAAAAATAATATTATCGTATTTTTATACATGTTTCAAGACTTTAATTGACTAAATTGACAAATTGCTACATTTTACATACTAAAAAAGACTTTTTATCATATTTCTTGTACACTTTGTTGATTTCTATCCACTCGATACATTCTTGCAATCTCTTTGATAACCGAAAGCTTTTTACAATTGCATGATACAGAGAACTTGCCACTGGCAACTTCTCTTGCATACTTTGGTATAACAAAAAAATTACGGAACACATATTTCTATGTGCTCCGTAATTTTTATTGCCATGCATTCGCAAGGAGCTGCCAGTAGCAGGTCCTGTAAATACCAAAGTATACAACTGCCAGCGGCAGATTCTATGCATGATATTTCGCTGTTTCAAGAATCCGGTTCGCATTTTCCACACGCTCTTTCGATGGCGGATCAATGCCTTCCAGCTGATATGGGATTCCCAGTTCTTTCCATTTATATACACCAAGTGTATGATATGGAAGAACCTCAACTTTCTCTACGTTATCAAGTGTTTCTATAAAGTCATGAAGTCTGTGCAGATACTCGTCTTTATCGCTTCTTTCCGGAACCAGGACGTGACGGATCCAGACTGGTTTTCCGGTATCAGAAAGATACCTTGCCATATCAAGAATATTCTTATTCGTCTGTCCTGTAAGGATCTTATGCTGCTCATCATCAATATGCTTGATATCTAGCATCACAAGATCTGTCACCTTCATAAGTTCCTGGAATTTACTGAAGAATGGCTCTTCTCTTGTAAATGGATTCCCGCAGGTATCCAGTGTCGTGTTGATTCCTCTTTCTTTGGCTTTCTGGAACAACTCCAGCAGAAAATCGATCTGCAGAAGCGGTTCGCCTCCACTGACGGTAATACCGCCCTTACTTCCCCAGTAAGTGCGGTATTTCCAGGCTTTATCAATCAGTTCATCTGCTGTGTAGAGAGTCCCTGAATTCATGTTCCATGTGTCCGGGTTATGACAGAACTGGCAGCGCATTGCACAGCCGGTCGTAAATATCAGATACCGGACACCTGGACCGTCAACGGAGCCGAAACTTTCCAGAGAATGAATATATCCTTTGGTCATAGTTTTGCTCCTTTTCTTATTTATTACATGTAATTCGCCATGCGCAGCTCGATTCCGCTTTGCTTCATCTCGCTGACGGCTGTCGCCGTATATCATCTGATCCAGATATCATAATTCAAGCAAGCTTGATTATAACATCTGTCTCATCTGATGCATGGCTCATAGCTTTTACATATGATCGTGGCAAGTTCTTGCGATAACGTCTAACTGCTGTTCGCGAGTCAGGTCGATGAACTTAACTGCGTATCCAGATACACGGATTGTGAAGTTAGCGTATTCTGGTTTCTCTGGGTGTTCCATAGCGTCAACCAGTTTGTCTGTACCAAATACGTTAACGTTCAGGTGATGTGCTCCCTGATCGAAGTATCCGTCCATTACACGTGCAAGATTTTCTTTACGCTCGTCATCTGTGTGTCCAAGTGCACTTGGGCTGATTGTCTGAGTATTAGAAATACCATCCAGAGCCAGCTCGTATGGCAGCTTAGCAACAGAGTTAAGAGATGCAAGAAGTCCGCTCTTTTCTGCACCGTAAGATGGGTTAGCACCTGGTGAAAGTGGTTCTCCTGCTTTTCTTCCATCTGGAAGAGATCCTGTAGCCTTACCATATACTACGTTAGAAGTAATTGTAAGGATTGATGTTGTAGGTACAGAATTTCTGTATGTGTGGCACTTGTTCAGTTTGTGCATGAATGTTTTCAGAAGCCAGATAGCCATGTCATCTGCACGATCATCATCGTTACCGTATCTTGGGAAGTCTCCTTCGATTTCGAAATCTGTTGTGATTCCGTCTTCGTCACGAATAGCTTTAACCTTAGCGTATTTGATAGCGCAAAGTGAATCTACTACGTGAGAGAATCCAGCGATACCTGTTGCGAATGAACGCTTAACATCTGTGTCGATCAGTGACATCTGAGCTGCTTCATAGTAGTATTTGTCATGCATATAGTGGATCATGTTAAGTGTATCAACATACAGTTTGCTTAACCATTCCATCATAGCATCGTATTTTTCCATTACTTCATCGAAGTCAAGGTACTCAGATGTGATTGGTCTGTAAGCAGGTCCAACCTGAACTTTGTTCTTTTCATCAATACCACCGTTGATAGCGTATAACAGACACTTAGCAAGGTTTGCACGAGCTCCGAAGAACTGCATCTCTTTACCTGTCTCTGTAGCAGATACGCAGCAGCAGATTGAATAGTCATCGCCCCATACCGGACGCATAACATCATCGTTCTCATACTGGATTGAGCTTGTTTCAACCGAAATCAGAGCTGCGAACTTCTTGAAGTTCTCTGGCAGTCTTGAAGAGTAAAGTACTGTAAGGTTTGGTTCTGGTGAAGGTCCCATGTTCTTCAGTGTGTGAAGGAAACGATAGTCGTTCTTTGTTACCATAGAACGTCCGTCCTGTCCAAGTCCACCAACTTCCAGTGTTGCCCATGTAGGGTCTCCTGAGAACAGTTCGTTGTATGATGGGATTCTTGCGAACTTAACCATACGGAATTTCATTACCATGTGGTCGATTAATTCCTGAGCTTCTTTTTCTGTGATCTTTCCAGCTTTTAAGTCTCTTTCAATATAGATATCAAGGAATGTAGAGATACGTCCAACACTCATTGCAGCTCCGTTCTGAGTCTTGATTGCTGCAAGATATCCGAAGTACAGCCACTGTACTGCTTCGTGAGCATCTTTAGCCGGCTGTGAAATGTCATAGCCATATACAGCTGCCATTTCTTTCATTTCTTTCAGAGCTTTGATCTGATCTGCAAGCTCTTCACGAAGACGGAAGTCTGTTCCCTTCATTCCGTGTCTTGCATAACGCTCAAAGTCATACTGTTTTTTCTCGATCAGGAAGTCGATACCATAAAGAGCTACACGACGGTAGTCACCAACGATACGTCCACGTCCGTATGTATCCGGAAGACCTGTGATGATCTTGTTGTGTCTTGCTTTCTTCATTTCAGGTGTGTAAATATCAAATACTCCCTGGTTGTGTGTTTTATGATATTTTGTAAAGATCTTATGAAGTTCTTCGCTTGGCTGATAACCGTAAGTTGTACAAGCCTGCTCAGCCATCTTAATTCCACCGTATGGCATAAAAGCTCTCTTCAGAGGTTTGTCTGTCTGAAGACCAACAACCTTCTCAAGATCCTTTGTCTCTTCACTGATGTATCCTGGGCCATATGCTGTAAGACCAGATACTACTTCAGTTTCCATATCAAGAACGCCGCCCTTTGCACGCTCTTCTTTCTGAAGTTCCTGAAGCTTACCCCATAATGTATCGGTTGCTTCTGTTGGTCCTTCCAGGAAGGATTCGTCTCCTTCGTATGGTGTATAGTTCTCCTGGATAAAGCTGCGAACGTCAACTGAGTTCACCCATTCTTTTCCTTTAAAACCAGCCCACTGCTCAAAATGTGCCATCTTTTTGTTCCCCTTTCCTATCTTTCATTTTCTTTTGCGCCGTCAGTATACCATTTCGTGAAGAAAATATCAAGGCTTATTCTGATAATCGTTTTCAAAATCGCCCTTGTATGCAATTTTGTGCAATTTGTGTATATTTATACGAACAATATCGCTTTATTTTGCATTTTTCCAGGCACAATTTTACCTTTTGGGCACTAAAAGATGTGGAGGAACTGACGTTGGCATTCTGATCCCTCTTACATATTTTTGTATAAAAAAGAAGAACCTGCACATTATACAGATTCTCCATTCTTTTGCATTTTATTCTGCAGATGCTTTTTCAACCTGTGCGATGGCTGCTTTCTGCATTGGAATACGGCAGTTCTTGTTGCTTCCGAATTCTACGATTACATCTTCATCACTGATGTCAATCAGTACACCGTAAAATCCGCTTGTTGTCAGTACTGTATCTCCGACTTCCATCTCGTTGATCATTGCCTGAACTCTCTTCTGTTCTTTCTTCTGAGGTCTCATGAAGATCATGTAGAATCCTCCGAAAATAACTGCATATACAACAATTAAAATAACCCAGCTTGTACCGCTGGAGCTCTGTGCTGCTAATGAAAACATCTCTTTTCCTCCTACTTATCTTTAAACACTATTGCTATCATACACAAAAACCTCGTATTCAGCAAGGTTTTTTATGCTTTTTTCATTATTTTATTCATTCTTGCCCGTTACAGCGGCAATTTTTCTCTCTTTATACTCTTTATAACAGTCATGATCGATCGCATCACGGATCTCTTCCATCATTGTATTATAGAAATACAGATTATGAAGTA
>ERZ837487.3065-NODE-3065-length-15782-cov-35.827049_pt1 | contig 15782 bp, 12 predicted proteins | sample MGYA00519911_ERZ837487 | MGnify/ENA primary metagenome ERZ837487 (study PRJEB31850, sample SAMEA3708818) | human gut metagenome | biome: human gut; feature: human-associated habitat; material: faeces | place: China | collected 2014 ...
TTTGCAGCATCCAGTATTATCTGCGCTTTTGGCTTGGCATCTGCCGCACCTCGCTTGCCGTATCGGCACTTAGAATTATGCGGTATTGCCCAAGAAAATGACGGATACTTCGCAAACACAAGCAGGATTTAAGTCTTTTTAATGTAAAATCCGGCTGTGTTTGTAGAAATAGACGATATTTTCGACTTTTCAGATACACCCTAACATAAAACAGGGCGGTTCACACAGAGCCGCCCCTTTTTTGTTCTAATAAAAAACGGGCTGCTGCCCCCCACTGCAAGCCGCAGCACCCGGAACATAAAATAGGAGGAAAGCATGACCTGTACCCACTACAACTTCCCCGTGCCGGAAGAAAAAATGGTGCGTGTAATTACCGATACCGACCTTTGCAACGAAGCGGACGATCCGTTTGCTGTTGTGCAGGCACTGTTGAGCCCCAAGTTTGATAATGTCGGCGTGGTGGCCGCCCACTTTGGCACCCGCGACCCCAACGGAATGCAGAAAAGCTGGCAGGGGCTGAAAGACTTGACGGCCCTGATGCAGCTGACGGTTCCGGTGCTGCACGGTGCGCCCCACGCTTTGCCGGATGCCGCTACCCCGGTGCCCAGTGAAGGCGCGAAGCTGATCATCCGTGAAGCGATGAAAGAGGATACCCGTCCGCTGTTTGTGCTGCTGCTTGGCCCACTGACCGATTTGGCCAGCGCCTATTTGCAGGAACCCCGCATTGCGGGCCGGCTGACCGCAATCTGGATCGGCGGCGCACCGTACCCTGTGGGCGGGCCGGAGTTCAACCTGGGCAATGATGTCAACGCCGTCAACGTGGTGTTTGGCAGCACCATGCCGGTGTGGCAGGTGCCCAAAAATGTGTACGAGATGATGCCGGTCAGTATGGCGGAACTGGAATACCGTGTGCGCCCCCAGGGAGCCGTGGGCCGCTACCTGTTTGACCAGCTGGTGGCTTACAGCCAAACGCCGGAATCCCGCGCCAGCGCGTTCCGCACGGGCGAAAGCTGGGTTTTGGGCGATAACCCCGCCCCCGGCCTGCTGCTGTATGAACACCGCTTCCAGTTTGACTGGGTGCCCGCGCCCTATGTAACGGCGGACCAGACTTATGCCGCCATCGGCCGCAATCGGCCCATCCGGGTGTATAAGGGGATCGACAGCCGTCTGATCCTGGATGATCTGTACGCCAAGCTGGCGTTGTTTGCCCAGTATATGGCGCAAAAGGGGGAGTGAACCATGCTGACTGTGACCGGCCTCTGGTTTGACCATGAGCGGACCCCCGTTGGGCTGGACCATACCCCCGTGTTCGGCTGGCAGCTGGAAGGGAACTGCCGGAACATCCGCCAGACGCAGTACCGCCTGCAAGTTGCCCTGACCCCGGATTTTGCCGCGTTGCTGTACGATGAAACCTGTGAAACCGGAAACTCCACCGCGGTGCACGCGGCGGGCCTGACGCTGCAATCACTGCAAAAATATTACGCCCGTGTGCAGGTTTGGGCCGATACCGCTGCTGGCCCCCAGCAGACCCTGTGGAGCGAACCGGCGGTGTTCATCACCGCCCTGCTGGACCCGGCAGCCGAGTGGAAAGCCGAGTTTGTGAGCGCGGAATCCCCCAAAACCTGCAGGAAATCCTCCGCCGGTACAATGGTGCGCGCGGCGTTCACCGTAAAGCCGGGGCTGCGGGCCGCGTATGCCTGCACCACGGCGCTGGGGCTGTATAATGTTTATCTCAACGGCCAAAAGGTCAGCACCGATGAGATGACCCCCGGCTGGACAAGCTATAACCGCCGCCTGCTCTACCAGACCTATGAGGTCACTGCCATGCTGCACCCCGGCCTCAACATGGCCGGGGCAATGCTGGGGGCCGGGTGGTACAAGGGTGTGATGGGCCTGACCCGCTCCCGCAACAACTATGGCGATACCACCGCCTTTGCCATGCAGTTGACCCTTGTGTATGCCGATGGCACCCGTGAAACCGTGAACACCGGCCCAGCATGGCAGGGAACAAAGGCACCCGTGATATTCTCAGAGATTTACCACGGAGAAGCATACGATGCCGCGCTGGAACTGCCCCACTGGGCCGAATGCGAAACGCCGGAAAACACCCCCGCAGGCCGCTGGCACGCCGTGCACACCGTGCCGTACCCTGCCGCCAAACTGGCCGCCCAGGCCGCAGGCAAGGTATGCGTGCAGCAGCGCATCCCGGCGCAGCGAGTGTTTACCGCGCCGGATGGCAGCACAGTGGTGGATTTTGGCCAGAACATGGCGGGCCGGGTGGAAATTACCGTGCAGGGTACAGCCGGGCAGGCGGCTGAACTGCGCTGCTTTGAGGAGCTGGACGCCGATGGCAACCCCTACCTGGCCAACCTGCGCAAAGCCCGCACCACCATGCAATATACCTTTGCCCGCAGCCAAACGGTGACCTGGCAGCCGCAGTTTACCTATATGGGATTCCGCTATGCGCTGGTGGTGCAGTGGCCGGGAAAACCGGAACCGGCCAATTTTACCGCCTGCGTGCTGCACAGCGCCATGCAGCCGGCGGGGGAGTTTACCTGTTCCGAACCGCTGGTGAACCAGTTGAACCATAACATTTTGTGGGGGCTGAAAAGCAACTTTTTGGATGTGCCCACCGATTGTCCCCAACGCGATGAACGCCTTGGCTGGACCGGCGATGCACAGATTTTTTGCGAGACCGCCTGCTGGCTGGCCGATACCTGGACTTTTTACAGCAAGTGGCTGAAAGACCTTGCCGTGGACCAGCTGCCGGACGGCGGCGTGGCCAATGTGGTGCCCAATATTGAGGAAACCCACACCGAGGCCAACTGGCTGATGAAAAACTGCCCATATGGCGCTTCCGGCTGGGGCGATGCCGCGACTGTGATCCCCTGGGTGCTGTACCAGATGTATGGCGACGATACCATTCTGCGCAGCCAGTACCCCAGCATGAAGCGCTGGGTGGATTTTATGCGCGCCAACACCCAAAACGGTCTGTTTGATTTCAAGATGCAGCTGGGCGACTGGGTGGCGCTGGACGCCGAACCGGGCAGTTATTTTGGCGCAACCCCCACGGCGCTGACCAGCCAGGCGTACTATGCGCTTTCGGCCCAGCTGCTGGCGCTGGCGGCGGAGGTACTGGGCAACCGGCAGGATGCAGAGCTTTACGCGGGGGTTCACCGCCAGGCAGCCCAAGATTTTGCCGCAAACTTTTTTACTCTGGATGGTGCAATGACCGCCCAGACCCAGACAGCCCATATTCTGGCCCTACGCTTTGGCCTGACCCCGCAAAAGTGGAAGCAGAAAACGATCCAGCGCCTGCTGGAACTGTTGGAACAACAAAACGGGCATTTGGTTACCGGCTTTTTGGGCACACCGTATTTCTGCGCGGCGCTCAGCCAGAATGGCTGCTGGCAGCAGGCGTATGACCTGATGTTGAAAAAAGATTACCCCGGCTGGCTGTATCAGGTGCTGCAGGGGGCCACCACTGTGTGGGAACACTGGGATGGCCGCCGCCCGGACGGCACGATGTGGTCCGCGGGGATGAACTCTTTCAACCATTACGCATACGGCGCGGTAGGGGCATGGCTGTACGGCGAGTGCGCCGGTATTGGCCAGCAGCCGGGCACGGCAGGTTTTTGCGCCGCACGGCTGGCCCCGCGCCCCGGTGGCGGGCTGCGCTGGGCCCAGGCCTGGCACCAGACCCCCTTTGGCCGCTATGCCCTGCAGTGGCAAGTTGATGACGGGAAAATCACCGTTACGGCGGCAATTCCACCCAATGCAGCGGCAAAAATCTGCCTGGAACCCGGTGCCAAGCTGCTGGAAACGGACGGCCTGACCTTTGCGGAACAAAACGGATGCCCTACCGCCCAAGTGGGCTCCGGCCAGTATCAAGTCAGCTATGCGATGGAGTAGTAATTGAACCAAAGCGTTCCTTTATGGTACAATAGCCCCAAAGAAATACAACGATTACCCGCGGAAATAGAAAAAGTACTGCAGGCGAAAGGGGAAAGGGAAACATGCAAATCAAATCTGTTGCTGTTCTGGGGGCCGGTGCAGTCGGCTCTTATGTCATCTGGGGACTCAGCTCCCGCAAGGATATTCGCCTTGCTGTAATTGCCGAAGGCCCGCGTGCCGAACGGCTGAAACAACAGGGGATCACCATCAACGGCACCACCTACCGCCCGCAGGTTTGGACCCCGCAGGAAGCAAACGGCGTGGATCTATTGGTGGTTGCGCTGAAATACGGTGCGCTGCCCGGCGCACTGGACAGCATTGCCGCCGCCGTTGGCCCCAACACCACCGTGATGAGCCTGATGAACGGTGTGGACAGTGAGGAAATCATCGCCGCCAAAATCGGTGCGGAACATGTTCTGCCCTCCCTCATCAAGGTGGCCTCCCACAAGGAAGCCGACGGCTACCATTTCAACCCCGAAACCACCATCGGCATTATCTATGGCGAGCTTGCCGCACCGCTGAAAAGCGAGCGCGTGCAGGCGGTGGAAGCATTGCTTGCCGGTACGGGCATTCATTCCCGCGTTACCCCGTATATTAAGGAAGAAATCTGGAGCAAGTTCCGCCTGAATGTCTGCAACAATCTGCCGCAGGCCATTTTGGGCGCGGGCGTTGGCTGTTACCAGAGCAGTGCCCACATGAAAGCCATCAGCGATGGTTTGTGCCATGAGCTGGAGGCCATTGCCGTGGCAAAGGGCATTGATTTGAGCAAGGTGGATGCAAGTTCCCGCCATGGCAGCCTGGTCCCACCTGCAACGCGCTATTCCACGTTACAGGATCTGGATGCCGGGCGGCACACCGAAATTGACATGTTCTCCGGTGCGCTGATGCGGATGGGGCAGGAACTTGGCATTCCCACGCCGTATAACGAGTATACCTATCACATGATCAAGGCACTGGAAGAAAAGAACGATGGCCTGTTTGATTATGTGGCCAAGGCAAGCGATTTGACCTGCGCCAAATAAGCGGGCGAGAGGGAAAAGCATAAAAGCGTTCTATCGGATGCGCCAAGGCCAGTGCGATTCGTTGCTGACCTGCTGCACGGTAATTTTGCGTTTTGAGGATGGGCGCATCAAAGCCCAGTACCCTATGGATGCAGCCGGGGCAGAAAAGGTGAAACACTTTTTTACCGCAAAACCGGACGCACAGGAAGAAAAAGAATTAAGGCAATACCGCATAATTCTAAGTGCCGATACGGCGAGCGAGGTGCGGCAGATGCTAAGCCAAAAGCGCAGATAATACTGGATGTCTTATCGAGCATTTTGGCAACGCAGATGCCGTGCCGCAGCTGCCGGAGCGGTGCTTAAGCCGCAAGGCGGGAATTGTGCGGTGTTGCCTTAACAACGATAAAAATAACAATAATACGCGAATAAAAACGCCAGAGCAGCAACCCTTACCGGGTGCTGCTCTGGCGTTTTTGCTTGCTGTTCCGTCTGCCTTTATGGGGTTAAAAAGGCAGGGGATTACTTTTTAATCTTGATCAGCTGGGCGTTCAGGCTGGGCAGGAATTTATCCCCCAGCAGGTCGGTGGAGATCATGCCGCTCATGTGTTCGGGGCTCATGCCGCTCATCATGCTCCACATCCCTTGGCCGGGTTTCAGGTCAAAGTTGGTGACCAGCTTTACGGCCTTGGCAACAATGGCAAAAGCTTCCTCATTCTTGGCCAGCTCTGCCATAGAGTCCTTGATATTATAGTACCCATCGGGGAATTCCATCGGGGATTCCAGATCCAGGCTGCCCATCTGCTTAAACCAGTTGGCAACGCCCTCCTGGCGCTCATTGAACTCCGGCAGGGTGTAGCAGGCGGGCTCTTTCTCTACCTTTTCCAGCGTGATGGAATCCTTGGCGGAACCGGCCACGGCCAGCAGGGTGTTAAAGCCCTCGGCCAGCGCCACGGTAAAGTGGAACACGCGGTGGGCCTGCTGGGTGCCAACTTCCTTGCCGTTCAGGTACAGGGTCACGCAGTCCTGATTGGAGTAAACCTTGACTTCGGTGGTTTCCCCGGCGCGCTGGGCATAGCGGCGGCCGTTGATGTGCACCATCGGGTCCTTGGTCCAGTATGCCTGGTACAGGTAGAAGCTGTCCTTGCGGGTTTTGCGGTCAATGGTAACAAGGCCCTTATTGTTGCGGCCTGCTACGCCGCCCTCGTTGCGGGCTGCACAGCCAAAGTCGAACATGTTCCATACATGGCTGGCCCAGATCCAGGGACGATCCTCAAAGGCCTGTGCCATATATTCATGGTATACGGCCTGGTATTCCTCGGTATAATCCTTGCACTGGGGGGTGCTGCTGTGCCAGTTGATGATGCCTTCGCAGCCGTATTCCGAAACGCCAAGACAGATATCGGGGTGCTCGGCGTGGAACTTGTCCAGCCAGGGACCATTGTCCTCAATCTTGCCGCCATACCAGCCAAAGTAGTGGTTGTAGCTTTCCAGGTCGGTGATGTGGTGCATGGGGCCGTCGGTCGGGGTGTGCGAAACATGGGCAATGGTGGTGGAACGGGTGGGATCCAGCTCCTTACACAGCTTCTGCAGGTCGTGGTGGCGTTCCACCAGCTCCTGGCTGATGCCGCCAATCAAAATTTCGTTGGAAATGCCCCAGAACATGATGGATGGGTGGTTGTAGTTCTGGATGATCAGCTCGGTCATCTCGCGGCGGCAGTGTGCGTGGGCATCCTCGCCGGGTTTGAACACGCTGATGAACGGAATCTCGGCCCAAACGGCAAAACCGATGGAGTCGCAGGCGTTATAGAAATCCTGACTGTGCTGGTAGTGGGCCAGACGAATGGTGTTGGCACCGACTTCCTTGATCATCTGGGCATCTTCGTAATGGTCGTCAATGCTCAGAGCGTTGCCTTTGTACAAGCGGTCCTGATGGCGGGAAACACCGCGCAGCGGGGTGGGCACGCCATTGATGGAAAAGCCGCCGTCCGGGGTGACGGTGTAGCTGCGCACACCAACATTGACGTACAGATCATCATAGGATTCATTGCGGCGCTGCAGGCGGGCAATTACGGTGTACAGGTTGGGCTCGTCCATGCTCCACAGCTCCGCATCAGGCACATACAGGGTAACGGCGGTGTTATCAGCCGGGCGGGTGGCGGAAGCAACCTCAAATCCATAGGGATCTTCAATGCTGTACTGCACGGTAAAGTTTTCGTCCGGGTTGGTCACATAGCTTTTGATTTCGAACGTGGCGCCGCCGTCCGCTGCCGGTTTTGGGGTAACTTTAATGCCGGGGCCGCCGAAATAATCCAGGTCAAAGTGGGTGTTGGGCACGCTGATCAGGTTGACGCCGCGGTACAAGCCGCCATAGAACGTGAAGTCGGCGGAAGAGGGATACATGGACGGCGTATCTTCGTTGCTGACTTCAATGGTCAGCTCGTTCTCGCCGTCATGGCACAAATCCGTCACATCAGCGCGGAAAATGGAGTAACCGCCCTCGTGGGTGGTGGCAACCGTTCCGTTGACCTTGACGGTAGCGGAAAGGGCTGCGGCCAGAACTTCAATATAGGTGCGGCCGCCGGCCAAAGGCTGCTTGGGCGCAGTAAAGGTGCGGGTGTAAACACCGGTGGTGCGCAGATAGCTGCCGTTGCCGTCCATGCCATCCACCGCGTTCCAGGTGTGGGGCAGGGTAACCGCTTCAGCCGGGCGTTCGCCCTTGGGGAAGGTCAGGGTCCAGTTTTCGTTCAGGGAAACTACGTTACGCATGGCAAATCTCCTGTCTTGTTGTGGTTTGTGGTGCGGAATGTTATTTTATGATGGGTTTATTGTACCACAGCGTCCGACAGGATTTTAGAAAGTTTTTATGATGAAATAGTAGAATTTTCAGTAGAATGATTTGTAAAATGCAGGACTGAATAAAAACTGCTTGCAGTGCTTGCAGCAGTTCTTTTATGGTACTTGATGATAAAAGGTTGCCGCCTGCATTTTTCGATAGCGCACCAATTTTTGAGCGGCGCACCTGCGCCGCGGTTCAAAAGCAGTGTTCTTTTTTAATTTATGACAATACCGCATAATTCTAAGTGCCGATACGGCGAGCGAGGTGCGGCAGCCGCCGGAGCGGTGCTTAAGCCGTAAGGCGGGAATTGTGCGGTATTGCCTAAGGAATCTCCCTGTTCTGTTGTCAATCCAAAACGATTTTCCTCAGTCGCTCCAAATCATCCTCATCCGGATGGGAGAGAGCACGGTCAAAGTTCTCAATCAGCGCGTCAATGTTTGCCGGATGCTCCGGCTGTGTCTTCATTTTCATATAACGATCCCGTACCGACTGCGGCATTTTGCCCTGACACATATACTCTCCGAACACGGAGTTGCTTGGGCCAAGAGACTGCTTAACATGCTCAAGGATCTTCTGAAAATATGCCTCGCTGCCGCCAAAGCCCGCCGTCCCGAATAGAAAAACCTTTTTGTCTCTCAGCTTTGACAGGAGTTCCAAGGTTGCACTGTCCGCGTTGCCCTTATCCGTCCAGAACCCGATATAGAGTATTTCGGAGTGCAGTTCTTCCGCTTTCGGCGCACCGAAATAGTCACAGTCTTCTGCCGGAAGCACCGCGCGAATTGTATCAGCAAGTTTTTTTGTGTTGCCGGTCAAGCTGCTGAATATGATCGAATATTTTTCCTTATCCATAGTAAAAGCCTCCTGTCTAATCAAATCGGCATCGGTGTCCGGGCAATCAGAATGACCGCCAGAATCGCGCCCACAAACGCTGCAGCACCGATGACAGCCAACACCTTTTTGTTGGTTTTCTTCTTCGCTGCTTTGCAGATCAGAGCGGCGCAAGCTATGCAGACAGCCGCAGCAATAAGCGCAATGCCAAGTGTTTCCCATAACCACGACAATTCATTGATCCAGTTCATAACATCACCTGTCTTTCTCCATTCTCTTCCGGATGCGCTTAGTCCATTAAGCCGTATTTCTTATAGGTGTTCAGCAGCTGCTTATAAAAGAGCCGGTTGCCGAAAAACTGCCGATACGTCGCGGACTTCTCTCGACCTTCGGCTTTGAGGCGTTCCATCTCCTCCGCCTCGTAAGAGGCTTGTGCCTTGAGATCATTGAGCATCTTTTCAAAGGCTTCCAATCGTTCCATGGGCTTCCCTCCAAAGTGGTCTTGTTACTTGTGCTGCGCAAGCGCATACGCCTGTGCCACCCATTCAAAGAGTTCTTCATCCAGATCAGCAGGATCGCTGATCACGAAATGTGTTGTCCAGCGACCCGGATAGGGTTCTGTTTTCACTGCCACACGGTCAGAAACCAACGGTTCTGAAAGCCCAAGCGTAAGGACAAAATACCGTTCCGGCAAGTCTGCCTTCTTCTTTACCCGCAGAAAGGAAACACAAGCGAAAAGATGGCGGTTATAAAAGGAAATGCCGTTCTCGTACCGGGTAATCATACGTTTGTTGAGCCCCAGTGCATCGGCTACTTCCTGCTGGGTCAGCTTCCGCTTCTCCCGTTCAGCCTTGAATTTCTCTCCAAACGCCATTTTGGTGATCACTCCTGTCCACAAAAAGCTTGAGCCATCAAATTGCGCAAGTCTATGGCGAAGGCATTTGAGGTGCGTATCATAATGACTGAGCAATCCAACTGTTCATAGCATATCCTGAATGGCTCATCCCGTCAAGAAACATGGGGAGTCGTACACGAAAAAGTTACATCTTTTGAGCAGTTCAAATGAACAGGCATTTGTACTGCCGAAAATCGTCCGTACCGGCATACACCGGTGTGAAGGAACCGGTGTAAGAAATACGGAAATGGCTGCACGATACAGAAAAGGATACGCCCCGGTTACGCTGGGTGTGGACAGGTTGCGGCTTACAATATAAAAGGAGAAGCCAGAACTGCAGGAAACATGCGGTGCTGAAGATGTGCCAACCTCATCCAATCCAAATCCCCAATCCCACCTCCGTCCCACCGCCTATTCGGCCTTCAACTTCGACCATATCACATTTTGCAATATTTAGGCTACAAAATGTGAGGAAAAAATAAACGAATTTTGATATGATAGGGATGAAATAAAAGGCTGCTATGGATTATGGGTAAAGGAATGGCGTTTTCTGTTCAATATGCCCACTGACGAGCAGAAAGTGCGTGACCGTAATTTTTAAGCAGGCCAAAAAAATGGACAAATACATGAAACAGAAAAGGGAAGGAGCTTGTACATGAAAGTTTGCTACACGGCAGGCCCGGTCAAAAAGCTGGAAAACTGCTTCTCGGTTTCCACCAATGCGGTGGAGATCCGCATCTGGTTTTTGACGGACGATATTCTGCGTATCCGCGCCGGTTTTGATGGGGACTGGGACGAAGCGTCCTACAGTCTGACCATGACCGCCTGGGACTCCCGCACGGACGAGCTGATGAAGGACTGCCGCAAGCGCGTGCAGACCGCCGTTGCCGAACTGACCGATGGCGACAAGCAGGCCGTGATCCAGGGCAGCCGCCTGAAGGTGGTTGTGGAAAAGGCACCCTTCCGTATCATGGTATACGATAAAGATGGCAGCCTGCTGCATGCAGATATTCCCGACCTTGCTTATCGTGAGGATTCCAACCACCGCCGCATGCACGCTTCCCAGATCGAAGCCGATGACTGCTTCTATGGCTTTGGCGAAAAATCCGGCGAGATCAACAAGGCTGAAAAGTACATGAACATGGCCCCCGGCGATGCCATGGGCTACAATGCCAAGGAGACCGATTCCCTGTACAAACACATTCCGTTCTACATCAAGCTGAACCGCGGTACTAAACAGGCAGTTGGTTACTTTTACCACAACACCGCTGAATGTGATTTCAACATGGGCCGCGAAAAGCGTAACTACTGGCACCGTTACTCCACCTACCGCACCGATGCCGGGGATGTGGATCTCTTCCTGATCGCAGGCCCCTCCATCCGCGATATCATTGAGCGTTACACCGATCTGACCGGCAAGTCCGTCATGCTGCCCAAAGCAGCGCTGGGCTATCTGGGCAGCTCCATGTACTACCCCGAATTGCCGGAAAACAGCGATGACGCTGTGCTGGAATTCATTGATACCACCCATGAGGAGGACATCCCCGTGGACGGCTTCCAGCTTTCCTCCGGCTACTGCGCCGTGGAAACCGAGCAGGGCATCAAGCGCTGCACCTTCACCTGGAACAACAAGCGCTTTAAGGACCCCGCTGACTGGTTTGCCCAGATGGTCAAGCGCGGCATTATCGTTTCGCCCAACATCAAACCCGGCATGCTGCTGGTTCACCCCCTGTTGGAAGAGATGAAGGCAAAGGATATGTTCCTGCCCGCATCCGATGACAACGCCGGTGTGGACGGCCTGGCGGTGGGCACCTGGTGGGGCGGCCCCGGCCTGTTTGTGGACTTTACCAAGCAGTCCACCCGCGAACACTGGAAACAGTACATCAAGGACGCCCTGCTGCGTTACGGCTGCCGCTCCCTGTGGAACGACAACTGCGAGTATGACAGCATGGTGGACAAGGATGCCAAGGTTTACTTTGAAGGCAAGGGCAGCACCATCGGCACCATGAAGCCGGTGATGAGCAACCTGATGTGCCAGCTTTCCAACGAAGCCATTGAAGAGTACGACCCCAACTGCCGTCCTTTCTCTGTCTGCCGTTCCGGCCATGCCGGCATCCAGCGTTACGCCCAGGTTTGGGCAGGCGATAACCTGACCCACTGGGATACCCTGAAATACAACATTGCCACCATCCTGGGCATGGCCCTGTGCGGCGTTTCTAACCACGGCTGCGATATCGGCGGCTTCTATGGCCCCGCACCGGAGGCCGAGCTGTTCGTGCGCTGGGTGCAGAACGGCATCTTCCAGCCGCGCTTCTCCATCCATTCCACCAACACCGACAACACCGTGACCGAGCCCTGGATGTTCAGTGATAAAAAGCAGTACATCCGCGATGCCATCAATTTCCGCTACAAGCTCAGCCCGATGCTGTATTCCCTGATGGTGCGCGCCCACGAAAGCGGCCTGCCGATCTGGCAGCCCACCTTCGCCGTGTTCCAGAACGACCCCGCCACCTATGATGAGGGCGTTGACTTCATGTTTGGCGATTCTCTGTTGGTTGCCAACGTTGTGGAAAAGGGCCAGACCGTGCGCCCTGTCTACCTGCCCAGGACCGAGAACGAAAACGAGCGCTTCTACAACTTCTACACCCGCGAGGAGTACGCTCCCGGCCAGACGATCGAGGTACCGGTCGATATTTCCAGCATCCCGCTGTTTGTGCGCAGCGGTGCTATCCTGCCCATGAGCGGCAACCGCCTGCACAACCTGATGACCGAAAAGACCACTGAGCTGGAGATCCTGATGGCACCGGATGTGGATTCCGAGTTTGTTCTGTACGAGGATGACGGCTGCACCAATGAGTACCTGAAGGGCGCTTACCTCAAGACCCGCATTGCCGTGACCGCAGGCGTAAAGACTTACGTTCACTTTACCAACGAGGGCGATTACGATACCGCTGTGGAAAGCATGTATCTGGATATGATCCACCGCGAAAAATCCCCGTTCTATGTGCAGTTGGACGGCAAGGAGCTGCCGCACTTCCTGCACCGCCGCAAGTTTGAGGAAGCCGAGAGCGGCTGGTACTACAGCCAGCGCCTGAAGAGCGTGCAGGTCAAATACCCCAACCCCAAAAAGGACCATGAGATCATGGTCTCGTTTGAGCAGTTTGATCTGATTGGTATGTAACGCGCCGTAAAACGCGATACAAAATAGAAGGAGGAAACAAAATGTTCAAAAAGATTGCAGCGCTGGCAACGGCTGCTGTGCTGTGCGCCGGGCTGATGGCTGGCTGCGGCGCATCCAGCACTACGGCTGACACCAGCTACAGCGCAGAAAACCCACTGGTTCTGACGCTGGCCCACGGCCTGTCCGAGGCCCACACCGTCCACATTGCCATGACTCAGTTTGCTGAGGAAGTGAACGAAAAGACCGATGGCCGCGTCCAGGTCAAGATCTTCCCCAATGGCCAGCTCGGCAGCGAAAACGAGAACCTGGAGCAGCTGCAGGCAGGCGTTATCGCCATGACCAAGGTTTCTGCTCCCGGTCTGGCAACGTACAACGAAGCCTACAACGCATTCGGCCTGCCTTACATCTTTAATGATACCGAGGATTTCTACCATGTCATGGACTCCCAGCAGATGCAGGATTTCTTCCTCTCTACCGGCGATGACGGCTTTGTTACCCTGACCTATTACACCTCCGGCGCCCGCTCTTTCTACACCAAAGACAGAGCCATCCGCACCCCGGCTGACCTGAAGGGCCTGAAGATCCGCGTGCAGGACATGAAGTCCCAGACCGATATGATGAACTATCTGGGCGGCATTCCCGTTGCCATGTCTTACGGCGATGTGTATACCTCCCTGCAGACCGGCATCATTGACGGCACCGAAAACAACGAAACCGCACTGACCACCGGCAAGCACGGCGAAGTGTGCAAGGTCTACTCCGTTGACCAGCACGCCATGATCCCCGACGTTCTGATCATGAGCGAAAAGGTATGGAAGCAGATCTCCCCGGAAGATCAGGAGATCATTCTGGAAGCTGCCCACAACTCCACCGAGGCCCACAAAGTCATGTGGGACACCGCCATTGACGAAGCTGTGAAGGAAGCACAGGAAACCATGGGCGTTGAGTTTGTTTACGATGTAGACAAGGAAGCTTTCCGCGAAGCAACCCAGCCCATGATCGAAGCATACGAAGAACAGTATCCCGGCGTTAAGACCCTGATGGATACGATTGAAGCTGCACGAGAGGGGGAATAAAACATGAAACAGTTTTTGGGTAAAGTAAAGTTCTGGATGGATAAGTTCCTCAGCATTGCCTGCGCCGTTCTGCTGTCTTTCATGACCATCCTGGTTCTCATCCAGGTGTTCTCCCGTTATGTCCTCAACAGCCCCGTTGCCTTTACGGAGGAACTGGTGCGCTACAGCCTGATCTGGACCGGCTTTATCGGTGCAGCTTACGCATTCTCCACCCGCGAGCATATGTCCCTGACGCTGGTGCGCGATAAATTCACCGGCAAAGCCCACACCGCTCTGCTGGTTGCCATCGACGGCCTGATCCTGCTGCTGGCGATCTTCGTCATCACCATCGGCGGCTTCAAGCTGGCTGTTTCTGCCAGCCGTGAATTCTCCGCTCTGCTGGGCATCCCCCGCAGTCTGGTGTACTCCATCGCTCCGATTTCCGGCATTTTCATCATCATCGCCCAGATCATCAACATTTATGAAGATATCACCGGCGAAAAAGTTGACTGCTAAGGAGGGCACAGAACAATGAGCATTACACTGACAACCGTTATCCTTTTTGCTGTGTTCGGCGTGCTGCTGTTTTTGGGCGTGCCCATCTCCATCAGCATCGTGGTTTCTTCCATTGTAACCGCCATGTCCACCCTGTCTTGGGACCAGATCACCTTTATCACCATGCAGAAGATGAACTCCGGCGTTGAGTCTTTCTCTCTGCTGGCTGTGCCCCTCTTCATCCTGGCTGGCAACATCATGAACAACGGCGGTATTGCCAAGCGCCTGGTCAACTTTGCCCAGCTGTTCGTTGGCAAGATCCCCGGCTCCATGGCACAGGCCAACATCCTGGGCAACATGCTGTTCGGCGCACTGTCCGGTTCCTCCGTTGCTGCTGCTTCCGCCATGGGCGGTTGCATCAGCCCCATTGAGGAAGAAAACGGCTATGACCCCGCTTACTCTGCAGCAGCCAACATTGCTTCCGCCCCTACCGGCCTGCTGATCCCGCCTACCTCCGCATTCATTGTTTACTCCACCGTTGCTGGCGGTGTTTCCATCTCCACCCTGTTCATGGCTGGTTACGTTCCCGGCATCCTGATGGGCCTGTGCTGCATGCTGGTTGCCTTTATCGGCGCCAAAAAGGCAGGCATGAAAGCTACCGGTTATGATAAGAGCAAGAGCATCGGCAAGACCATTTGGGACGCTGTGCCCTCTCTGCTGCTCATCGTCATCGTTATCGGCGGTATCGTTTCCGGTATCTTCACCGCTACCGAGGGCGCTGGCATCGCAGTTCTGTACTGTCTGATCCTCTCCATCGTCTACAAGAGCATCACGTTCAAGAGCTTCTTGAAGATCCTGCTGGATTCCGCCAAAACTTCCGGTATCATCCTGTTCCTGATCTCCGCTTCCTCCGCCATGTCCTTTGTTATGGCTTACTCCGGCATCCCGGCAGCCATCTCCAACGGCCTGATGAGTCTGACCAGCAACAAGTACATCATCTTCCTGCTGATGAACATCATCCTGCTGGTGATCGGCATGTTCATGGATATCACCCCGGCCATCCTGATCTTTACCCCGATCTTCCTGCCCATCGCTACCAGCTTTGGCATGACCGAGATCCAGTTCGGCGTTATGCTCATCTTCAACATGTGCCTGGGCAACATCACCCCGCCGGTTGGCTCCGTTCTGTTTGTCGGCTGCGGCATTGGCCATGTTTCCATCGAGCAGGTCACTTCCAAGCTGATCCCGTACTTTGTCGCATTGGTGCTGGCCCTGCTGGCTGTTACCTATATCCCGGCACTGTCTCTGGGTCTGCCCAGTCTGATGGGCCTGATCTGATAGCAGGCTTTGCCCCGTAACTCAACAATAGCATAAACAAAAACGGCACCGCTGCCCAAAGGGAAAAACCCGGGCGGCGGTGCTGTTTTTGCTAAGGTTCCAGATACACTTTAGGGTGTTGAAGCGACCGGTTTCTGCACAATACCTAAGGCAACACCGCACAATTCCCGCCTGACGGCTTAAGCACCGCTCCGGCGGC
>ERZ837487.3083-NODE-3083-length-15710-cov-19.159055_pt1 | contig 15710 bp, 14 predicted proteins | sample MGYA00519911_ERZ837487 | MGnify/ENA primary metagenome ERZ837487 (study PRJEB31850, sample SAMEA3708818) | human gut metagenome | biome: human gut; feature: human-associated habitat; material: faeces | place: China | collected 2014 ...
TTGGCACACAAAAGAGAACGTACCCGGCGGCCATGCTTCTTGCAAAAGGCAAAAAGCCTGCCCCACACGACCACATTCTGCCCGGGAAGCGGTTACCCCAGTTCCTTTGCAGCCACGTCCAGAGCTACCTCAATGACCTTGTCCATGTCGTAATATTTGTACTCACCCAGACGGCCGCCGAAGATCACGCCCGGCTCGGCGTCGGCCAGCTTCTTGTATGCGGCATACAGTTCGCCGTTCTTCTCGTCGTTGACCGGATAATACGGCTCATCGCCCTTTTTCCACTCGGCGCTGTACTCGCGGCTGATGACCGTCTTTGGCTGGGTGCCGAACTCGAAGTGCTTGTGTTCGATGATGCGGGTGTAGGGGGTCTCTGCATCGGTGTAGTTGACCACCGCGTTGCCCTGATAGTTGTCAGTGTCCAGCACTTCGGTCTCAAAGCGGACGCTGCGGTACTGCAGAGCACCCAGCTGATAATCAAAGTAGGCATCCACCGGGCCGGTGTACACCACCTTGTCGGCCAGTGCGTTCAGGTTTTCACGGTCGGCCAGATAGTCCACATTCAGGCGCACCTCGGTGCCTTCCAGCATCTTTTCCACCATGGCGGTGTAGCCGCCGCCCGGAATGCCCTGATACAGCGCGTTGAAATAGTTGTCGTCGTAGGTAAAACGCACCGGCAAACGCTTGATGATGAAAGCCGGCAGCTCGGTGCAGGGGCGGCCCCACTGCTTGCCGGTATAGCCCTTGATGAGCTTTTCGTAGATGTCGGTGCCCACCAGACTGATGGCCTGCTCTTCCAGATTCTTCGGCTCGGTGATGCCTGCTTCGGCGCGCTGCTGCTCGATCTTAGCCTTTGCCTCGGCGGGGGTCACCACGCCCCACATCTTATTGAATGTGTTCATGTTGAAGGGCAGGTTGTAGATCTCGCCATGGTAGTTTGCCACCGGGCTGTTGGTGTAGCGGTTGAACTCGGCAAACTGGTTCACATACTGCCACACGGCCTTGTTGTTGGTGTGGAAGATATGCGCACCGTAGCGGTGGACATTGATGCCTTCCACCGGCTCGGTGTAAATGTTGCCGGCAATGTGGCCGCGCTTGTCGATGACAAGGCACTTTTTTCCGGTTTTCTTTGCCTCGTGGGCGAACACGGCACCGTAAAGGCCGGCGCCGACGATAAGATAATCATAGGGCTTCATGCGGGGTTCCTCCCTGTTTCTGTTATTTTTCCCCGGCAACGCTCTTTTTCTGCGATGCCCAGTATTGGTCGATGGCGTCCTCGATGCGGGCACGGGCTGCTTCCGGGGTGATATGCTTGAGCTGTGCCGCCGCCATGGTCTGGTGACCGCCGCCGCCCAGACTTTCCATGATGACCTGCACGTTCACAGCGCCCAGACTGCGGGCCGAGATGTTCACGCCGCTGCCCACCTGCACCGCCACAAAGCTGGCGTCCACGTTCTGGATGCGCAGCAGGTCGTTGGCGGCCTGTGCAATGGCCACACGGGCTTCCGGGGCGATCTCGCCGCCCACCGAAATGGCGCAGTTCTTGTACATCTGTGCCCGCTCCACCAGTTCAGCCTTGGCGGCATACTCCACCATGCTCACATCGAACAGCTGGCGCACCCGCTCGGTCTCCGCGCCGTAGCGGCGCAGGGCGGCAGCGGCTTCAAAGGTACGCACGCCGGTGTGCAGAGTAAAGTCCTGCGTATCCAGCATGATGCCGGACAGCAGGCCTTCGGCCTCCACACGGTTGGGCTTGTCATCACGGTCGCCGACGTACTGCAGCAACTCGGTGACAAGTTCGCTGGCCGAAGAAGAATACGGCTCGTGGCAGACCAGCACCGGGTTCTCGATGTAGCCCACGCCTTTGCGGTGGTGATCGATGACGGCTACCTTGCCGCATTTTTCCAAAATCTCCTTGCTCTCCACAAGGTCCACCTGATATGTATCCACCACGATGCACAGCGTCTTTTTGGAGATGATGGGCAGTGCGTCCTTCGGGTCGATGAAGTCATCCTTCTGCCCGGCTTTGCACAGTGCATCGATCAGACTGCCCGCCAGTGTGGCGTCCCGCCGGACGGCAATGACCGCCGGCACATCGCAGATCTTACAGATGCGCAGCACACCCTCGGCTGAACCGATGGCATCCAGATCGCTCATGCGGTGGCCCATGATGACCACATGGTCGGCTTCCTTGATGAGTTTGACCAGCTGGTCGGCCACGATGCGGCTGCGCACCTTGCTGCGCTTTTCCACGCCGTGGCTCACACCGCCGTAAAAGGTAAAGCCGTCCGGCGTCATTTCGGCGGCCTGATCGCCGCCGCGGCCCTGCGCCATGTCCAGTGCCTGCACGGCCATATCCTGCGCTTCCCGCAGGGTCTTGGCTCCGCGGCCGATGCCGATGGACAGCGACAGATTCACACTGGGGTCCAGCGCACGGATCTTGTCCAGCACGTCATAGCCACGCTTGGCAAACTGCTCCATCTGGCGTTCTTCCACCACTGCGATATAACGGCCGCTGGCCACCCGGCGCAGAAAGCCGCTGCCCCGGCCGATCATCTCTTCCAGAATGCGGTTGATTCCCTCCAGCAGGCGGGCGCGCTCGCTGTCCAGCATATCGCCGAACACGTCATCGTAGCCGTCCACCGAAAAGACCAGATAGCCCGGGCGGCTGGCCTTGTATTCCGCTTCGGTGCGGCGCAGGGCAGTCTCCTCATTCAGCACCACAAGGGTCATGCTCTCGGCATTGCCCGGCACTGTGGAGCTGTGGGCCTTCCAGATCCCGTCGGCAAGGTTCAGCAGCTGGCCCGCCGTGGTGCGGCACTGCTGCAGGTCCAGCCCGGGCAGAGTCTTCTGCACCCGGCTGGTCAGCCGGTCTTCCCCGTTCAGAATGCGGGTGCGGAACTGGGCATTGTACCAGATCACCGTCTCGCCGGAGAGCAGCGCTGCCGGCTGGGACAGCGGTTCCAGACTGAACTGCACCTTGGACTTTTCAAAGCTGGTGCCGCTCATCCAGCGGGATACCCAGCGGCGCAGCTGGTAGCGGAACGCGAACGCTGCCATGCCCCACAGCACCACCAGCGTCAACAGCACGCCCCACGCCTTCGGCCGCTGGACCAGCAGCGTAAGCACCAGCACCCCGCACAACAGCGCCAGGCTGGCGGTGAGCATTTCCAGGGTCCATCTTGGTTTCTGTTTCATCAAATCTCCTGCCTTCCGCCGCCTGTTTCAGCGGCAGTGTGCCCCGGGTCAGACTTCCATCAGGATGGGAAGGATCATCGGGCTGCGCTTGGTGCGCCGGTAGATATAGCTGCTCAATGCCTCACGCACGCGGGTCTTGACGCTGTTCCAGTCGCGCACATGCTCGTCCACACAGCGTTCCAGCGCGTTTTCCACAATGCTCTGGGCGCCGTCCATCAGACTCTCGTTCTCGCGCACATACACAAAGCCGCGGCTGACGAGGTCCGGCCCGGCCAGAACCTCGCCGGTCTTGCTGTCCACGGTGGCCACAATGATAACCAGACCGTCCTCGGACAGATGCTTGCGGTCGCGCAGCACCACATTGCCCACGTCACCCACGCCAAGGCCGTCCACCATGACGGCACCGGCCGTGACCGGCTCGCCCAGCTTCATCTCGTCCTGGCTGAGGATGACGTTGGAGCCGTTTTCAGCAATCAGGATATTGCTGGTGGGGATGCCCAGACTGGCCGCCGTGAGGGCGTGCTTCTTGAGCTGCTTGTACTCGCCGTGCACCGGCAGGAAATACTTGGGCCTGGTCAGGGTGAGCATCAGCTTCTGCTCCTCCTGGCAGGCGTGGCCGGAAACATGCACATCATACATGCTCTCATAAATGACCTCCGCGCCCAGCAGCAACAGACCGTTGACGATCTTGGTCACGCTCTTCTCGTTGCCGGGGATGGGGTTGGCCGAAATGATGATGAAGTCGCCGGGGCCGACGCGCACCTGACGGTGGCTGCAGGACGCCATGCGGGACAGCGCACTCAGCGGTTCGCCCTGGCTGCCGGTGGTGATGAGCACCACCTGCTCCGGCGGGTACTGGTTCAGCTCATCCACGCTGATGAGGGTGCCCTCCGGGATGTGCATATAACCCAGCTCCTGCGCCATGGCGGTGTTGTTCACCATGCTGCGGCCGCTGAAGGCCACCTTGCGGCCGTCCTCCACGGCCAGATCGATGATCTGCTGCACGCGATAGATATTGGACGCAAAAGTCGCAATGATGATGCGCTTGTTGCGGGCACGGGCGAACAGGTTGCGCACACCGGCGGCTACCTTCTGCTCCGTGGCCGTAAAGCCCGGGCGCTCGGCGTTGGTGGAGTCGCTCAGCAGAGCCAGAACGCCGCGCTGACCGTACTCCGCCAGCGTGGACAGGTCGGTCACGCCGCAGGCCAGAGGCGTGTAATCGATCTTGAAGTCACCGGTCTGGATGATGGTGCCCGCCGGGCTGTCGATGGCAAAGGCCACCGAGTCCGGGATGGAGTGGTTGACATGGATAGGCTCGATGGTAAAGCAGCCCAGCCTGATCTTCTGTCTGGGTGTGATCTCCACAAATTTGGTCTTACCTGCCAGACCAAACTCTTCCAGCTTATTGCGGATCAGGCCGCAGGTCAGGCGGGTGCCATAGATGGGCAGGTCGAACTTCTGCAGCAGATACGGGATGCTGCCGATGTGGTCCTCGTGGCCGTGGGTGATGAGCAGGCCCTTGATCTTATCCTTGTTCTGTACCACAAAGGTGAAATCCGGGATGACCATATCCACGCCGAACATGTCGCTGTCCGGGAAGACAAGGCCGCAGTCCACGATGATCATGTCGCCGTTGCACTCGTAGACGGTCATGTTCTTGCCCACTTCGCCCAGACCGCCCAGCGGGTAGATATGGATGGGCACAGCGGCCTCCTTGGGCTGCTGCGGACGGCGGGGACGGCGGTTATAGTAGGGGCGGCGGGTGGTGCGGGGGCGCTTTTCACCAGCCTGTGCAGCGGGTGCGGCAGCACTCTTTTCGGCTGCCGGAGCCTTGCTGCGGGGAGAAGTTGCGGTATTTTCTTTCGACTGTGCCATTCTGACCTCCAAAAATAATTGCAGCACAGGCCGTCCCCGCCAAAGGGGGAACAGCCGCGCTGTGCAAAGGGAAGCACCTTGGTTCTTCGCATCGGCTTCCGTTGGATGCACCGTATAGAATTGTCTTATCAGCGTGTTTTTTCACACCGCTGCCTGTTCCGTAAGAATTTTTCTGCCAGATAGGTCCATCTGCGCGATGCGGCCGTGGCTTTTCTGTGGAACGCCCGGACGCACGCCCATGGTGCGCCCCTATACGCATTTTGTTGAAATAAGTATAGTATTTTCCGGCGTTTTTGTCAATTCCAAGCTTTGGCCGGAGCATCACCGGTTATACATTGGCTCTTGACAGCAGCCGAAAAAGAGCGCTAAATAAAGGTACTATTTATCATAAGGAGAACCGCATGAAGCAGGTCGAAGTCTACACCGACGGCGCATGCAGCGGCAACCCCGGCCCGGGCGGCTGGGGCGCTGTGCTGCGCTACCGTTTCAACGGCAAGGTCTACGAAAAGGAGCTGAGCGGCGGCGACGCCAGCACCACCAACAACCGCATGGAGCTTACTGCCTTTATCGAAGCACTGCGCCAGCTCAAGGAGCCGTGCGAAGTGCGGCTTTGCTCGGACAGCCAGTATGTCATCAACGGGCTGCAGAAGGGCTGGGCCAAGGGCTGGCAGCGCCGCGGCTGGAAAAAAGCCGATGGCTCCCCTGCCCTGAACCCGGACCTCTGGGCACAGGCACTGGAACAGGAAGCCCGGCACAAGATCACTTACATCTGGGTCAAGGGCCACGCAGGCCACCCGGAAAACGAACGCTGCGACCAGCTGGCCGTGGCACAGAGCAAAGCACATGGCGGGAGGCAGGGTACATGAGCGACGCATTTCTGCCCGGAAACGGGTTTGACACCTACGAAAGCCAGGACAAAGTCCTGATCCAGATGACCGATACCGCTGCCTGCGCGGTGGCGGTGCGCATCCTGCAGCAGCAGGGCTTCGCAGTGGCGGGTGCCGCCGTGCGTCTTGCCGCAGAACAGGCTGCGGAGACCGAAGCCGCGAAAAAGGCGGCCGAGAAGTTGGGCATCGAGTGCATCGTGCTGAACGCCGAAGCCCTTTCCGGGCAGGAGAATGTCGGCGCTCCGCTTTTTGCAGCCCTGCTCACTGCCGCCGACAAGCTTGGAATGCAGTATGTTGCTACGGCACACCGCGCCCGGGTGGAGACCGGCTCCGACGGTATGCACACCGTTTGCCCGCCCGCAGGCGTCGGCAGCGACGACAGCCCCGCGCTGGCCGCCTTGCCGCAGGAAACGCTGGCCCGGCTGATCCTTCCGCTGGGCGATTTTGCTCCCGAGGACGTGGCCGAGATGGCCGTGGATTTCAAGGTCAATTGATTTCAAAAAGAAAAAATGCGCTGTACATTTTACGGTACAGCGCATTTTTATTTGACATATCAGTTCTGGGGGTGCACGATGTCGCGCCAGTCCAGATCACCACGCTCAAGGCCGTGGATCAGTACCTCGGCGGTGGCGATGTTGGTGGCCATGGGGATGTTATGCACATCACACAGGCGCAGCAGAGTCATTTCGTTCGGCTCGCTGGGCTTTGCGTTGATGGGATCCCGGAAGAACAGCAGCAGATCGATCTCGTTGCATGCGATGCGGGACGCGATCTGCTGGTCGCCGCCCTGCACACCTGCCAGAAAACGCTGCACCTGCAGGCCGGTCGCTTCCGCGATCAGCTTGCCTGTCGTGCCGGTCGCCACCAGCTTATGCTGGCTCAGAATGCGGCAATAAGCCGTACAAAACTGAACCATCAGCTCCTTCTTGGAGTCATGCGCGATCAGTGCAATCGTCATCCGTTACCCTCTCCTCTTTCTGTATTGTGGAACCGCTTGCGCGGTGAAAAAGTCCTTTGGTAAAAATAATATCACAAAATCCAATCTTTTACAACTGGTTTTTATACAAAATATTCAATTTTGTTTTCTTTTCCGGTCTACGTCGTTCAAAATGTCCTCCAACAACACCATTCTCCGCAGAAAATGCCAGCGCACCGGTAGGAAATGCTCAGTTTATCTCTTCCGGGGCGGCGGTCTGTGCTGCTGTGTCCGTATCGGTCTGCGCAGTGTCGGCAGCTGTGTCCTGTCCGGCAGCATCAGCCGCCTGCTGTTCTTCTGCCTGCTGCTTTGCCTGTGCGGCTTCTTCCTCGGCCTGCGCCGCCAGCGTACCGTCCTTCATGGCGAAGTAGGCGTTGGCGATGTCCACCACCAGATCACCGGCACGGGCGCCGTAGCCGCCGTACTCGATGGAGATGCCGATGGCGATCTCCGGGTCATCTGCCGGGAGGTAGGCCACCATCATGGCGTTCAGGTAGTGCTTGCCCGGGGCGTAAGTCTCGCTTCGCTGCGGAGTGCCGGTCTTGCAGGCGATGGGCACCGGATAGCTGGAGATCTTGCCCGAAATGGTACTGGGCACCTGCTTCATGCCCTGCCGCACCAGCTCAAAGGTGTTGCCGGTGCCTTCGATGACATCCATCACCTCGAGCTGTGTCTCGCGGATCACCTCGCCGGTGTTGGAGTCGAGAATGGCCTTTACGAAGTGGGTGCGGTAGCGGGTGCCGTTATTGGCCAGCGTTGCCGCGTAGGTGGCCAGCTGGATGGGCGTGACCACCGTGTTGCCCTGACCGATGGCGGCCTGAACATCCAGCGATGCCGTATAGTTGGAGTCGTTCTTGGTGGTCAGGCGGCCCACGGCCTCGCTGACCTCGGCACCGGTGCGCTGGCCGAGACCCAGCTTGTAGGCATAAGCATCGTACACATCGCTGGTCAGGCGGCGGCCCACATCATAGAAGAAGATGTTGCAGCTCCACTTGATGGCCGTTACCACATCGATGTTGCCGCTGTGGCCGTGGCGGGTGCAGCGAGGATGGTAGTCCTTGAAATAATTGTATACACCGTTGCAGTACACCGTCGAATACTGGTTGATGAGGCCGCTGTCCAGCGCAGCCACCGCCACGGCAGGCTTGAAGGTGGAGCCGGGCGTGTACAGACCCTGCAGTGCCCGGTTGAACAGGGGCAGGCTTGGGTCAGAGCTGTATTCGCTGTAGTTGGTTGCATAAAGGTTCTGGTCGTAGCTGGGGTAATTGGACGCCGCCAGCACGCCGCCATCCTTCACGTCGATGACCACCGCAGCAGCAGCAGCGGCCTTCATGTCGCCGGTGTTGTAGACACGGTTGATCATATCAATATTGTTGGCCAGCGCCTTGTCCACCGCACGCTGGAAGTTGCTGTCAATGGTCAGCTGCACCGTATGGCCCGGCTCCGGGGCGGTGGTCATCTGGGTATCCACGATGACGCCGTCCGAATTGCGGGTGATGGTCTCCACACCGTCCTTGCCGCGCAGCTCGTCCTCATAAGCGGATTCCAGACCCGAAATGCCCAGAATATCGTTCATGTTGTAGCCTTTTTCCCGCAGAGGATAGGTAGTCTGGCCGTTTTCATCGGTGACTTTCCATTTTTCTGCCGTGATCTTGCCCACGCGGCCCAGTACCGCCGGAATGATATCGCTCTGTTCATAGCTGCGGGCGCTGGTCTCCACGATCTCCACGCCGGGCAGCTGCAGGCTGTGCTCCTTGATGGTGGCAACGGTCACGCTGCTGACATTTTCCGCCATGACAAAGTTGTTCACATTGGAGAATGCCTGACGGTCCATCTCATAGTGGATGCCCGCCAGCACACGCTGCCATGACAGCGAAAAATCCTGCAGATCATTCTTTTCCACCAGCATTTCCATCACATCATCCGCCGTGGCATACTGCTGCAGGCCGAGGTCGGATTTCATGCTGGCAAGCTGCCGTTGCTCCGAGGACGAGGCATCGTCCGCAGTAAAAGTGTAGTGTCCTGCCGCGTCCGGTTCGCTGATGAGCAGCGTATCGGTCCAGCTCTCACCGTTTTCCCGCAGCAGCTCCACCACCTGCTGCAGCATGGTGTCCAGATCCCGGTCGCCCATGAGCAGCTTGTTGAGCACCACATTATAGCTGGTGGTGCTGGTTGCAATGCGTCGGCCGCTGCTGTCCACGATGTCGCCGCGGGCCGCTGTCACCGTGAAATTGTAGTCGGTGGTATTAGTGGCCTGCGAGCGGAACTCGTCGCCGTTGACCAGCTGCAGAAAGATCAGCCGCAGCACATACAGACCCATCACGGCACATGCCACCGCGATCAGCAGGATCATCCGGCGCACAACAGTCTTTCGTTCGTTTTGATTCATCGGTGTTTCCTCCGGCGGTTCAGATCGCGCCGTTGTCGATTTTGAACTCTTCGTGGATCTTCCGCACAAGCCAGAAGATCACCAGCGACGGCACCAGTGTCAGCGCCGCCGAGGGCAGCACGAAGGTCAGCCAGCGGTCCAGCGCCCAGCTATACCCCGGCATATAGTAGAAAAACAGCCAGTCCAGCGAGAGCACCAGCGCCGCCGTGACCATGCTGATAAGTGCAAAGTTCCATGTGCTGCCCTGCAGATACAGCTGCACCAGCACTGAGATGGCAAACCCCAGCAGCAGCAGTTCCAGCCCCAGCATGCCCACCGTTCGCCCGGCCGTGTAGTCCCACAGCAGGCCGCACACCGCGCCAAACAGCGCCCCGGCAAACTCGCCCTCGTAGACGGCTACTGCCAGACACAGCGGCAGCAGATACAGGGGTTTTGCCTGCCCCAGCTGGAACAGCCCGGGCGTGGTCTGCAGCGCAGCGCACACAAACAGCGCCAGCACATAGCAGATCCATTTCAGGATCTGGCTGCGGCTGCGCATGCGGCGTGATTCCATACAGGAGCCTCCTTAATAATCGGTAATGATGAAAACATGCTTGACCGTGCGCGGGTCGGCCCCCGGACGGATGACCGCCAGCGAGGATTTGCCGCTGGCTTCCGGCACCACTTCCTGCACGGTGCCCACCAGCAGATCCGGCGGGAACACCCCGCCCAGACCGGTGGTGATGACCTGATCCCCCATCTGGGTCTCGCTGGTGCGTTCCAGATCGGTCAGGGTGCACAGGCCGCCGCCTGCATAGTCGGTGTTGCCGTTCAGGATGCCGTTTTCCCGGGTGCGGGACACCACGCCCGCCGCATTGAAGCTGGGGTGCAGGATGGTCATCACCTTGCAGCTGGTGGCATCGGCTTCTGTCACGATGCCCACAAGGTAGCCTTTGTCGCTGATCACGGTGTCGTTGACTTCCACGCCGTCCACGGTGCCTTTATCCAGCGTAAAACCGCCAAATTCGTCCAGCGGGTCCCGTCCGATGACAAAGCCCGAAACATAAGTTGCTTCGCTGTTGGAGTCCTGAATGTTTGCCAGCGCCTTGTAGGCTTCGTTCTCAGCCTTGATGCGGTCGTAGTCCACCATCTGCTGGCGCAGCTCGGCATTTTCTGCTTCCAGCTGGTTGTTTTTATCCATCACTTCGTCGATGCTGGCATATTTTTTCCACACCGAACCGAGGCCGCCGCTGAGCGCCGCCGTCACCCGCTGCACCGGGGTGAGGATCACGCTGAGCAGCTCCTGCGGGGCCGCCGTCAGGCGTCCGTTGGCACCGGCATATGCCATGATGCCCACCAGAAACACCGCCACGGCCACGAGGATCTTGAATTTCCAGGTATCAAAAAAATCTTTCAAAGGGTCCTTCCCTCCTGTCGGGATGCCTGCGCCGTACTGCAGGCCCTTGCATGAAAAAAGCGCGGACAGCCGTGCCATCCGCGCAAGATGCAGTGTTTGCGGCGGAAAAACGCACAGCTGCTGTGTCAAAAGCTTTTCCGCATTCTGCGCAGCTCTCTACAGGGAGCTGCCTTACATATGTCCTCCATCGGTATCCAGCACATCATGCAGCACATCCACATGATCCAGCACCGCACCGGCACCCTTGGCCACACAGTCCAGCGGATCCTCCGCAATGTGTACGTCGATGCCTGTCTCACTCTGGATCAGCTGATCCAGACCGCGCAGCAGAGCACCGCCGCCGGTCAGGGTGATGCCGCGGTCGATGATATCCGCGCTCAGTTCCGGCGGGGTGCGCTCCAGCGTCTCCTTGATGGCGCTGGTGATCTTCACCAGGCACTCCAGCAGGGCTGCACGCACATCCTCAGAATGGACCACGATGTTCTTGGGCAGGCCGTCCACGAGGTTGCGGCCCTTGATCTCCATAGTCAGCTCGGGGTCCAGCACATAGGCCGAGCCGATCTCGATCTTGATCTGCTCGGCGGTGCGCTCACCGATGAGCAGGTTGTATTTGCGCTTGATGAAGGCGATGATGGCCTGATCGAACATATCGCCGGCCATGCGCACGCTGCGGGATGCCACGATGCCGCCCAGCGAGATGACAGCGATCTCTGCCGTACCGCCGCCGATGTCCACGATCATGCTGCCGGTCGGCTCGCTGATGGGCAGGCCCGCACCGATTGCAGCTGCCATCGGCTCTTCAATGACGGACACCTGACGGGCACCGGCCTTCAGGGTCGCTTCGCGCACAGCGCGGCGCTCCACCTCGGTGACGCCGGAGGGGATACAGATGACCACGCGGGGGCGGGAGAACATACTGTTGCCGCAAGCCTTCTTGAGGAAGTTTTCCAGCATATTGGCGGTAATATCGAAGTCCGCGATCACGCCGTCCTTCAGGGGGCGCACTGCCACGATGCTGCCGGGGGTACGGCCGATGACAGCCTTTGCCTCGCCGCCCACACAGCGCACTTCATCGGTCTTGGTGTCCACTGCCACCACAGAAGGCTCGCGCATGATGATGCCCTTGCCCTTCATATACACCAGGGTATTGGCAGTACCCAGATCAATGCCTACATCTTTTGAGAAAAAGCCCATTGTAAAGTCTCTCCTTATTGCTTCCCAGTAATCTATCCACAACGTCCGGCGGCCGTATCTTGCCGCCCTGCGCAGAATAACACGGTTCTATTATAGCCGCAAGACACTGATTTCTCAAGCGTTTGCGCAAGTTTTCTTCGTTTTTTCCATTTTTCTCACAGAAAATGCCCCAGCAGCTGTACGGTACGGCTGAGCGGCAGCCCCATGATGGTATAGTAGTCGCCCTCGATACGGTCCAGCCAGAGGGCCGCACGCCCCTGAATGGCATAAGCCCCGGCCTTATCGTAAGGCTCTTCTGTAGAGGCATAGAACGCGATCTCCTCCTCGCTCAGCGGGAAGAAGGTCACTTTACAGCTGTCCACAAAACTCTCGGTACGGGTGCTGTCCGAGATGCACACACCGGTGTGCACCTGATGGGTGGCGCCGGAGAGGGCGCGCAGCATCCGCTTTGCATCCTCCACGCTGTGGGGTTTGCCGAATACTTCACCGCCCACATCCACCACGGTGTCGCAGCCGATGACAACATCGCCCGGGTGCTGTGCTGCCACGGCAAGGCATTTGCCCCGGGCCAGCTTTTCTACAAGACGGGCAGGGGTGTCGGCTGTGACCGCACTTTCGTCAAAGTCGCTGGCACAGACCGTGAAATCGGTCGTATACAGGGAGAGCAGTTCCCGCCTGCGCGGGCTGCCGGAAGCAAGGATCAGAGCCATGGTTTCATCTCACTTTCCGGTAGAACCAAAGCCGCCCTCGCCGCGCTGGGTATCGCCCAGTTCTTCGGCAGGAACAAAAGCAGCGGTGTACACCGGTGCGATGCACAGCTGCGCCACCCGCTCCCCGGGCTGGATGGTGTAGGCTTCGGCACCCAGATTGACCATGGGCACCTTCAGTTCGCCGCGGTAGTCGCTGTCCACAACACCCACGCCGTTGGCCATGCACAGACCGTGCTTGATGGAAAGGCCGCTGCGGGCATACACCAGCGCTACGCTGTGGGGGCCGGGCAGCTCGATGGCAAGGCCGGTGGGCACCAGCGCCCGCTGCATGGGGGCCAGAGTCATCGGCTCATCCAGCACGGCGCACAGGTCGGCAGCAGCAGAGCCGGGGGTCGCATAGGCAGGCACCTTTGCCCGCTCGTCCAGTACCTTATATTTTACAGTGATGGGTTCCATAGTATACCTCTTTTTATTGCCTTTCCCCTCGGAGAGAAGGCTTTTAGTTCGTTCCCTTGAAATACAGTCCGCGGGTAAAGTCTTCCTCAAAGGGAGCGTGAGTGCGGATCATTTCCAGAATTTTGGCGGCTTCATCACGGCTTTCCAGCGTAAAGTAAGCCACGCCGTAGTCCACAGTCAGGGCACCGGGCTTATCCCCCATATAAATAGGTACAGGGTTGTAGATAGTGCGCACGCCAAGGCCGCACCGCACGGGGAATTTCTTCGCCTTGCGGTCGGTGAGCACGCCGGTCTTGTCACAGTGGGCGCAGTCGTGGATATTCTGCAGCGGGCAGGCGCGGGTGATCATCAGCGGCATATGGCCGTAGACCAGTACGCCGGTGGGCACCGGCTTGCCGCCGTGTTCCGGTGCAATGGTGCTGATGTCGCTGTCCTTCACCTCCGGCAGAATGAGCAGGGAGGAAAGGCCGTTGTCCGCATAGAACTGCGCCGCCACATTGTTGGTGATGTTCAGCCCGAAGCTGCCGGACATAGGCAGGCCACGGCACAGGCGCAGATGGGCGATGTTGCTCACCTCGTAGCCTGCAAAGCCCGCATCCTGCGTGGATGCGATGCGGCGGGCAGTGTCCTCTTCCAGCTTGCCGAACATGACGCGGGGCAGTTCCAGTAGAGTTTTTGCCCGCCACTCGCGGGGCACCCGGTCGGCCTGTGCAATGGGCAGGATGAGATATTCGATGCCGTCCAGTGCACGCTCCGGCACCTGTTCCCAGCTCTCGAACCGGGCACGCAGGGTGCGCTTCGGCGGCAGGGTGCGCAGCGGCAGGGCAGGCACATGCTCTTCGGTGGTCGGCCACGGGCGCAGCACTTCCCGCTTTTTCAGCAGGGAATCCAGTGCTTCGCGGCGCAGCTCGTTGACGGCACTGCCCGGAACAAACCACGGCCCGCCGTCCATTTCCACCGCAATGTCTGCGTCTGCCACTGCAAAGGGCGTACCGCCGGTCTTGGCAAGGCTGCGGTGCAGGCTGTCGGTGGGGTCGGTGCGGGCAGGCTGCGGCTCGGCGTCGCCGTAGGCAAAGGCCTTGTTGCCGTCAGCGTCAGTGACAGTCAGCTTTTCGCCGCCCTCCTCGATTTCCAACTTCATCTTCACCGGCACGCGGGAGCGCTCGCGGCGGTAAAGTTCCCGCAGGGCGGGCAGGGTCTTTTTGGTCAGTTCAGCGTCCGCTTCGCTGCGCACGCCGAACATCGTTCCGTCGATCTTTCCGTCCAGATAGCCGGAAGTGAAGCCGGAACGGCTGAAGGCATTCTTCAGCAGGTCGCGGTCGTAGGCGCGGCCTTCGCGGCCTGCCAGACAGGCACTGACCGCCGCCGCCACATACTCCGGCGTGCGCAGACGGCCTTCGATCTTGGCCGATGCCACACCCAATGCCTGCAGCTTGTCCAGCTTGTCGATGACCGAATTGTCCTTCAGCGACAGGTGATGCAGCCGGCCGGGTTTGCCCTCCGGCAGGGGGTTGGCCTCAAACGGCAGGCGGCAGGGGCCGGCACAGGAGCCGCGGTTGCCGCTGCGCCCGCCCAGAAAGGCCGACATATAGCACTGCCCGCTGACGCACATGCACAGCGCGCCGTGAACGAAACACTCGGTCTCGATGCCGCAGTGCTTTGTGATGTGCTCCACCTCGGGCAGGCTCAGCTCACGGGCCAGCACCACCCGGGTGAAGCCCAGCTCTTTCAGTTCCAGTGCGCCCTGCAGGCTGTGCACGCTCATCTGGGTGGAGCCGTGGCGGGGCAGCTGCGGGGCGATCTTTCCGATGAGGGTCGCCACGGCTAAGTCCTGACAGATGACAGCATCGGCACCGCTGTCTGCAACGGCCCGGATGGCCGCTTCCAGCGCGGGCAGCTCGCCGCCATAAACGGTGGTATTGAGCGCCACATGCACCGCCACGCCCCGGGCATGGCAGAAGCGGACCGCTTCTTTCAGCGTGTCTGCGTCAAAATTGTTGGCGCTGGTGCGGGCGTTGAAGCCCGAAAATCCCAGATATACCGCGTCTGCGCCGCTGAACACGGCTGCGCGGAGCATTTCTTCGTTGCCCACCGGGGCAAGGATCTCGATCTTTGACATAGTTCTCCTTTATCCTGAACCGGCGTTCTCAGCCCTTGTTTTCCGCAGCCGGCGCGGCCTGACCATTTTCCGCTGCCTGCTGTGCAGCCCGCTCTTCCCGGCGGGCTTCCTTGTTGCGCATCTTTTCCAGCTGCTCCCGCAGGGCGGCAGCCTCCCGGCGCAGCACCTCGTTCTCGGCCTTGGTCTTATCCTCGGCCAGCTTTGCCCGGGCGGCATCCGCAATGTAATCCTGGATCTGACTGCGCATATTCTCGGCGCTGCCGGTGCTCTTGCGATATTCGTCCAGATAATCCATGGCGCAGAACACCGCTGCCTTGGTCACCGAAAGATTTTCGTTGTCGTCCAGCAGTTTCGTGATGTCCTCATCCAGCTTTTTTGCCAGCGACTGGATATATTTTTCCGGGTCCGTCGTAGCGATGGCATACGGCGTACCTGCAATGTTCACCCGTACCTTATTGACCATATCTGTTTCCCCTTTTTATCCTTTTCTGCCCGCAGCGGGCAGTGATC
>ERZ837487.3085-NODE-3085-length-15698-cov-2.444991_pt1 | contig 15698 bp, 6 predicted proteins | sample MGYA00519911_ERZ837487 | MGnify/ENA primary metagenome ERZ837487 (study PRJEB31850, sample SAMEA3708818) | human gut metagenome | biome: human gut; feature: human-associated habitat; material: faeces | place: China | collected 2014 ...
TATTATTTAATTATTTTAAATTTAATGGAGGTAAAAAATGAAAACGAAGGCAAAAAAGTTTTCACATAAGCTTCTGGCATTATTTATGGCAGTGCTTATGGCAGCTTCCTGCTTTACCGGTGCTTTAACTGCTTATGCTGATACTATGAGCAGTGAAAAGACATATGCCGACGAATCAATCGAATATAACGATTTGGCGTGGGCTATTCTTTCCGATGAACAGGTAGCTACAGCTTTACTTGACTATGCTGATTTGATGCTTTCCGAATACGGTCCGCAGATTGATAAGCTTCTTGAAAACCTTCCATCAAGTATTACCCAGTATATCACATGGGACAGCAACAGCCGTACACTTAAGCTTAATGCTTTTGGTCTTATTAAAAAAGACATTCCGGTACGTACTCACAGTGTTGATGAAATTTTCTATACACTTAGGGGTGTCGCTGATCTTCTTAATCAATACGGTAACTTACTCGGTGATGCCGGCAACCTTAACTTTAAGGCTGTTGCTACTAAGGATTGGAGTATTTCAAGAGAAACTGCATCTTCAACTGATATTTTAAGAAGCGTAATCGGTATTTTCCAAAACCTTTCTTGCGACTATAACGGCACTGATATTTTAGGCAAGGTGCTTAGAGGTGAATTTACTCTCGGTACTCTCGGTAACGTTGCAAACCTTGACGTATATAAAATTATAGGTAACCTTTTGGGCTTTACAGATACAAAGTATAAAACAAACTTAGTATACAATGTTGCTCAAAACCTTATTTTCCAATATACTAATTGGTATACAGAAGATGAAATTAACAATTTCAAGAACGGTACTGCAACATGGGTTTATGATGACCAGCTTATTAATAAACTCACAACAGAGCTTCTTGATAAGATTAGTGTACTTGTTACATATAATCAAGAATACACAGATGCTGATTCGCAAACAGCAATTCAGGATACATCGGCTACACGTTATTTGAAGATTAAAGCTGAAATGAAGGCAAGCGGTTCTGACTACGCTACTGCAGCTGCAAAGCTTGGTTATGACCCTAACCTTGTATATTCAGACGAATTTAAAGATGATGAGGGTAATCCTCTTAACGTTCTTCTCTTTGCTTACGGTGCTCCTGACAAAAACGGTTATGCAACAGAATCAACCACAAAGGTAACACTTAAGGCAACCGATAATCTTTTTGATTTCGGTTATAAAGCTCTTGACCTTGCTTGGGATACAGTTCTCAAGGGTACAGTCAAACTCCTTCACGTAAATGATGGATTTGATAAGGGTCACGGCGCTAACTTTGATAACAACTATTATTATTTCTTCGACCAAAAGGGCGAGTGGAATGATAATGATGTTGCTGCAAACTATGCACAGCCTAAGCTCGATCAATGGGCAAATGCAGTATATAAGGATTATAAGTTTGATTCTGCAAAGGATTTCCTTGCTTATGTTAAGAAGACGGTAACTTATGATCGTACAGCTGCCGAGGACTCAACAGGTTCTTGGAAAGATATCGACGCAACGAGACTTTTCGCTAAGTTAAGATACAGTCCACTTGCTGATTACGGCTTTAAAGTAACAACAGGTCCTATCAATCTTTACTTTGCAGAAACAGGTACTCCAAACCTCGATAAGTTCTTTAGCGAAAGCTATTCAAAGTACAGCTCAATGGTAGCAGGCTTTAATGACGCACTTGTTGCAGCAGTTAAGGACTTGTTCCCGCAGAGCGGCAACGTTATCGGTACACGTCCTGAAATGACAACAACCGGTGATTTTGCAACTATTGACGCAGCAGCAATTAAGTCAATCGTTTCAACACTTGTTGGCAACGCTTGCAAGATGGTTCAGTACACAGCAGACGCTACAGACGCTAACATTCTTAAAGCATTCTATGCAAAGAACGGCGCAAGCGCTGCTCTTACAGAGAAGAATCTTGAAGAAGCAATGGTTCCTATGCTCGTTGCTTGTATCGGTCAGGTAAATCTTGGCTCAGGCAAGCTTGAGAAAATTATCCATCCTTCTGATTGGGACGGATGTAAGGACGCAGAAGCAGTAGCTTATGTATGCCTTAAGGAGTATTTATCATACTCAATGCCTAACAAGGATTATTCAAAGCTTGTTAATATTGGCAGCGACGGAACAATCAATGCAACACTTGAAGGCACAATTCTTCCAATGGCTCGTGACGCAGTTGCTTATGTAATTGAGGCTTACGTTCCTCTTGAGGACGAAAACGGCAATACTTGGAAGACAGAGTCAGCAGCTGTTGATTCTAAAACAACACTCTTTGACCTTCTTAATTCTGTAGTTTGCTACTACGGCGGCGACCATGCAATGGAGAAGGCTGTAAATAAGGGCGAAAGAGCTATGGGCGTAGGTGCTCTCCTCGGTATTTGTGATGAAAACGGCAACAGCCTTATCACAACAAAGAATACTCTTTGGGAAAACATTAATGCAATAGCTAATAAGCTTATGCCTGTTCTCGGTACACTTCAGGGTACAGGTTATGCTAAATTCAATTCAGAGGAACTTATTTGGAACAACATTGTTCTTTCATTCCTTGATATTGGTAAAGAAAATTCAAAGACAGGTCTTTGCGGCGTATCTAACTTCCTTAACCAGTTATTTACAATCGTTTCTGCAGAGCCTATCCAAAAGACTTCAATCGTCGTAACAATTTATGATTTACTTAAGGATCTCATTAACGGATTGTTTGGCGCACGTTACAGCGGACAGAGCTTTAAGACAATCGTTCCTGATGCTACAAGTGCTCATCCGTTTGATGATTTCTTCCAGGTTAAGGTACTCGCAGGTACAAGCAAGAGCTTGGGTGCATTCCAAAAGCTTATCTGTAACTTTGTAGAGTTCGGCGGATACGGTACAAACGGTCCTAAGACCTACTCTGATTCTATTATCAGAGGTATCTGTTTCGCAGTACAGGCAGTTAACAGCTTCCTTCCTAATGCATTGACTACACTTGGTCAGCATCAGCTCAAGATGGCTACTGCTTCATTCGGTTCTAACACCGTAACAGGCTGTATTTCAAATCAATATTATGATGATGCACTTACTGTTACAAACAATTCGGTAGGTATCAATGCATCGTACATCAAGGACGGCAAGCCTACTCAGCTTTCACGTTACTATGTAAAGATTACAAGCGTGCTTCAATATGATGTTTATAACGAGGAAGCTCCTGAGGAATTATCTTTCCCTGAAACTCCTATTGAGCCGGGTAAGAATGCTAAAATTGATATTTCAGTTCCATTCGATGTTTCAGGTTCTGATACAACAAATACATGCCGTGTTGTTGTAAATTATGATATCGTTGATGATCAGGGCAATGTTCTTTATGGAGGCAATACTGTAACAGCTTATAAGCTTCTTACAAGTGAAGTAAGCTTCAGAAATGCTCTTTATGATGCTGATTATAACTTCAACACTACATTCCAGCAGGCAGACGGCACTGACAGAGAAGAAAACGGTGTAACCGTTCATTCTCTTACAGGTATCGGCGGTAATATCTCTGCAAACTATCCTGATAAGATGGTTATCGCTTCTAACAAGCTTAACGAAATCGCTCAGTATTCATTCTTTATGAAGGGCGGCAGTAAGGAAAAGAGCATTGACGGTGTATTCTTCTTTGACAGAAAATCCGGCTATGAATCAAATAACCTTACTACTGCAGCTAAGTCATTCGATGATTCTAATTTAACAACAGTAAATATCGGCGAAAAAAACGCTATTGCTCGTTGGGATAAGTCAACAGGTGATCTTCTTAAGATTGGTATGTATGACTATCGTGTAGAAACATCTGCAGGCTCAGGCGAATTCGGCGAATGGCAGCGTAACCATACAAACGCTTCTACAGGTAGCGGCCTTGGTGCTGTTGACTACTACAGAGGTTATACTTCTGAGGAAATCGGTAACATTTCAAAGCAAAATGAGGGCAAGGAGATTGAAACAAGAACTCACGTTGCATTCACTCTTCAGGAAGCACTTGATGCTAAGATTATTGCCGGTTACCATATCAATGAAAGCGGTATTTATGATACAATGTATCTTAAGACCGGTGGTAAATATAACTATGATAACATCTTTAATATGGTTACACTCGGTACCGGTATTGATGCTATCTATATAAATACCTCAAAGCAAACATTTGGTTCAAATGCTGTTAATAACTACAGACCGTTTGGTTTCGACGGTGAGGCTACTGTTAAGACCGGCACTTATGATGTTAATGTTAACTTCTATAATTCAGGTTCTTATAAGACAGGCAGCTTCCAGCTTGTTATCGGTGAAAGCGGTTCAGCCGGCTCACTTGATAAGAACTATAAAGAACTTGCCAATATCATGGCTAACTATAAAACATCCGACTTCAAAGAGGATGCATCTATCGGTTCAGTTTATGATTTGGCTAAGGATGCTCTTATGAATGTACTTAGCGTTCAGTCAGCTCCTTACACTGCTGAATCGGCTCTTACTCAGTCAGATAAAACAGAGTATGCAGTTACAACTTCAGTTACAACTTCCGCAACAGGCGATCGTGCATACGTTCCTTACTCAACCTCTAACGAAACAGTAACATTTACTGTAAAGGGTACTCAGGTAAGCTACACAATCCCTGAATCGGTTAAAGCAACTGCTTATGTCGGTGGCACAGTAGACGCTACAACAGGTGCAACCAGTGGCGGCGTAAAGGGAATTTACTATTCCGATGAGAAATGTACAATGCCTATTTACTCACCAAAGCCGCTTACATCATCAGATGTTAAGAATGGCAAGGATGCTGCATTGGCTAATGTAACACTCGGTCAGGACGGTAACTATTACCTTACTAACTCAGTTAAGTATGCTACAAAATGGGATCTCGATACATATCCTGGCGGCCCATGGCAGAGACCGACAACTACTCAGGATACAAACAAAGATAACGAGCCTCTTTATAATCAGGTTCAATATGTATACAGAAATGCTGAAGGCAAAAAGTGCAACTCAGGCGATAATTGGGCATGTAAGTTCCCATCAGCTGAGTATCAGCTCATTCCTAACTCAGGCGAGATGGACTCAGTAGATAATCGTGGTATTGCTACTCAGGCTAATGACAGACTTGAATATGTTCTTAGCGTAGTTAAGTCTCACCTTATCAGCTCATCATCAACACTCTACAATGAGATTTCTGAGCTTAGAAACGGTCTTGAAGAAATTAACTTTGATATTCTTACATATAATAAGATGGTAGAATATGCAAAGAAGGCTGAACAGCAGTATACAGTTGACGTTGATTACGTTGACGCAACAACAGGCAAGACTGTTGAAAGAAACGGTATGTCTTATGTTGACGCTGCTAAGCTTATGAATGACCTCAAGAATGCAGGTACTAAGTTTACTTATACCACAGCTTCTGAAGTATCTTCTGTTCAGGCAAAAGAATACGTTAAACTCTTTAACATATTCGCTTCTGCAGTTATTGAACGTGGTTACCAGGGCAAGCAGCTTGAAAATGAAATCAAGTGTGCATCGGGTAATGCTTACTCAATGCTCAAGGCAACACCTGCTACATACAATGAAGACGGTACAGTTGCTACTGAAGCAACCGTATCTAAGAATGGCGTAGCAGCTAACCCACGCTTTGGTTCATTTGATGCATCAGGTAAGCTTGTTAACGAAGGCGCAACAAAGTACTCATCAGCATCTTGGAACAGATACGTGAGAGCTCTTGCTGTCGCAGTTGACCTTGCTAACTATGGTAACGGTTCTTATAAGTATAAGAATTCCGGCACATTCAATATCAATGACCGTAAGAACTATGACGCTCAGCTTGCTAAGATTTACAATGTTGATACTGAACTTCAGGCAGCTGAAATCGGTCTTACCGAGTTTGAGAGCTGTGAGCTTACTGTAACTCCTGTTGCAGGTGCTAAAGTAACAATCGACGGCGTTGCTTACTCAGGTCCTGTAGCTGTAGAAAAGGGTCAGGTTGTTTCAATCAATGTAACAGCAGAGGAAGGTTATACTCTTAAACCTGAACTTACTGTTAACGGCGACAAACTTACATTTGACGATACAGCAACAGCATTCCCGTATGAGCTTACTGTTACAGGCAATACTACAATCGTTCCTTCGGTTGAGTCATTGGCTCCGTCAACTCATAATGTTACTGCTTCACTTGTTGTAGCAACATCTTCAAAGGGTGCTACTAACAATAAGGGCGTAAACGGAACATATAAAGTAACTGTTTATGACAGTGCAAACGCTCCTGTTCTTGAAAAGTCATTTGACCTTACAACTACTGCAAACAAGATTAGTCTTGACCTTGCACCTGGCACATATACAGCAACAATTACTTCTGAATTTGCTCTTGCACGTACAGTAAGCATTGTTGTTGGTGACGCTGATATTGCAGGTCCTGCAATTGCAATGATTGTATGCGATTATAATAAAGACAGTAATATTACCGGTGCAGATGCTACTGCTGTATATTCAGCTGCTTCTAAGGCTGCCGATCTTCGTTATGACCTTAATGGTGACGGTTCGGTAACCGGTGCGGATGCTACAGCCGTCTTTGCTATTGCATCATCACCTATTGCACTTCCTGATGTTACTATTAAGTAATATTAGTTTCTATACTTCTTAGGGGCGAAAGTCCCTAAGAAGTTTTACTTGAAAATTACGATAACTTGTGTTATCATTTAACTAAGCAGAGCTATGGCTTTGCTTTGTCTTGATATATTCGGCTTTTGCCGTTTATATACTATGCCCGCTTTGGGCGGGGAGGCTATGGGCAGTTTCGTTTAGTAAATGTTTAATGTTTCACGGTGTTTGGCTTTTGCCAAAGTTGCTTGGTTTCATATTTTTATGTTTTCTGACCGATTTTGTCTTTGCCCTTCACGGCGATTCTGCTTTTCCCCAAATTAAGCAATTTTTTTAACAAGGAGGTAACACCAATGAATACAATTGCAAAAAAACGAGTAGGTGTTATTTTCGGTACACTTGCGTTTTTGGTTTTTGTTGCGCTTGTTGTGTGCCTTCCTCGTACTTCGTATGCTGCTGCGCTCGGAACGGAGAGCCCGAACGTTTATTGCACATACACAGATTCTAACGGCAAACAATACGACGGTGATAAGTTACCTGCCGGTACATATGACGTCAGCTTTTATTTAGAGGGCGTTACCGAGTTATCGGTTGTGCAGGTTACATCAACCTATTCTTCGGATGTATCGGTGAAAAGTGAGCCTAAGGCTCTTCTTTCTGATGAGGTTGCCGGCGTATCTTCGATGGGAACTGTAACGAATGATTCTAATTTGGTATTCGGCTTTGTTTCAGATGCTGACACTTGTTCATCTGTAACAAAGGACGGCACGTTGCTTGCAACCTTCTCGGTTGCTTTTGCAAAGGATTGTGACGCCGCTGATGTTATTTCGGTTTCAACAGACCCAAATAAGACTTTCGTTTTGGCTAATTATAATGACGGATTTGACGATGAGTATGCTCTTGTTACCAAATCTGCCGATTATCCCGGTTCTCTATATTTAATGACCTGTGACGTTTCACCGTCAACCGGTCATAGCGTAAACGGCTCGCTTGTTATTATGACAGATGCGAAAGGCAATACTGCCAACAGTCCTGTTTACGGTGAATATACGGTTAACGTATATTCGGATTCAGCTCGTACCGAGCTTGTCGGTACAACCACATCATCACTTAAAGATGGTGTAAACGCTTTTTCTATTGATTCGTTAAAGGACGGAACATACTATCTTTCAATCTCGTCTGATTATGCAATAGCTCGTAATGACGCTACCGTTATCGTAAACGGTGCCGATATTACTAATGCGGTTATTCCTATGATGGCATGTGATTTTAACAAGGATGGTATAATTACAGGTGCCGATGCAACAAGTGTATATCTTTTTGCTTCAAAGCAAACGGATTTAAACTATGACCTTAACGGTGACAGCGTTGTAACAGGTGCCGATGCAACAGCAGTTTATGCTTGTGCATCCGGTTCCGGTTATTATAACGGATTAGAGATAAAGTAATTTTTTTCAAAATAAATAAAGGGGATTTCTAAGTGAAAAAGACATTTAGAAAAGCAATAGCTGTTCTTCTTGCAGTTCTTATGGTTGCATTCTCCGTTCCGTTTTCTGCTTTAGCTGCTACTAATGGTGTAGCTGATATGTTCGGTTCAACAGATTATACTGTTACTCAGAACAGAAAATGGTGGGTTGATGATGGCGTAGATACAAGCCTTGAAAAGCTTCAGTCAACTCCCGAATATCGTGGCTATGCTAATGATGACACTAGTGCTGGTACGGTAGATTTCGGTGCTGAATTCGTAGATTATGCGAGCAGTGGACTCGAAGACCATCGTAATGACTATAAGCCTGTAGTTGCTGCAACAGTTTCCAACTTGGGTTCAAAACAAGAAGCTGAAGCTGCCGTAGCGAACGGTACATACGCTGATTACAATAAGAAGTACAATAACCAATATTATGGCGTGAATGCTTCAAAAACTTATGAAGCTGTTAAAGCAGCAGGTAATATTGTAAACCCTGCTCATGTTAAAGCAGGTCAGCGTATTGCTATTACAGTTGAAGTCGGCGGTTTTGACACTCTTCAAAACGGTCAGTTCAAGGGTAAATTCAACACTGAATATCTTCAGGCGTCCACTCCGGGAACTGTTACTAAGGTACGTGATAATTGGAAAATTAATACAACTGCCAGGGGCGCAATTAAAAACGGTGTTTCATACTATGGAGATGGAATACAGTTTAATAGTTCAACGTATAATAATGAAGAAGGCATTTTCTATGGTGCTATTACAGGCGCAGCTGCCACAAACGGTAACCAAACGACTTCCAACTACTTTGGAGTTGGTACTGATGGCACACCAAAATTCGGTAAGTATGGTATGGTTTGCTATACTTATGCATTCGAAGTAATTAAGGACTGTGACCTTTCTGAAGTTTTCAAATTTGATACCGATATTGCAGGTACAGAGTTTGAGCCTTACTACAGAACTTCACTCGACGGTACAGGTGAACCTTCATGTAATGCTGCAAATCCTGAATTGTTCCTTATTACACACGACGATACAAAAAGCACTTTTGCTAACTGGGCATTAATTTGGACAGATTATGCAAAGGATTCAACACCTGAAACTAAGACTTATACTATTACATTTAATGACATCAACGGCAAGACTGTTGATACGCAGACAGTTAAAGAAGGCGATACTCCAACAGTTCCTTCAACAAATACTGCTGCAGCTGTAAATTATAAGAGCGATAATAAGCACGAAGTAACAACTTACTCATGGCCGGCAGTATCTGCTGCTACTGCAGATACTACTTATACTGAGGTTGCTACTAAAGCTGAGGAAAATTGTAACATTACTTATGCAGAGACAAGCAAGCATACACTTGTTTCAGGTACTGTTCTTACAGGAACATGTACTGTATGTAATCATGTAGATACTCAGACTAAGGACGATAAGCTTGACGGTACAGCTTACTATGCTGCACTTGATGCTGCAAAGGCTGTTGACGGTACTAAGTACACAGCTGAATCTTATGCTAAGGTAACAGCTGCTCTTGAAGCTAACGCTAAGGCTACTGTTGAAGCTTATACAGATCAGGCACAGGTAACTGCTGCTGCAACTGCTCTTGAAGATGCAGTTAAGGGTCTTGTTCTTGTTAAGGTTTATACAATCACATTTACAAACGCTGCAGGTACTGTAGTTGATACTCAGAAGCTTGCTGCAGGCGCTACTCCTGTAGCTCCAAAGACAAATACTGCTGATACAACTGCTACACCGGCAGGTAGTAAACAGCACAGCCATACAACTTATAGCTGGCCGGCAGTTTCTGCTGTGACAGCAAATGCTAACTATGACGAAGTTGCTAAGGTTGTAACAGAAGATTGCACAAAGGGTAAACCTGTTGTAACAGAGCCTACACTTGATAAGCCGGGTTCAGAAGTTACAAGCTGTACAATTTGCGGTCAGGTTCTTGAAACTAAGGTTCTTCCTCAGCTTAAGGGTTATGATATCACAGTTGCTAAGACTGCTTACGGTACAACAACTCTTAACAGCGAGGACGCAACAAACGGTAAGACTACTAAGGTTCCTGCTAACTCAACTGTAACTCTTACAGCTCAGGCTAATGAGGGTGCAGAGTTCGTAGGTTGGAAGGTTGCTAACAAGCTCGTTTCAACTAACGAAACATATTCATTCACAGCAGTTGCTGATACAGAGGTAACTCCTGTATTTACAGAAACAGCTGAATCAACATTCGTAGTTGTATTCATTGATATGTACGGTAACGTTGTATCAACTCAGGAAGTAGCAAGCGGTGCTGACATTAAGGTTCCTGCAACTGCTCCTATCTATCCTGGTTATACATTCAAGGGCTGGGCTCTTACAAACGATGAGATTACCGCTCTTACAGAAGGTAAGACCATCAGAGCTATCTATGAGAAGGATGCTACTCAGACTTACACAGTTAAGGCTGCAGGCGCAACAATCACAGTTAACGGCACTGACTACACTGACAAGGCTGAAAATGTTGCATATGACGCTAAGGTAACAGTTACTAAGGCAGGCGCAACATCATGGACAGTAAACGGCGCAACAGTTGGTTACGGTGAATCATACTCATTCTTCTGTGCTTCGGATATCGAACTCACAGCAGTTACAAAGGCTGATGACACTTCTAAGACTCAGGTTGCTATCGTTTCAACAACTCGTCCTTCAGCTACAGATTGCGACGTTCTCTTTGTTGCAACACGTACTGTTGCTGATAATGAGACAGTAGTTAGCCAGGGCTTCGTATATGGTAAGAATGTAACAGCTTCTGACCTTACACTTGAAAACGTTGGCAAGACTGCATCAGGTACAAATCCTGGTAAGGTTAGAGTTATTTATAACAGCACCAATGCTTCACAGATTGGTTTGAACTACGGTCTTACTGCAAAGGCAGGCGTTGCCGGCGCAAGAGCATTCGTTGTTACTAAGGATGCAGATGGTAATGTTCATACTTACTATTCAGAAGCATCACTTTACGACTATAATGCTTAATTAACACAATTTAGCAAAGCTTTCACCTCTGCCTTAAGGGGTGGAGGCGAGCTTTGATAAATTAAGGAGGACACACCTAATGAAAGAGCTTTATACAAAGCCGGTGTCAGAGGTTAATGAATTTTCTCAGACAGCTGATGTTATTACTACATCCGGAGAGGGTACTGACTGGGGCTTCGGTGGAAATGACTAATCTGACACTTTGATTAAAGCATTTGGAGACGGCAGAAATGCCGTCTCTTTTTGCGTTTTTAAAACCTTGAATAAAAAAATAAACTAAATATTAATCATTCCCGAATATGACATTTTACCTTTATTTGTATATTGACAAATAATTAACAAACATATAAAATGAAATTGTAATTTATGACATAAGATGCATATTTTAGAGGGAGAATACTATGTCAAATAAGGAGTATGAATACAAATTCGATACTGTCAAGCCGCCTGAGGATAGGGTGTACGATGACAGAGTGATGCATTATTATGAAAATCATTCAAATGAGCCTGCACGTCCGTTAATTTTGGCACTCGGCAAGCATATTACAGACAGAGTTTTGTATAAATTGCCGTGGCTTCCAAAGGTAGGCAAAGAGCTTACCGTTAACGACCCTGAGTATTGGGGTCTTGCTTCAATTGTAACAGACGAGATGGCAGAGGTTGCCCTTAAGATGAAGGTACACAAGGGTATGAAGCTTAAGGAAATTATAAAAGCTACGGGTAAAAGTGCCGCTTACCTTGAGCCGCTTCTTAAAGAAATGGCAAATGTAGGTCTTGTTGAATTTAATTGGGAAAATCCGGAGCATGAAAAGCAATATGTGCTTCCTATGTTCGTTCCCGGAAGCGCAGAATTCTTTAATATGAAATGGGATAATATTTGTGAGCATCCGCAGGTTGCAAATTTCTTTGAGCGTATGACTCAACTTCCGCTTGAAGCAATTACGCCGATGGTGCCTCCGGGAGGCGCCGGAATAGGTATGCACGTTATCCCTGTTGAAAAGGCAATTTCAATGGAAAATCAGTCTGCTGATGTGGAGCATATTTCTCATTGGCTTGATAAATATGACGGCAAATATGCGGCAGGTCCGTGTTCGTGCCGTTATAGCCGTGCAATGTGCGGCGAAGGCTGTGCCGATGACCCTGAGGATTGGTGTATCGGTGTAGGCGATATGGCGGATTACCTTGTTGAAACAAATAAGGGCCACTATATCACACGTGAAAAGGTTATGGAAATTCTTCAGCGTGCCGAGGATAACGGTTTTGTTCACCAAATTACTAATATCGACGGTGAAAATAAAATTTTTGCTATCTGTAATTGCCAGGTAAAGGTATGCAATGCGCTTCGTACCTCTCAACTTTTCAATACGCCTAATATGTCACGCTCGGCGTATGTGGCTAAGGTTGAGGCTAAGGATTGTGTAGCCTGCGGCAAGTGTGTTGAATTTTGCCCTGCCGGTGCCGTTAAACTCGGTCAAAAGCTTTGCAAAAAAGCCGGCTCTGCTGTTACATATCCTAAGCAAGAACTTCCTGACGCAGTTAAATGGGGCAAGGAAAAATGGTCGCCTGATTACAGAGATAAAAACAGAATTAATTGCTACGATACAGGTACGGCGCCTTGCAAGACTGCCTGCCCCGCTCATATCGCAGTTCAAGGCTATCTTAAAATGGCGGCTCAGGGTAGATATACCGATGCTTTGGCTCTTATCAAAAAGGATAACCCTTTCCCTGCAGTTTGCGGCAGAGTTTGTAATAAGAGATGCGAGGAGGCATGCACAAGAGCAACTCTTGATGAAGCGGTTGCTATTGATGACGTTAAGCGCTTTATCGCTCAAAAGGATCTTGACAGTAAAACAAGATATATTCCTAAAAAAGTAATACCTTCAAATAGGGGCGAGTTTAAAAATAAAATTGCCATTATCGGCGGCGGACCGGCAGGCCTTTCGTGCGCATATTATCTTGCGCTTACGGGATACAGACCTATAGTGTTTGAAAAGAATGAAAAACCCGGCGGTATGCTTACTTACGGTATCCCGTCATATAAGCTTGAAAAGGATGTTGTTGAGGCGGAGATTGACATTATTCGTGCGCTTGGTGTTGAGATTAAATGCGGCGTGGAGGTCGGTAAGGATATCACTCTTGATGAACTTCGCAAGGACGGATATGAGGCATTTTATATTGCTATCGGCTGTCAAGGCTCAAGAAAATCGGGCGTTGACGGCGAAGACGCAGATGGTGTTATGAGCGCTGTTGATATTCTCCACGAGATTGCCGAAAATCACGGCCTTGACCTTAAAGGCAATAAAACCGTTGTTATCGGCGGTGGTAATGTTGCCGTTGATGTTGCACGTTCGACTAAGCGTTGCGGCGCTGATGTTTTGGGTATGTTCTGCCTTGAAAGCAGAGAGGAAATGCCTGCGAGCGAAGAGGAAATTTTTGAAACTGAGGACGAGGGTATTCAAATAAACAACGGCTGGGGCGTTAAGAAAATTCTTGAAGAAAACGGCAAGGTGACGGGCGTTGTGCTTAAAAAATGCACAAGTGTTAAGGATGCAGACGGCAAATTTAACCCTCAGTATGACGAAAATGATACTCAAATAATTGAATGTGACCGTATTTATCTTTCAATCGGTCAGTCAATTGAATGGGGTAATCTTATTGACGGTGAGGCGGTAGAACTTGGCAGAGGTAACGCTCCTCAGGCGGACAGTCTTACTTATCAAACAGAGCAAAAGGATATTTTCGTCGGCGGTGACGTTTACACAGGCCCTCGCTTTGCTATTGACGCTATTGCTGCCGGCAGAGAGGGTGCAGAGTCAATCCATAGGTTTGTTCATTTCAACGCAAGCCTTACGGTCGGCAGAAACAGACGTGATTTCATAATGCTTGATAAGAACGATATCCTTGTTGACAGTTACGATAATTCCTCACGTCAAATCCCGAATATTAATAAGAAAATTGACGCTAAATCTTCGTTTAAGAATGCTCATCTTCCCCTTACAGAGGAGCAGGTTAAAAAAGAAACTGCACGATGTCTTGGCTGCGGTGCATCCGTTGTTGACGAAAATAAGTGCATAGGCTGCGGAATTTGTACTACCAAGTGCGAATTTGATGCAATTCATCTTTTTAGAGATAATCCCGAATGTAGCACAATGGTTAATTCAGATGATAAGATGAAAGCAATTTTGCCTTATATGATTAAGCGTAATTTCAAGATTAAAAAAGCTCAAAAGGCTAAAAAGGATTAATTATGCACGAACTTGGTATAGTTTTTCATATCATTAACGAAATTGAAGATGTAGGCAAGGAAAATGAGCTTAAAACGGTATCGTCTGTTACGGTTGAAATAGGCGAGGTTTCGGGTGTGCTCCACGATTATCTTGAGGATTGTTGGAAATGGGCTTGCTCAAAGAGTGAGCTTATGAATGGGGCAAAACTTAAGGTAGAAGTTATCCCGGCAGTAACGTATTGCGAAAGCTGCAAGGGCGAATACAAAACCGTAGAGTATGGTAAAATTTGCCCTACTGTCAAAGCGAAAAAACCTATCTTCTTTCGGGTAATGAAATTATGATAAAGGAAATTGAGGCACGGTAGCATATTAATGCGCTCTGTCTTGACGATATGATTTTTATTTAACTTTTTTAGAGGAGGGGGAATGACAATGTTATTCCAAATTTACGGCGATATGGCCGGCTGGCAACTTCTCGGCTGGGGAATGGTCTTTGTCGGTCTCGTCGTTATGAATGAAATTGCAAGGCGAACAAAAGCAGGCGGAATTTTTTGCTTCTTTGTTTTACCGGCAGCACTGACGGTATATTTCATTGCAATTTATATCGGTGCGGCTAAGGGAGCTGATTGGGCACTTCAAAATGATACCTATGTTCACATGAACAGCTGGTTCCATTATGCAAAGCTTTATGCGGCAACAGCAGGTTGTATCGGCTTTATGATGCTTAAGTATAAATGGGGCATCGGCAAAAAAGATTGGTTTAAGGTGTTCCCGTTTGCAATCGTCGCTATCAACATTCTTATCGCAGTCGGTTCTGACTTTGAGTCGGCAATTAAGGGCGGAATTTCAGGCGGCTGGTGGCTTTCGTCTGAAAATGTATGGCTCTATGGCGGCTGGTGGAACTGGGTGAACGGTATCGCCGGTATTATAAATATTTTCTGTATGACAGGTTGGTGGGGTATCTATTCCTCAAAGAATAAGCAGGATATGCTGTGGCCTGATATGACATGGTGCTACATTTTGGCTTATGACCTTTGGAACTTTGAATATACTTATAATAATCTCCCTACTCACTCTTGGTATTGCGGCCTTGCACTTCTTCTTGCTCCTACATTTGCAAATGCGTTTTGGAATAAGGGCGGTTGGATTCAAAACAGAGCTAACACGCTTGCACTTTGGTGTATGTTTGCTCAGGTATTTCCGCTTTTCCAAGACAAGAGCCGCTTCTCGGTTCTTACATCCGTTTATGCAGACGGATATATGGACCCTACAGTTCCGCCAACAAACGCAGACCCTACAATGCAAGGCGTAATTGCCATTATTGCTCTTGTGGCTAATGTTTGTGTATTCGCTTCTATTATTAAGCGTGCAGAGGAACAAAAGAAAAATCC
>ERZ837487.3089-NODE-3089-length-15676-cov-6.040394_pt1 | contig 15676 bp, 16 predicted proteins | sample MGYA00519911_ERZ837487 | MGnify/ENA primary metagenome ERZ837487 (study PRJEB31850, sample SAMEA3708818) | human gut metagenome | biome: human gut; feature: human-associated habitat; material: faeces | place: China | collected 2014 ...
GCTGGGAGATGACTCCCACCTCTATAGGTGGTGAGAAACAAGCTGGTATCAGTGGCGGCAGGCAAGAATACGCCTAAGTAGCGACCACTCCAGAGTATCTTCTAAGGAAATATCTCATTTTTAACAAAAGTTTGTGTTTTAGGGGAAGATAGGGTACAATTAAGATTAACAATGAAGAATTGGAGGGCTTTTGTATGGGGATTTATTTGAATCCGGACAGCAGTAAGTTTGAGGAAGCTGTGAATTCAGATATCTATATAGATAAGACAGGATTGTTGATTTACACCAATTCTGTTTTGCATACGATGCAAAAATACATTTGTATTAGTCGTCCAAGACGCTTTGGGAAATCTATTGCGGCAAATATGTTGACAGCATATTATAGCCGCGGCTGTGATGCAGAACAATTGTTTTCACAGTTTGAAATTTCAAAGGATATGGATTTTAAAAAGTATCTGAATCAATACGACACGATTTCTGTAAATATGCAGGAGATTTTGAGCAGGAGCCATAATGTCTGTGAATTGATTAGCCGATTTGGCAGACTTATCATTCGGGATTTAAAAAATGAGTATCCGGATGTGGATTATTTTGATGATACAGATGTTATAGAGTGCATGCAGGATGTATACGCGCAGAAAAAACAGCCATTTATCATTATTATAGATGAATGGGACTGCATTTTCCGAGAATATAAAGAAAATAAAGAAGCTCAGGAAAAATATCTCGATTTCCTGAGAGATTTGTTAAAGGATAAGGCGTATGTTCATCTGGCGTATATGACAGGAATTCTTCCGATAAAAAAATATGGAACTCATTCAGCTTTAAATATGTTTGATGAATTTTCTATGATAGATCCGGGACCGTTGGCGAGATATGTTGGATTTACGGAAAATGAAGTGAAGAAACTGTGTGAACAGTACCAGATGGATATGGCAGAGATAAAGAACTGGTATGATGGATATTCCTTTGAAAATGGAATATCTATTTACAGTCCGCGTTGCGTGGTAAATTGCATGCGATTTGGAAAAATCGGGAATTACTGGAATCAGACAGAAACATTTGAAGCGCTGCGAATTTATATAGAGATGAATTTCGAAGGGCTAAAAGATGATGTCATAAGTATGATTGCGGGAAATGCAGTACCGGTAAATACAGGAAGCTTTGCCAATGATATGTCAACATTTCACACAGAAGATGATGTCCTGACACTTTTGATACATTTAGGATATGTATCGTATGATTATGATAATAAGACTGTAAAAATTCCAAATGAAGAAGTAAGAACTGAGTATGTGAACAGTATATCTGCTTCAACATGGGGTGAAGTATCAAAGGCATTGAAAGAGTCAGCGGACACATTGGAAGCAATCTGGCAGAAACGGCCAAAGCAGGTAGCAGAAGCCGTTCGGCAGGCACATTTTGAAACTTTTCACATTCAGTACAATGATGAAAATGCATTAAGTTATACAATTTCACTCGCATTGTACGCTGCAAGAAATTTTTATGTGATTCACAGAGAGTTGGCAGGAGGAAAAGGATTTGCAGATCTTGTTTTTCTTCCGCGAAAAAATTTTCCGGAAAAACCAGCAATTGTAGTAGAACTAAAATGGGATAAAACTGCAGAAGGAGCCATTGCACAGATAAAGAATAAGGAATATTGCAGAAGCCTTGAAGAATATGAAGGAAATATTTTATTGGTAGGTGTGAATTACAATAAACAGACAAAAGAACACGAATGTGTCATAGAAGAGTATGTAAAATAATTGTGGAAGCATAAAGAAAGCTAAAGTTGTAGACAGCATAAAATCCGGGGAGGGATACCTTATGAAGAAAATAGCATTTATTATATGTTGTATTTTAACTTTATCCTTAGCAGCTTGCAGTAACAGACAGGAAAATCCCCAGATTAGTAAGTGGGATTGTTCCGTCAACTGTGCAGAACAATCAATTCCCGATGAATATGTGATTACCTACTCTGATGAAAAATTAACATCACAGACAGGAGCGCTGACCTTCCATAATGGCAATGAATTTGAAATTACCATACATCTTCTTAATAACGGTGAAGAAGAATGGACAGAAACAATCCCGGCAGGCGGTTCTACCTGCTTAAAACAACTCAAAAAAAATATAGAGTACATCGTAGGAATACACGCAGATGTCACAGAAGATACGCCTATTAAACTGACAGCTTATGACGGAGAAAAGACGGACGCTGAACCATAAAATGATTATATGATACATTTTTTAGGTAGTAATAAAAGCTTTTGCATAACAGATTTTTGAAAAATAATGGATTTACTATTGAGTAGTGGGTATCAAAAAAAATAAAGCATCAAAAGAGTCTCAAGAAAGCATTGAGTTATTTTCGCAACAATAGAAAATCACTCAGCTTTCGAGAGCCCCTTTTGATGCGGTCTCTTAAGGTTTTCTGAAAATTCCCTAAAAACCTTGACAAACAGGACTTCTGTGGCTATGATATTTTGTAGTTTCATGGTTGATAAACCAGTTAAATGCGTTGAAAAAGAGGAGTATGCATAGGTCGTTCTGACAGAGAGAGATGCCCATTGGCTGCGAGGCACTTGAGAACAGAGATGCAGAAGGTAGCTTTGGAGCAGGAACGCTGAAGTCACAGTAGGCGGTCCCGGAGTCGTTCCCGTTAAAGAATAGGATGAGATGTATAGAGGAGTTTCTTCTATATAATAAAGGTGGTACCGCGAATCAATCGCCCTTTGTGAGAATAAAGGGCGTTTTTTTTATAATTAAGAAATGCATTTTCTAATTATAAAAAAGCCTCCGGCAGGATGCGCACTGCGGCGTACAATGATGGTACCGCAAGCGACCACCGCAGGCGCCAGAATGTGCTGGGGCACATTCTATATTTTGCCCTGAAATGTGAAAAATGTGTGAAAACATGAACCAGGAAACACGTATTTGAGGAGGAGACTATGAGTCAGAATTTGGAGAAAACTTACAATCCGAAAGAGATTGAAGACAAACTGTACCAGAAGTGGTGCGAAAATAAGTATTTCCACGCAGAAGTGGACAGAAGTAAGAAACCATTTACAATCGTAATGCCGCCACCGAATATTACCGGTAAGCTTCACATGGGACATGCTCTTGACAACACAATGCAGGATATCCTGATCCGTTACAAGAGAATGCAGGGATACAATGCACTGTGGATTCCGGGAACAGACCATGCGGCTATTTCTACAGAAGTAAAGGTTACCAATCAGTTAAAAGACGAAGGTATTGATAAAAAAGAACTTGGCCGTGAGAAATTCTTAGAGAGAACATGGCAGTGGAAAGAAGAATATGGCGGAACTATCACATCACAGCTTAAAAAGATGGGTGTTTCTTGTGACTGGGACAGAGAGCGTTTCACAATGGACGAGGGATGTTCTGAAGCAGTTGAGAAAGTATTCTTGAATCTTCATAAAAAAGGATTCATTTACAGAGGATCCAGAATCATCAACTGGTGTCCGGTATGTAAGACTTCCCTGTCTGATGCCGAGGTAGAGCATGAAGAGCAGGACGGATTCTTCTGGCACATTAAGTACCCAATCGTAGGAACAGACCGTTTCCTTGAGATTGCAACAACACGTCCGGAGACTCTTCTGGGAGATACTGCAATTGCAGTTCACCCGGATGATGAGAGATATAAAGATATCGTTGGAAAGATGTGTAAGCTGCCACTGACAGACCGTGAGATTCCGATCGTTGCAGATTATTATGTAGACAAAGAGTTCGGAACAGGTGCTGTTAAGATCACACCGGCACATGACCCTAACGACTTTGAAGTTGGAAAACGTCACAATCTGCCAGAACTTAACATCATGAATGATGATGCTACGATCAACGAGAAGTATGGTGGAAAATATGCAGGCATGGATCGCTACGAAGCAAGAAAAGCTATGGTAGAGGATCTGAAAGAGCAGGGATATCTTGTAAAAGTTGTTCCACATTCTCATAATGTAGGAACTCACGACAGATGTCATACAACGGTAGAGCCAATGATCAAACAGCAGTGGTTCGTAAAGATGGAAGAGCTTGCAAAACCAGCCATTGAGGCAATCAAGAATGGTGAGCTTAAGTTTGTACCAGAGCGTTTTGATAAGATTTACCTGCACTGGCTTGAGAATATCCGTGACTGGTGCATATCCAGACAGATCTGGTGGGGACATAGAATCCCAGCCTACTACTGCCAGGATTGTGGAGAAGTCGTAGTAGCTTCCGAAGCACCGGAAAAATGCCCACATTGTGGTTGTACACATTTTAAACAGGATGAGGATACGCTGGATACATGGTTCAGTTCTGCGCTTTGGCCATTCTCAACACTTGGCTGGCCACATGAGACGGAGGATCTTGACTACTTCTATCCAACGAATGTACTTGTAACTGGATACGACATCATTTTCTTCTGGGTTATCCGTATGGTATTCTCAGGATATGCACATACAGGAAAGGCACCATTTAACACAGTACTGATTCACGGACTTGTTCGCGATTCTCAGGGACGCAAGATGAGTAAATCACTTGGAAATGGTATCGATCCTCTGGATATTATCGATCAGTACGGCGCAGACGCACTTCGTATGACACTGATTACAGGAAATGCTCCTGGAAATGATATGCGTTTCTACAACGAGCGTGTAGAGGCAAGCCGTAATTTTGCAAATAAAGTATGGAATGCTTCCAGATATATTCTTATGAATATGGAAGGAAAAGAGATCACAGAGCCACAGGCAGAGGATCTGGGACCTGCAGACCGCTGGATTTTATCTGCATGCAATAATGTGGTAAAAGATGTAACAGAGAACTTAGATAAGTTCGAGCTTGGAATTGCACTTTCCAAGATTTATGACTTTATCTGGGACGAGTTCTGTGACTGGTACATTGAACTTTCAAAATATGCAATCTACCACGCAGACGAGAATCCGAAGAGTGCGAACGCTGCACTTTGGACATTGAAGAAAGTTCTTGGTGATGCACTGAAGCTTCTTCACCCATACATGCCATTTGTTACAGAGGAAATCTACAGCAAACTGGTTCCAGAAGAAGAGTCACTGATGATGTCAAGTTGGCCGGTATATGAGGAAAAATGGAATGACGCAGAGAATGAAAACATTCTGAACCATTACAAAGAAATCGTAAGAGGTGTCAGAAACGTCCGTTCCGAGATGAATGTCCCAAATTCCAGAAAGGCAACGATCTACGTTGTATGCGAGGATGAGAAGCTGGCGAAAGGTCTTGCAGTATTAAAAGAGTCTGCAATGATGATGGCATCTGCCGGAGACTTCATTGTACAGGCAGACAAGAGCGGTATCGCAGACGATGCAGTGTCTGTAGTAGTTCCGGATGCAACAGTTTATGTGCCGCTTGAGGAGCTGATCGATTTTGAGCAGGAAAAAGAGCGTCTTACAAAAGAAGAGACTCGCCTGAATAAAGAGATTGCACGTTCCAACGGCATGCTGAATAACGAGAAGTTTGTAAGCAAAGCACCGGCTGCAAAGGTACAGGAAGAGCGTGAGAAACTAGAAAAATATGAGCAGATGCTTGCTCAGGTCAAGGAGCGTCTTGCTGGATTACAGAAAAAATAAATGTAAGGGGATATTATGAAAAAGCTGCGAAAGGAAGAGGTTATAGCATACTGGAAGGAACGTAGAGAGCGAAGGGCAAGAATACTGGAAGAGAGAAGAAATGGTGCATTTGCGCAGAAGATGAAACCTGTCTATCAGTGTATGAACCGGTTTTCTCTGATATTTCACGCGCTTTTGGCATGTCTGATCAACTTTGCAATTGAGGCAATTTCAAGACATTCACTTGTTCAGGCATGGAGCTATATGACACAGACACCACTCGTCTTCTTTTACAATGCATTTATGATATTTATGACATTTACGGTGGTCTACCTGTTCCGGCGAAGGGTGTTCACAAGAATCATTATCGGTGTACTTTGGATGATTCTTGGAATCTGTAACGGTTACATGCTGATGAAGCGAGTGACACCGTTCAATGCCCAGGACCTGAAGGTAGCAACCGATGCGGTCAGCCTGATCAACAATTATTTCAATGGATTTGAGATCGTGATCGTATTGGTGGGAATTGCAGCGGTCATTATATGGCTGATTTCCATGTGGCGCCGCGGTGGTCAGTATGAAGGGAAAATGCACCGGCTTCTGGCAATTGCCGGAGTGGCTGTATGTGCCATGTTATTCAGCTTCACAACAGATCAGGCAATTGATAAGCGAGTGCTTTCCACATACTTTGGAAATATTGCGTTTGCCTATGAGGATTACGGACTTCCGTACTGCTTTATGTCCAGTGTATTTAATACAGGAATCGATGAGCCGAATGATTATAATAAGGAGACTATTGATCAGATTACGAATAACGGAGAAATGGCCGAGAATAAAACAGGGCGTGCCTCTGATGATCTTCCGAATATCATTGTGGTTCAGTTAGAGTCTTATTTTGATGTAGATGAGGCGGAATTTTTCACAACAAGCGAAGATGCATGCCCGAATCTGCATGAGATGTACAAGAATTATTCTTCCGGATATTTCAAAGTTCCGTCTGTAGGAGCCGGAACCGCGAATACAGAGTTCGAAGTGCTGACAGGAATGAATATGCGTTTCTTCGGACCTGGAGAATATCCGTACAAAACAGTTGTCAAGAACCAGCCATGTGAGAGTGCTGCAACAGCTCTTTCAGCACTGGGATACGGTACTCATGGACTGCACAATAACGGAGGTAACTTCTACAGTCGTGCAAAAGTCTATGATCATATGGGATTTGACAGTTTTACAAGTAAAGAATTTATGAACATTCTTCAGCTTACGCCAAATGGATGGGCAAAGGACGAGGTTCTGGTAGACAATATTATGGAAGCTATGGATACGACCGAGCAGCAGGATTTCGTATTTACCGTCAGTGTGCAGGGACATGGAGATTACCCGGAGGAGCAGCTGATTGAGAATCCGAAGATCAAAGTAGAAGGTATCGATGACGAAGCAAAGAAGAATAAATGGGAATATTATGTAAACATGGTCTATGAGATGGACCAGTTTGCAGGAGATCTTGTGAAAGCAGTGGAAGATCGTGGAGAACCTGCAGTTGTCGTATTCTACGGAGACCATTTACCGACTATGGGACTTACCGCAGAAGATTTAAAGAGCCGTTATCTCTATAACACAAATTATGTGATCTGGGATAACATCGGACTGGAACAGCAGGATAGAAATATTCCGGCTTATCAGCTAATGGCGGATGTGATGAACCGCCTGGATATTCATTCCGGAACATTGTTCAATTATCATCAGCAGAGACAGAATTCCAAGAATTACCTGTCAGACTTAGAGCTTCTCCAGTATGATATTCTGTATGGCAAGCAGTATGCTTATAACGGACAGCCACCGATTACAGAAGGTCATATGGAAATGGGTGTGAAAGATGTTACGCTGACGAACATCGTTCCGTATCTGGAAAAAGGCTACAGCCTGTATGGCGAGAACTTTACGAAGTCAAGTAAGGTTTACGTCAATGGCGAGAAGCAAAAGAGTACATTTTTAAATAATACACGAATCGTTCTTCCAAGCACAGAGCTTAGCGAGGGAGATGTTATCACTGTCAGCCAGGTAGGATCCAGCAATACAATCTTCAGAACGACGGACGAATACATTTACCAGGGCGGACAGCTTGTAAGGCAGGAAGGAACAGGAACTGATACAACAAAATCCTGGACAGAACAGGAAAACGAGGAAAAATAAATGAATAGTAAGCCTGTTAACTACAAGGAGGCAGTCGAGTATATCGAAAGCATTCCGAAGTTTACACAAAAGCACACGCAGGAGCACACAAGAGAGTTCTTAGAGCGGCTTGGCAGACCGGCATTTGACCGGAAGGTGGTACATGTGGCAGGAACCAATGGCAAAGGTTCTGTGTGTGCATATATTCAGGCAATCTTAGAAGCTGAGGGGAAGAAGACGGGATTTTTTACTTCCCCTCATCTTATATCTATCAACGAGCGGATTCAGATAGGAAGAAAGCCGATTGACAACGAAGAATTTTATCAGGTCTTTGAGCATGTCTATGATGTCGTGAAAAAAATGGAAGAAGAGGGAATTCCGCATCCATCTTATTTTGAATTTTTATTTGGCATGGGACTAAGTGCATTTGAAAAATCTGATGTAGAATATATTGTTCTGGAGACAGGACTGGGGGGAAGACTGGATGCAACCAATGCATTTCCGTGTCCTGCGCTGACAGTCATTACATCGATTAGCCTGGATCACACCATGATTCTCGGGAATACAATAGAGCAGATCGCGGCAGAAAAAGCAGGGATCATCAAAGAAGGAACGCCGGTGATTTTTGACGGAAATGATGAGGCAGTTGCCGAGATTATCCAAAATACGGCGAAAGAGCATCATGCGCCATGTCGGGAAATCGGGAAAAATGCGTTCGAAATCCGGGAAGTTACCCGCAAACATATTGCATTTTCACGGACAAATGCTTATCATAAAGATGTTATCTGGCAAGTGCCGATCTGTGGTATCTATCAGGTGAAAAATGCAGAGATTGCAATCGAAGCAGCCCAGTGTCTGCTTGGGAATAAACCAGAGCATGAAGAAATGTGGCGCGATGCCGTTGCTAAAATCCAATGGCAGGGACGTATGGAAGAATGCGCAGACCATTTTATCATTGACGGAGCCCACAACCCGGGAGCGATTGAAGCATTTGTAGAAAGTGTTCGTGCACTGAAAGAGGAAGAACCGCCGATTCTCATATTTTCAGCGGTATCTGATAAAAAATATGAGCAGATGATAGAATATCTTTGCAGACATTTGCAGACGAAAGCGTTTGTTGTGACAGAGATTGAAGATAAAAGAAGAGTTCCGGCCGGCGAACTGGGGGAGATTTTTAAGCGATATGCAACGTGTCCGGTGTATGTGAAGGCTGATGTAAAAGATGCCATAGCATGTGCCTATGAGATGCGTACCAAAGAGACATACATTTACTGTATTGGTTCTCTTTACCTGGCAGGAATGGTAGAAAAGGCGCTACAGGAGGTGGAGACGTCATGTTAAATTACGAAGAAGAACTGAAAAAATTCCAGCCAAGCCTGGAAGTTGAAGATATTGAGGAAGCAGTATACAGAGAAGACCTGACGGATATGCAGGACATTATCCGCGAAGCAGTAGAGCAGACGAAGTAGTAATGAGTCACGATACAGATAGAAAATAAGAGGGAATATAAATATATGGACTACACAGTGAAACTAGCGTACCAGTCTAACTACTGGTACAATGACGGACTGGCAAAAGCCCAGGTAAGGGATATGTCCGGTGCGATTACATCACTGAAGAAAAGTCTTCAGTATAACCGGGCGAACCTGGCCGCCAGAAATCTTCTGGGACTTGTCTACTACGGGCGTGGAGATGTGATTGAAGCGCTGGTGGAGTGGATTCTCAGCAAGAATTTTCAGCCAAAAGACAATATAGCCAGTTATTTTATCAGCAAAGTACAGGAGACGCCGGGAGAACTGGAAGAGATCAACCAGGCAGTCAAACGATACAATCAAAGTCTGGAATATGCAAGACAGGGTGGAGAAGATCTTGCAATCATCCAGTTAAAAAAAGCAGTAGCAGCACACCCGACTTACGTCAAAGCATACCAGCTTCTGGCATTGCTTTATATTAAGACCGAGCAGTATGCCAGTGCGAGACAGATACTCAGGAAAGTACACAGACTGGATGCAACAGATGAAAAGACAATCCGTTACATGCATGAACTTACCGAAATAAGAAAAGAACGTCCGATGAGTGTCAAGCAGTCTGCGAAAAATCAGCAGAAAACGGTTAAATACCAGCTTGGAAATGAAAGCATTATTCAGCCGGTGCCGACCGGGATCAAAGAAAAGGCCAGCATTCACACGGTTGCGAATATTGCAGTCGGTGTATTGGTCGGTGTTGCAGTGATGTGGTTTTTGATTATGCCGGCGATTAATTCGTCAGAGAAAAAAGCATTGAATAAGCAGACCGTTTCATTTAGTGATCAGATTGCAGAACAGAAATCCCAGATCAGCGCACTGAAGACAGAACTGGAAACTTATCGGGCCAGCAGTGAAGAGACAGAAAATGCACAGGCAACTGCAGCTTCAACACAAGACAGCTATGAAGTCGTCATGAATATTGCAGAGCATTATAAATCCGAAGATATGAGTAATGCTGCCATGGCAGAAGAACTTATGAAAGTCAATGCAGATTCTCTTGGAGCTGTCGGAAGAGCAAAATTCGATGAACTGACCGGAAAGATTTATCCGGATGCCTGCAAAAAGCAATATAGAGCCGCAAAAGAAGCTTACGATTCAGGCGAGTATGATACAGTAATTTCCAGTCTCGAGACAGTTATGCAGATGGATGAAAGCTACAACGATGGCGCAGCGATGCTCCTTCTGGCACAAGGTTACGAGAAAAAAGGTGATCAGGATAAGGCCAACACGACTTATCAGAAAATCATCGAAACCTGGCCGGACACCGATGTAGCCACCCAGGCACAACAGGCGCTCGATGCCCAAAGCGGAAATACTGACAACAGCGACAGCAAAAAATCCGACGACACCAAAAAAAACAGTGACAACGATGATAACGGTGACAACAATAATTAAGAAATAGCTTTAAACAATTAGAAAAATAACTAAATAAAACCAAACTTACAAAAGAGGATACGTTAACCCACGTACCCTCTTTTTTGACATTTTTGATAATTATTATAGGCTGCATATAGAAATTGCGACTGTGCGGATTCCTATAAGGCAGCTAAAGCTTCACACACGTAGAGGCAAGAAAATATGTTTTTATAAAGCTAAAGTATATTCGCGATTAGCCAGTACATTCAGCACCTGAAAATCATATAGTTCACAAAAAGGTACTCTGGAGCGGCCGGTACTTAGGCGGTGTCCTTTGGCGCCTTATGTACCGCTGCCAGCGGAAGGTAGTGCGAACGTGCCTTTGGTGAACTATATGATTTCCAGGTGTGTAGAATGGAAAAAGTATAGAAACAAGCTTTATAAAAAAAGGAGGCCGAAAATTGAAATATCAAGTACAGGAAAACTGTCTCACAATTTTCCTCCCCCACGAACTGGATCACCACAATGCGGAGGAAATCCGCCGGGAATCCGACCATCTGATCATACGAAATCATATCCGTTACATCATATTTGATTTTGCGGAGACAGATTTTATGGACAGTTCGGGGATTGGAATGATCATGGGACGTTACAGACAGATTTATATGCTGGGCGGAGAAATCTGTGCAGCCCACGCAAATGAGCGTGTCAAAAAAATTTTAACCATGTCCGGTGTGACAAAAATAATGGAAATCATAGAGGAGGATCAGTAAATGGATCACACGAATGAAATGCAACTTATCTTCGACAGTCGTTCCAGCAACGAATCATTTGCCAGGGTGACGGTAGCAGCATTTATGACATCGCTTAATCCGACAGTAGAGGAAGTATCTGATGTAAAAACAGCAGTGTCGGAAGCTGTGACAAATGCAATCATACATGGATATGAAGGAGAAGTACATAATATCTGTATCCGGTGCAGAACGAAAGAACAGACGCTTTTTGTGGAAATTGAAGATTTTGGAAAAGGTATCGAAGATGTTGAAAAGGCAATGGAACCACTTTTTACAACAAAAGCGGAAGCGGAACGATCCGGCATGGGATTTTCCTTTATGGAAGCATTTATGGATAGTCTGGGAGTGGAATCTACACCAGGCAAAGGGACACTTGTAAAAATGTCGAAAATCATCGGAAAAGGAAGGAAAATATGGACCACACAATCGATCTGATTCAGAAATCTCACGAAGGTGATGAAGAAGCAAGAGCACGATTGGTGGAGGAAAATGCAGGACTTGTCTGGTGTATAGTGAAACGTTTCCATAACCGGGGTGTGGAAACGGAAGATTTATTTCAGATTGGAAATATCGGTCTGATTAAAGCAATCGACAAATTTGACCTGAGCTACGATGTGAAATTTTCAACTTACGCTGTGCCGATGATTTCCGGTGAAATCAAACGTTTCTTACGGGATGACGGCATGATAAAAGTCAGCCGTTCTTTAAAAGAACTGGCGTACAAAGCATATTTGTTGAAAGAAGATTTACAGAATCAGTGGGGGCGTGAACCGACTGTGGGCGAACTTTCAGAGCGTCTGGGAGTCGAGCAGGAGGAATTGGTCATGGCACTGGATGCAGGCGGAGACGTCGAGTCCTTGCATAAACCTATTTATCAAAAAGACGGACAGGAAATCCGTCTCATGGACAAGCTTGAGGAAAAGAGCGAAGAACATGAGCAGGTTCTGAATCATATAGTTCTGACGGAACTTCTTGGAGTGCTGAATCAGGATGAAAAAAGACTCATTTATCTGCGCTATTTTGCGGAGCAGACCCAGTCACAGGTCGGACGCGAGCTTGGAATTTCACAGGTTCAGGTCTCAAGAATGGAAAAGAAAATACTCGGACAGCTTAAAAATGCATATTTTCATGGAAAGCCGACATACTAACATTTGAATAAAGAGTTTCGCAAATATTTCATTTAGCATAGGGAAAGAGTCGACGATAACTGCAATGGATCCAGTGCGGAAATGAATGGAACTATGGCGAAAGAAAGTGTAAGAAAGGTGTGAAAAATGTGCAGGAACAATTAGAAAAAGCGAGAAAAAGACTCAGAATCTGCCTCATTGCGGTAGTGCTTCTGGCAATAGTGGCAGGCTGTGCGTATTATTTTGGCGATTTTGGCAAAGAGCGAGACGTGACGGAAGGAACGCTGGTGAAAGAAATACAGGGGACAGATGCTGATACATTTGCATTATATAACGAAAGAATACTGAATACAGCGGCACCAGGAGGTCACACATATGGCTGCCGGTAAAGAGACTGTTTATATAAAGGCAGACCGGAATGTGGAAGTCACGGATCCGTGTGTAAAATTAGGGGATATTCTGTCCATGGAATGTGCAAATCCGACAGTTCTGCCGAAGCTTAAGACAATCAAACTTCTGCGGTTTCATGGAGTTGATAAAAAGACACAAAATCGTGTCGCGGTTTCCATTTTGAAAGTTATCGAATGTATACATGCAGAATATCCGGAGATTGAAGTCCAGAATCTGGGTGAGCAGGACTTTATCATCACTTATGAGGAACAGCAAAGCGTGGGCGGTGTCTGGCACATTTTAAAAACAAGTCAAGTTGTACTGATTAGTTTTATGGGAGCGGCGTTTTCCATTATGGCATTCAATAATGACGTCGGTGTGACAAAAATGTTCAGTCAGATTTATGAACTGGTAACAGGAACAAAAAGTGATGGATTTACAGTGCTGGAATTTACGTACAGTATCGGAATTGCCATTGGAATTCTGACATTTTTCAATCATTTTGGAAAGAGGAGATTTTCCGTAGATCCAACTCCGATAGAAGTGGAAATGCGTCTGTATGAGAATGATCTTCAGACGACTTTGATTGAAAACATTTCCAGAAAGGAGCAGGAATTAGATGTGGGCACAAAATATCCTACTGGCAGTCATCGGTCTTAGTGCAGGTATGATCGTAGCCTGCGGACTTTTTTCATTTGTTATTGAATTAGGTGTTGTATCCGATTTTGCAGACCGCACCCACACAGGCGAACACATTTTGCTCTACGAGGACAGTGTGGCGCTGGGCGGAATACTGGCGAATATTTTCTGGGTGTTCCACATATCCATACCCGGTGGGAATATATTGGCAGCAGTGTTCGGGATTCTTGGTGGAATATTTGTGGGATGCTGGGCGATGGCACTTGCAGAAATGTTGAATGTATTTCCAATCTTCATCCGGCGTATGAAGATCATAAAAAGCGTACCATATCTTATACTTGGAATCGCAGTCGGAAAGACCGTGGGTGCGCTTTTGTTTTTTGCAAATCACTGGGGACAGTAATAATGCCGAGGCATTCTTGAAAGAATACTTTGCCGTTCAAAGGCAGGGACGAATCGAAAAAAGCGTTCATTGACAGGAAAGTCATGTGGAAAAAGAAAGGAGAGGAACATGGATAAACAAAAGCAACAGGAAGCATATAAGAATTACGTCAAGCAGAAGACGCCGGTACACAATCTGCCACTCAATATGCTCAAAGCATTTATTACAGGAGGCATTATCTGCACAATTGGACAGGGCATTTTGAATTATTGCAGGCACCTTGGAATAGAAAAAGACATCAGCGCAGGCTGGACTTCCATGATTCTGATTCTCTTAAGCGTCTTGCTCACTGGATTTAATATTTATCCGCAGATCGCAAAATGGGGCGGCGCAGGAGCGTTGGTTCCGATTACCGGATTCGCGAACTCCGTGGCGGCACCGGCAATCGAATATCAGAAAGAAGGACAGGTCATGGGAATCGGCTGCAAGATATTTACCATAGCAGGTCCGGTGATATTATATGGAATCTTCTCAAGCTGGGTACTTGGAGTGGGGTATTGGATATTGAAGATTTTGAAAGTGGTGTGAAAAAATTTTTAGATAGCGGACAGCAAGTCTCCAAAAGGAGCCAAAAAGGAGCCGATAAGAGAAGTGTAAAAAGATGATAAGTTATGGGGAGTAGAAATGCTCCTCGTTTTTTTATTGACACATATATCACGGTGCGATATACTAACTATATCGAAGTACGATGTATCGCACTGAAAGGATTGAATTATGGACGCACATATTAAAAAGGTTTATGTTCCGATGACGGAGACAGGGTTTTACATCTTGTTATGCCTGCGCTCTCCGAATCACGGGTATGGAGTTGTACAGAAGGTAAGAGAAATGACAGACAATGAAGTGGTACTCGGTCCGGGAACCATGTATGGAAGTTTGTCAAAGATGGAAAAGGACGGATTGATTGAATTCGTAAGAGAGGAAGATAAGCGCAAGATTTATCAGATTACGGAGCTTGGAATGGAAGTACTGGAACTGGAGCTGAAACGGATTCAAAGATTGTATCGTAACGCACGGGAGGTATTGTAATGAGTGAGACAAAAAAGGAACTTCGCTGGTTTTCAATTATGGATTATGAAAAAGAAGCCCGTTATCTGAGCAGAATGCATCAGAAAGGCTGGAAATTCAAAAGAGTAACAATGCCTGGAATCTATACATTTGAAAAATGCGAGCCTGAGAAAGTGATCTATCAGTTGGATTATAATCAGGAAGGCATGAAAAACCAGATGGAATATGTGAAAATGTTTGAAGACTGCGGCTGGGAGTATCTTCTGGAATTTGCAGGATACAGTTATTTCAGAAAACCGGAAGCACAGATGTCCAGGGAAGAAGAGATATTCTGCGATGATGAATCGAGACTGGATATGATGAACCGGATCTTCCGGGGAAGAGTAATTCCGTTAATTGTGATTTTTTGTTGTCAGATTGTGAATGGGTACAATGCTATGGCAGGACATAGAGAATATGTACTTGCAAGTGTGTTTAGCATATTAATGATTTTGTATATTGTTATCTTTTTACAATTCACATTAAAATACATTTCATTTCGACGGAAGATAAAGTAGTGAAGATGTTATAAAATTTTAAAAGAAGAATAAGATATGATAATCTCTTTATTAATAAGAATGCTATAAGGCAATTGTTAATA
>ERZ837487.3105-NODE-3105-length-15613-cov-7.492801_pt1 | contig 15613 bp, 17 predicted proteins | sample MGYA00519911_ERZ837487 | MGnify/ENA primary metagenome ERZ837487 (study PRJEB31850, sample SAMEA3708818) | human gut metagenome | biome: human gut; feature: human-associated habitat; material: faeces | place: China | collected 2014 ...
TCTCTTAGTACAGTGAAGCCGTTCTTTGGAGATACAGCGTGTTAAAGAAACGGCATATCACTGTTGCGAATGCTCTGTAATTTTGGCACCCGCTCAGGCTGCGATCAAGAACCCCCGCAAGGTTTTGCGTGAGAGCTTGAGAAAGCACCAATAAAGTATATGACCGCCCCGGTTTCCGTAACAGGAAGCCGGGGCGGTTTTGTGCACAAAAAGCGAGTAGAAACTTTGTGCTTCCCTACAAAACGATGAAAAATAATTGACAAGAGTGGGAAATCGGTGCTAGCTTTGAAAAAATAAAGCAAAAAATACTTTAAAATTGAAAAAGTCCATCTTATAGTACAAGCACAATGCTATATCTATCTCGGAAAATAACACACACCGGACGAACAGGAGGCGCGGCATGAAACTGACCTACGCAAGGCTTCTGGCGGGCAAAACCGATTCGAATGACACGAGCCTCTGGCTGCCGCTCTGGATGCATCTGCGGGATACGGCAGAGATCATGGAATTGCTGGTGCGGAAGTGGCTGCCGGAAAGCGTGAAGAAAGCAACCGACCTGGACGAAGAAGCCCTGATCGCGCTGGCACGCTTTTTGGGCTGGACACATGATCTTGGTAAGAGCATTGTTGCCTTTCAGAGTGTCCTGATGCCGCTGCTGCCAGAGGCAAAGCAGCGAATTGAGCGCTTTACCACCTTGACCTGCCCGGAGCAGGATCGGAAGAAAACACCTCATGCCCGGGCGAGCGAAGCGATTCTGATAGAGCTGAAGTGTCCGCCAGGAATCGCCTCCATTGCGGGGGCCCACCACGGCAAGCCGCAGGAGCAGGAAGAAGTGGAAGCTCAGCTGGTGAGCTGGACATGCAACTACTACCCCAAGGGAGAAAAGGCATTTTGGGAAAGCTGCTGGGATGAGTTGTTTGAGACAGCGCTGAAAGATTGCGGCTACGACGCCCCGGCAGAGCTGCCGGACTTGACTCCGCCTACAGAAATTCTGCTGACAGGACTGCTTATCATGGCGGACTGGATCGCCAGCAATACCGAGTATTTTCCGTTGATCCCGGTAGAAGAACTGGGAAACGAAGTGGCTTATCCGGAGCGTGCGGAACGGGCCTGGAATAAATGGGATGAGAAAGACCTGACGGCACCCTGGGAGGCGCAGACTTCTATTGTGGACGCAGAGGAGTTCAAAGCGCGTTTTGGATTCCCACCCAACGCGGTACAGGCTGCTGCCGTGGAAGCAGCCAACAGTGTGAGCGCCCCGGGAATTTTGATTTTAGAGGCCCAGATGAGTGTAGGCAAGACGGAGGCTGCGCTGGCAGCCGCGGAAATTCTGGCGGCGCGGTTTGGCGCGGGTGGAATCTTCTTTGGCTTGCCTACGCAGGCAACGGCAAACGGGATTTTGGGGCGGCTGGTGCAGTGGGCGGACAACCAGCCGGACAGGCTGCTAAAGTGCATCCGGCTGGCCCACGGCATGGCAGAGCTGAACGAAGAGTATATCCGCTTACAGAAACAGACCGTTCCGGTAGAAGACGACTGGGACGATTCCGAGACAAACGAGCACCGGGTGCAGGTGCACCAGTGGTTCCGGGGCAGCAAGCAGGCGCTGCTGGCCTGCTTTGTCATTGGCACGGTGGACCAGCTGCTCATGGCGGCGCTCAAACAAAAGCATGTGATGCTGCGCCACCTCGGCCTTGCGGGCAAGGTGGTGATCATCGACGAGTGCCATGCCTATGATGCCTACATGAACCGCTACCTTGACCGGGCGCTGGAATGGCTGGGCTGGTATCGGGTGCCGGTGATCTTACTTTCAGCCACGCTGCCGGCCCGGCGGCGGGCGGAGCTGGTGGAAGCCTACCAGCAGAAGCGAACCTCCGCACCAGACGCACCGTGGAAGACCAGCTGCGGCTATCCGCTCCTGACCTGGACGGATGGGGAGGAAGTCCGCCAGACGACCATTCCGCTGGATACGCCCAGCCGGACGGTACAGACGGTTCCGCTGACGGAAGATGGCCTGCCCGGTTTCCTGCGCGAAAAGATGCAGGCGGGCGGCTGCGCGGGTGTCATCGTCAACACCGTTAAAAAGGCACAGGCCGTGGCCCGGATGCTGCGGGAAGCTCTGCCGGAAAAAGAAGTGCAGGTGTTCCACGCACAATTCCTGATGCCGGACCGCGCCGCGCGGGAGCAGGAACTCATGGAGCGGATCGGCAAGCACTCGACTCCGGCCCAGCGGGATGGACTCATTGTGGTGGGCACGCAGGTGCTCGAACAGTCGTTGGACATTGATTTTGACGTTATGGTGACGGAACTTTGCCCGATGGACCTGCTGCTACAGCGCATTGGCCGTCTGCACCGCCACACCTGGCGCTCTCGCCCGCAGCCGATGCAGGCAGCCGTCTGCGCGGTGCTGGATACTGGAGAGGATGCCTTTGATGAGGGCAGCGCGGCAGTCTACGGCAAGTGGCTGCTCTGGCGGACACGGGAACTGCTGCCTCAGACTATCCGCCTGCCGGAAGAGATCTCCCCGCTGGTACAGCAGGTGTATGGCTGGGCGGCGGAGGACAAACTGCCCGAAGATGCCGCCAGTGAGAAGCTGTGCCATAACTATGAACTGGAACAGGGAAAGCGAAAGGACCGGGCAGAGGCTTATCTGGTGCATCACCCGAAGGTGTACAAAAAATCCCCCCGGCTCAATCCCAGGCTCCTCAATACGCTGGACGGCTGGATGGCAGACGAGGGTGCCTGTTCTGACCCGGCGGCCCGGGCGGCTGTCCGTGACGGCGACCCGTCTGTTGAGGTGCTGGTCATGGTGCAGGGGCGGGATGGCAGCATCCATTTCCTGCCGTGGCAGGAGGGAGGCCGGACGGTAGCGTCCGACTGTCCGCCGCAGCCGGAGGAGGCGCTGAAGATTGCGCGGCAGAAACTGCGGCTCCCGGCAGTGTTTGGCAAGGAATGGAACGTGAAACGCGTCATTGACGAGCTGGAAGCGGACAACCGCCGTCTGCTGGCCCAATGGCAGCTCTCCCCGATGCTGCGCGGGGAGCTGGTGCTACTGCTGGATGAAACGCTGACGGCCCATCTGGCTGGGATGACGCTCCATTATGACCGTGAGAATGGTCTGATTTATGAAAAGGAGGAAGCTGATGCAGGAAATTGAGTTTAACCTGTTGACGGAACCCTGGGTCCGTGTCCGTCTGCCGGACAATACCGTGCAGGAAGTTTCTCTGACGGATGCACTGGTCCATGCGCAGGGGTACATGGACCTGGCAGGAGAGATGCCTACCCAGGACGCGGCCATGCTGCGGCTGCTGCTGGCAGTGTTGTTTACGGTCTTTTCCCGCGTGAACGAAGTGGGGGAGCCGGAGCCGCTGGAAGACGAAGAAGCCGCTCTGGAGCGCTGGGGAGCGCTGTGGGAACTGAAACATTTCCCGGAGCAGCCCATCCGGGACTATCTGGAGCAGTGGAAAGACCGCTTCTGGCTCTTCCACCCGGAGCGGCCATTCTGGCAGGTGCCGGAAGCAAAAATTGGAAGCCCATTTAAAGGCGGAAAATTAAACGGAGAAGTGTTTGAAAGCGAAAACAAAAACAATATGTTTGCATCTTATGCTGGTGTGGAAAAGAATGCACTGACATATGCACAAGCAGCAAGGTGGTTGGTATTTCTCAATAACTATGACGATGCAGCCGCAAAGAAAAAAGCAAAGGATAGACCCAGCATGAGCCCGGGATGGCTGGGGCAACTGGGTCTTGTATATGTGAAAGGTGTAAATCTGTTTGAAACACTGATGCGAAATCTGATGTTTTTAAACGACAGGGCAGAGCTTTGGGAAAAAGGAAGACCCAATTGGGAACTGGAAGAACCAAGAAGCGAAGAGCGGACGGAAATCGTCTGCCCGGGTAATTATGCAGAACTTCTAACAATGCAGTGCCGACGGATATGGTTGGAACGAGAAAATGAAAAAGTGGTCCGGTATACATTGTTGGGTGGAGATTTCTTTGATAAGAAAAACGCATTTGCAGAACCCATGACACTATGGGGACTCCGGAAGCAAACGAAAGAGAGTCCAGAATGCTATCTCCCGCAAAAACACGATATGGAGAAAATGCTCTGGCGGGAATTTTCCTCGATTATAGGTGACGGAAAGCATATTCCGGGCGTGGTGCAGTGGAATGGTTATTTACAAAGATGTGGCTTTTTAAAGAAAAAAGAAATCCTGCAAATATGTGCTGTTGGTGTTGAATATGGAGCGCAAAGTGCATCCATGAAAGGGGTCTATGCAGACCAGATTACAATGAGCCTTTCTCTGTTAAATGAGCTGGGATATGGCTGGCAGAACCGCATCACCGAGGAAATCGGCCGTTGCGAGCAGGCAGCCTCTCTGGTGGGGCACTTGGCGCAGGATATTGCCACTGCCGCGGGCGATAAAAACGGAAATGCCAGCGCCCCGGCCCGTTCCCAGTTCTATTTTGCAGTAGACCAACCGTTCCGACAGTGGCTGCGGAGCATCGACCCGGAAGAAGACGACATGACCGAAACCACAGCCCGCTGGCAGGGGATCGCCCGCGGCATTGCAGAGCAGCTGGGTCAGCAGATGGTGCTGGAGGCTGGCAGCGCCGCACTGGTAGGGCACCGGGTCAAGCTGGACGCCGGGAAAAAGACCGAACGGATGGAGCTGTACACGGCGCCCAAAGCTTATAACCGCTTCCGGGCGGGGCTGTACAAACTTTACCCGAAAACAAACGATGAGGGAGGAACGGCATGAGTGAGAAAAACGAGAGCCGCACACAGGCCATCAGGGGCTATGTGGACGGCAAGATTCAATGGCTCTGGAGTCTGCCGGAGAACCAGCGGCGTGCAGAGCTGGCAAAGCTGCGACGGGGCATCGGACATGTACCCGGGGAGCTTCCAGACCTGTGGGGCGGCCTTTTGCAGGGGATGCCTGCGAGCTTTTACGGCACAAATGGCCCCTCCCATGAAGAGTGGGCGGTCTATCTGGCACTGACCCTGTATGCCCTGCACCAGCAGAGCAACGATACTGTGTGCGTGAGCCAGCTCGGCTGCACGCTGGGCCGGGCCGTGCGCAGGCTGGCGGAGCAGACCGTGGCCAGTGGGCAGGACTGGACCGAGAGCAGCATTCTGCGGCGGTTCAACGCGCTGGCTACCGCCGAAGAAATTACCGAGATCAGCCATCATCTGCGGGGCATGATTCAGCTGCTGCGGGCCGCAAAGCCGGACAGCATCCCGCTGGATTACCCGCAGTTGGCTGTTGACCTGTACGGGCTGCAGTGCGATGCCCCGCAGCTGGCACAGCTGCCCGCCAACATCCGCCTGCGGTGGGGGCAGGACCTCTACCGCTACGAGAAGAACGAATCGTCCGAGACGCAGGAAAAGGAGAACTGACTTATGAAAAAGCGTTTGTATGTTGACTTCCATGTGCTGCAGACTGTGCCGCCCAGCTGCATCAACCGGGACGATACGGGCAGCCCCAAAACGGCCATTTACGGCGGCGTGACCCGCGCCCGGGTCTCCTCTCAGGCGTGGAAGCACGCCATGCGGCAGGCCTTTGTAGAGGAAAGCCTGCTGGACGAAGAGGATGTGGGCAAGCGCACCAAAAAGGTGACGGAGCTGGTGGAAAAGGAGATCGCCGCCCTTGCCCCGGACATGGATGCCGCCAAGTTGGCAAAGGAAGTAGTAAAAAACACAGGGCTCAAAGTTAACGAGAAGAAAGATGAGAAAAAGCTCAAAACGCTGATTTTTCTGAGTAAGGCGCAAGTAAGTGCTTTGGCGGAACTGGGAATTGAGGGTTGTACAGAGGCCCAAAAGTATAAAGATGCTTTGGGTGCAGCTCCTTCGGTAGATATGGTGTTGTTTGGCAGAATGGTGGCTGAGGCAGCTTCGCTGAATTACGATGCCGCCGCACAGGTGGCCCACAGCATCTCTACTCATGCGGTGCAGAACGAATACGACTACTTTACTGCTGTGGACGACTGTCCGGATAGCGACAATGCGGGTGCAAGCCATTTGGACACCAAAGAATATAACTCAGCGACTCTATACCGCTATGCAACCGTCAATGTGATGGAGCTTGAACGCCATCTGGGCGCGGAAAAAGCAGCCGAAGTGGTGCGGAGCTTTGGGGAGGCGTTCATCCGCTCCATGCCCACGGGCAAGCAGAACACCTTTGCCAACCGCACTCTGCCGGATGCCGTCTATGTGACCATCCGGGAGGACCAGCCCGTGAACCTCTGTGGTGCTTTTGAGCGGGCGGTGCGGAAGAGCGCGGAGGGCTACGCAGAGCCCTCCAAGAGTGCGTTGCAGGCCTATGCACAGCAGCTGTATCAGAGCTTTGCGGAGGCTCCTGCAAAGAGCTTTACCGTGGGCACCGGGCTGGAAGCACTGGCCCCGGCCCAGCCGCTGAACACCATGCTGGATGCACTGGAAAAGGCTGTCCGGGATGCGCTTGCCGGAAATGAGGTGGGGTAATGGCAACGCTGTTGCTTCGGCTGGCAGCGCCTTTGCAGGCGTGGGGCGCGGATTCCAAATTCGAGACCCGGAAAACGGCCCGGGAGCCTACCAAAAGCGGAGTGATCGGTCTGCTGGCCGCGGCGCTGGGCCTGCGGCGGGATGAGACCGAGCAATTGACCCGGCTGGCGCAGCTGCGCTTTGGCGTCCGGGTGGAGCGGGAAGGGCAGCTGCTGGTAGATTACCATACGGCAAATCGAGAGGAAGACCGGAAAAAGGGAAAGGCGCCTTATGTCACCTACCGCCATTACCTCGAAGATGCTGTTTTTCTGGTGGGCCTGGAAAGTGAAGATACCGCTTTGCTGCAGGAACTGGCAGAGGCGCTGACCCACCCGGTGTTTCCGCTGTATCTCGGCCGCCGTGCCTGCCCGCCCACTCTGCCGCTCTGCCTGGGCCTGCGGGAGCAGGGCCTTGTGGAGGCCTTGCAGGCGGAGCCCGCGCTCTGCCCCAGCGGGCCCAAGCCGACCCGCATCGTGGCAGATGCCGCACCGCAGGAGCCGGGGGCTGTCCCGCAGCGGGATGTGCCTCTCTCCTACGACCCGCGGCACCGGCAGTACGGTTACCGCTCGGCCCGGGAGATCTCCCTCCGGCAGCCCGCAGGGGCCCCGGAGCCGACCGCCCATGACCCATTCTGTGAATTGTGAGGTGAAGTGCAGATGTATTTATCCCGTGTAGAGCTTGACCCCACCCGCCGCAGTACCATGACGGCGCTGGCGGCACCACAGAAATTCCATGGCGCGGTGGAAAGTGCCTTTTCCGGGGAGCGCCGCCGTCGGTTGTGGCGGCTGGACCGGCTGGGCGAAAAGCTGTATCTGCTCCTCCTCAGCGAGGAGATGCCGGACCTCTCCGGCGTTGTGGAGCAGTTTGGCACCGGAGCGGCACCAGAGTCCCGGAATTATGACCCGCTGCTGGCGCGGATCACACCGGGCAGCCGCTGGCAGTTTCGGTTGGCGGCCAACCCCACCAAAAGCTGCAAAGACGCCCAAAAACCCGCAGCGCGGGGAACCGTGGCCGCACACTGCACGACACAGTACCAGAAGCAGTGGCTGTTGGATCGCGCCGCAAAGCACGGCTTTGCCCTGACGGAGGATTCCTTTACCGTGACCCGGGTGCAGTGGCACCACTTTGCCAAGCGCGGCACCCGCCCGGTGTCGCTGCTGGCGGTGACGTATGAGGGCGTTTTGCAGGTGACGGACCCCGAGGCGTTCCGGAACCTGCTGTGTCAGGGCATGGGCCGGGGCAAAGCCTACGGCCTTGGCCTGCTGACCGTGATGCGTGGAGGATAAGACCATGGCGGAGATGCCGGGCATGATCCGGCCAGACCTGCAGGCGCTGCCGCAGGTGCGGGACCGGATGACCTTTTTGTACCTCGAACTCGCCCAAGCTTGCGGTCAGATGCTGGATGAAACTTTTCCCCGCATACGCGGGGGTGATCCCTTGCTTTTGAGGTAGGGGCCGGGGCAGAGCGTCTTTTCCCCGCATACGCGGGGGTGATCCCCAGTATGCGTCCAGCGAGGCCGACGCGAAACGCTTTTCCCCGCACGCGCGGGGGCGATCCTACGCTGTTGAGCTTGTCCAGCTCAAACTTCGGCTTTTCCCCGCATACGCGGGGGTGATCCCAGCCCGTCGAGCCTTGCCAGCCGTCCTATCAACTTTTCCCCGCACACGCGGGGGTGATCCCGATAAGAGCGCATAGCTTTGTACCTCATACCCCTTTTCCCCGCACACGCGGGGGTGATCCTTCTTCGGGCACGGTCAAGATACCTTGCGGCCTCTTTTCCCCGCATACGCGGGGGTGATCCCTCTTTCAGCAGCAGTTCATACGGCATCTCGATCTTTTCCCCGCACACGCAGGGGTGATCCCAGCAGCAACCGCAACAGCGGCGACTGGAACAGCTTTTCCCCGCATACGCGGGGGTGATCCTACTGTGATGAAGAAGAACTTCATCGGTGGTCACTTTTCCCCGCATACGCGGGGGTGATCCCTTGGTGGTCGCACCCATCTCCTTGGCCTTGTCCTTTTCCCCGCACATGCGGGGGTGATCCCAGTATATCGACCTGATGATCCAGTCCGACCGCCTTTTCCCCGCACAGGCGGGGGTGATCCAAAAACGTAACGGCTGGGGTGGACAGAACATCTTCTCCGACATACTCAGAATACTATTTTTTCTCCGCAAAGCAAAAGCAGCGACCTTGTTCATTCAATCGAACTAGGTCACTGCTTTTTGCATGTGTGAAATTTTAACGATTTACAGTGATGTTTTGCAACTTTTCCTGGAGCTCGGCTTGGATATCGGTGAGGCATTCCAACAAAAGGGGGTTGAACGCGCCGCATTCCCCGTTCAGGATCATCCGCATGGCAGTCTCGTGGGAGAACGCTTTTTTGTAGCAGCGCTCACTGGTCAGGGCGTCGTACACATCGGCCAGGGAGACGATCTGCGCGCTGATGGGGATGTCATTGCCCCTGAGGCCGTCCGGGTAGCCCCGGCCATCCCAGCGCTCATGGTGCCAGCGGGCGATGTCGTAGGCGGTTTGCAGCAGGGGTTCGTCCTCAAAGTTTTCCAGCCGCCGCAGCATGTTGGCACCCTGCATACAGTGGGTCTTGATGACCTCGAACTCCTCTTTACTAGAAATCGTTTTCGGCTTCTGTGCAACAATTTTCTGCGGGGTGGGGTAAAATGGGCAAAAGATTGCAATAAAATCAAAAATCTGGTATGATAAAAAGACGTTTCGCATTGTATCTGTATAGGAGGGAAAAGCCATGCTGATTCCGGTTATTTTATTTATCATCGGCCTGCTCTGCCTGATCAAGGGCGGCGACTGGTTTGTGGATGGCGCTTCGGCGCTGGCCCGGCGGTTCCACCTGCCGGAGCTGCTCATTGGTGCCACGGTGGTGTCCATCGGCACCACCCTGCCCGAGGTGATGGTCTCCACCATGTCGGCGGTGTCCGGCCATGGTGAGATCGCCTACGGCAACGCCATTGGTTCTGTCATCTGCAACGCGGCGCTCATCGCGGCCATTACCATCGCCGTCCGCCCGGGCAAGGTGGACCGTAAGACGCTGGGGATGCCAGTGGCGTTCTTCTTTGCGGCGGCAGCGATCTACTGCGTGGCAGCCTACGGCTTTGGCAAGTTCACCCGGCCTATGGGCCTCATCATGCTGGCCCTGTTCGTGGCCTATATGGTGGCCAACGTGCTCCAGATGAAAAACGCCCCGGCGGGCGCTGAGGCCGAGGCCGAAGCAGAGGCTGCCGAGGAAGAAATGACCCTGACCAAAACGCTGGTGCTTCTGGTGGCGGGTGCCGTGCTCATCGCCGTGGGTGCCAACCTTCTGGTGGACAACGGTACCCTCATTGCCCAGGCGCTGGGCGTGCCCGAGTCCGTCATTGCACTGACCTTTGTGGCCCTGGGCACCTCGCTGCCCGAGCTGGTCACAGCCATCACGTCCCTCGTCAAGGGCTGCAGCGACCTCTCGCTGGGCAACATCGTGGGTGCCAACGTCTTCAATCTGGTGCTGGTCAGCGGCGCGTCCGTGACCATTGCGCCGTTCACCATCCCCCAGAGCTCCACCCTGTTTGGCATCAATTCCAGTCTGGTGCTGGACCTGCCCGTGATGCTGGCCGTCATGGTGCTCATGTGTGTCCCGGCGCTGGTGCGGGGCAAGCTCTCCCGGGTGCAGGGCGTGCTGCTGCTCTGCATCTATGCGGCGTTCTGCGCCATCCAGTTCACCATGTGAGCTGGGGCTGAAACGGAATCAAAACCACAAAAACGTCCCGCAGGGCCTGAACCCTGCGGGACGTTTTGTGGTATCATGACGAAATATTACTTTGAATAAGACTCCCAGCGGACAGAGGCGTCCAGCTGGGCGGGGGTCAGGTTGAACACGGCGTCAATGAGGTCGGTGCGGAACGTGGCGTTGCCGGTGCCGTGGGCAAGGCGGCGGGCCTCGGCCAGCTCTCCCGCGACCCCCATCGTCGCCGCTGCCGCGCAGGCCGCCGCAAAGGGCTGGCCTGGCATGGCCCCGCAGAACGCGCCCATGAGGGCGGTGAGCATACAGCCGCTGCCCGTGACGCGGGACATGGTGGCGCAGCCGTTGTGGAGCAGAATGGTTTCTCTGCCGTCCGTCAGCACGTCGATGGGGCCGGAAACGGCCACCACGGCCCCGGTCTGCACGGCCAGCGCTCTGGCAGAAGCCACGGTGCGGGGGAGAGTCTTCTCCGTGATCTGGTCGGCGTCGCTCACGTCCACGCCGCTGCCCGCCGCCCGGCGCTGGGCCAGAGCACGAATCTCCGACGCGTTGCCCCGGATGACCGCAAACTGCACGGCGTCCAGCAGCCGGGCCGATTCCGCCCGGCGGAGGCTGGTGTTGCCGGCGCCCACAGGGTCAAAGACCACGGGTTTGCCTGCCCGGTTGGCCGCCTGCCCGCCCAAAATCATGGACTCCACTTTGTCGATGGCGCCCAGATTGCACAGCAGAGCGCTGGCGGCGGCAGCGGTCTCCTGCACTTCCCGGATGTCCGAGGCCATGGTGGGGGAGCCGCCCACGGCCAGAAGGATGTTGGCGCAATCGTTGACGGTGACAAAGTTGGTGATGCAGTCCACCAGCGGGGCGCGGCGGTGCACCTGTTCCAGAGCAGAACCAAAGTTCATGGAGAAAAGCCTCCTTGTGTTATAAAAAAGAAGAGGTCTTGCCGGGGTCAATAAAGCCCTCGCCGTACACTTCGCCCGCCTCCGTGACCATGACCATGCAGCCAGGGTCGATGCGGTAGGCGGCGGTGCGGATGCGGTAGACCTGGGGCCGGGCGCAGACGCAGAGGAGCATCTGCCGCTCGGTGTTGGTGTAGGTGCCAATGGCCTTGAGCATGGTGGAGCCGCGCTCGCACTCGCGGGAGATCTCGTCGGCGATCTCCTGCCCTTTTGTGGTGATGATGGTGAGCATCTTGCTGGAAGAGCTGCCGTACATGACCTTATCAATGACCAGCGAGGTGATGACCGTGGTGACGAGGCCGTACAGAACGGAATCCACCGTGCCGAACACGGGCCAGCCCAGCAGGATGACGACTAGATCAATGCCGCCCGTGACCGCCCCGATGGAGAGGTGGGGCCGCAGCACCTTGATGGACATGGTGAGGAAATCCGTGCCGCCGCTGGAAGAGCCCCGCATGTAGAGCAGGGCCAGCGCGAAGCCCCAGGTGACGCCTGCAAACAGGGCTGCCACCAGCGGGTCGCCGGTATAGCAGCCCACCCGGGCAAAGACGACATCCTGAAAAACGGTGCACCACACCATGCTCACCAGCGACTTTTCCAGAAAGGCCCGGCCCACAAAGCGGATGCTCAGGGCCACGAGAGGCAGGTTGAACACCAGCGTGGTGATGCCCACGGGCAGGTGCCACAGGTAGTTGACGATGAGGGCCAGGCCCGAGATGCCGCCGGGGGCAAAGTCTGAGCCGCGGGCAAAGTAGCAGATGCTGAGGGCATACAGGAACCCGGCGGCCAGATTGTACAGCTGGTCCACCACGAGGGTGCGCTTGTTCATAAAAATCGCCTCCCGGTATCAAAACAAAAAGAAATTACTGGATGGAAGCCGCCAGAGCGGGGATCTCGCTCAGATTCCCGATGTGGAAGCGGGCCGCGCTCTGGTCAAAGGGGAAGCGCTCGTCCCGCAGGGCGGCCACAAGGCCCCCGGCTGCCGCGCCCGCCTGCACGCCGTAGGTGGAGTCTTCCACGATAAGGCATTCCTCCGGGCGGCGGCCAAGCCGCGCCATGGTGTGGAGATAAATTTCAGGGTCGGGTTTGCTGGCTTCAAACTGCTCCCCGCTGACGATGACGGGGAAAAACTCCATCAGCCCGCACTCGCCCAGCACCTGCCGGATGTTGCTCATGGGGCTGGAGCTGGCCAACGCCAGCTGCAAGCCCATGGCCCGCAGCAGCTCCAGCATGGGGCGGGCTTCCGGGCGGAGGATCTCGGGGAAGTGGATGGGTTCGTTTTCGTCGGCCTGCATCAGCTCTTTTTCAAACTCCGGGGTAAAGGGCACCCGGCAGAGCCTGGCCATAAAGCGGGGGTACTCCTGGCTGGACATGCCCACGGTGGGGTACATGCTCTCCAGAGTGACCCAGGGGTATTTTGTTTGCAGGTTGCGGGCCTGCATCCCGAGGTAGACGGGTTCGCTGTCGATGAGCACACCGTCCATATCAAAGATCACGGCCCGGATGGTGGATGGCATAAGAACGCTCCTTTCCGGCGGCGGGTTCACCGCGGATGCTCCTGATGATAGGCCTTTTTCTCAGCGTACATTTTCTGATCCAGCTCATTGAGGAAACTCTCGGTGGAGCGGCCATTGTACCGGGCCAGGCCCATAGAGAACGAAAGCTTGAACGGAGCGGTTGTGGTCTGGTTGAAATGGCGCAGGCCATCCTCAATGGCGGCCCGGGTATCTTCCAGCATTTTGCCATTGCCGCGGCTCAGCAGGATGACGAATTCATCGCCCGCCATCCGGATGGCAACAGCGTCCTCCGGCAGGGAGGCGGAAAGGATTTTGCCGATCTCCCGAATGGCCCGGTCGCCCATAGAGTGGCCGTAGCGGTCGTTGATCTTTTTGAAATCGTTCACGTCCATCATGATGCCGTACAGCTGGCGGGGGTTCGTCTTGTGAGCTTTCTCAAGATAGAAGTTCATGTATTTGCGGTTGAACAGGCCGGAAGTCTCGTCCACAAAGGTGTTGATGTTTTGCAGCTGGATGTGGATGAAGACCATCGCGACCGCTACGGCCAGCCAGCCTGTGGACAGACCGTAGAATATGCCTTGGACGACGGTGCCCAGGATGCAGGGGATGACAAAATAGAACACCGGGAAAAACTCAATGGTAATGCCGGTCTGTTTGGAGCGGGTGACTCGATAAATACTCTCGGCAAAGTAAAGGAACAGCGTGGCATAAAGGAGAAAATTCAGCGGGCCGCGAGAGTAGACATTTTCTGCCGAGACGTGGAAGATGAGCCCGGTGCCGAACAGGTTGATGACCATGAGAAGCTGTACGAGGAGGAGCGGAATGCCCAGCGTCAGGATTTTCCGGTGCAGCCGCCGGGTGCTGCGGTAGATACGGAAATCCACGAACAGGCACCACAAAAAGCCCACCAAAACGGTGGAACCGGTGCAGAGGGTATTGGTAAGGACAACGAGCGTGTGACAGCCCCGGAACGGCTGCCCGTCAATGAGGAAACTGATGGTCTCGGTGACCAGCGCGACCAGCGTGACCGCCAACATTCCATCGTAAAGGACGGCACCGGTCTGTTTTGTCTCACTGTTCCGGACGCGGAGGAGGAACAGAAAGACCACAAGGATGATACCGGTTCCATTTGCGACCAGAATTTCCGGAATGTTCATGGGAAGCCTCCTTTCTCTGTCAGGAGATGAAATGTATGAAAAATCATTTCCTTATGCAAGGACTTTATCCAGTTGGAATTGCGGGATCGTATTCAGCCGGTCGAGTCGTTCAAGCTCCTTTCGGCGAAAACAGGACATACGATCAATCTTATTATATCATGAAAATGGAGCTTGCCAAGGGGAAGAGAAAACGTGATGGCCCTGTTCGAGTCCTGTACCGTCCACATCGCTCTAACGTAAGTCAGGGGCGGAACAAAAAAGAGAGCCGCCAACTTACGTTGGAGACTCTCTTTCATCAAGTGGAGCATTGTCCACAGCAGTCGAACCCGAAAGGTTCATTCCAGATACTGCGGCAAATTCCAAGCACCGCGCAACACACGGTGGACTTCCACAGTCTTTATTTCATCGTTGACTCGGTAAAACACCAAATATTGGTCAACGACCATCCTACGATAAGCAGGATCAAGGTGGTAGACCTCGCACATTTTCGGGGTATCGCCTAATTTTGTGATCTTCTCCCGCAGCTCTTTCAGTACGCGGCTGGCCGTTTTAGGATAAAAGCCAGACAGATACCGGGCAATCTCATTCAAATCCTGCACAGCAAGGGGTAGATATTTAATTTTATACGTCATACTGCTTGCTCAGCGTCTCCCATACGCTTTCGTGGTCTGCCCATTGCGTGTCGGGGTCAGCCGCCTGCTGTTTTGCTTTTGCAAGCTCCTCGGCTACATACCGCTGGTGCAGGAACTCCTCGTACTTGGCGTAGTCCTCAATGTTGATGAGAACTGATTCTCCACGGCCGTGATTCGTGATGATCACATGGTTATGATCTTTGAGCATCTCCGAAATTTCGGCGTAATGGTTGCGCAGATCCCGGGAAGGGCGAACGAATGTCTGCATCATACGAGACACCTCCTATCAAGATGATTGTATCACAAAATGACTACGAGCGCAAGGCGGATGATTCTGACGGTGAGGGCAAGGCGGATGATTCTGACGGTGAGGGCAAGAACCGTCCCGTGGCCACAAATTTTCAATTGCTGAAAATTCTTGCTCCCTTTGGAACAGCTTCTTGTTGGGGCGTGCCTGCCACAGACCCTGCTTCTGAGGTTGCGACAAACCAGGAGTTATCGAACCGCACTTGTGATTTCTTCTAATGTGTCCTGGCGAAGCCACTTTCCAAATACTTGAGAATTCTTTGACGGCAGATAACCCAAATTCGTATATCCCAGCTTCTTCAAAAGGTTCATACTTGGAATGTTCTCTCTTTCAGTAAAACAGATAAAATCCCACTGAGGATAGTGCTTGTGTAAATACTCAATTAAAGAGGACAAGGCTTCATAGGCGTAACCGCTTCGGTGAACTTTATAAGAAAATGTGTACCCTAAAGAAATTGTGCCCTCGTTAGGCATAACGACGATTTCGCCAATCATGACATCCGTTTCTCTTAATGCAACACTAATAATAGTCGGCGATGCGATATTCAGGGCATTGTCTTTATTACGCTCGATCAAAGCAACAATATCCTTATAATCTTTCGTCTGGCCTCGTTGATATTTCGAGCATCGCTCGTTATTTCGATAATCAACCATCTGAATCGCATCTTTAGGACTTACATTTCTTAGTCTGAGCCGATTTGTTTCTAAAAAGGTCATCTTCTCATCCTTTCACATTCCGGCTTATGGGCCGAGTAGCCCTTTCTCAAAACCTCC
>ERZ837487.3126-NODE-3126-length-15525-cov-6.045895_pt1 | contig 15525 bp, 15 predicted proteins | sample MGYA00519911_ERZ837487 | MGnify/ENA primary metagenome ERZ837487 (study PRJEB31850, sample SAMEA3708818) | human gut metagenome | biome: human gut; feature: human-associated habitat; material: faeces | place: China | collected 2014 ...
TCCGTAGAAACACGGATATAACCTATTTTGCTCATAGTTGTTGTTTCCTTTCTTTTGGTCGATTTACGGTTGACTTGTTGGCGGTTATGATATATAATTACAGATATAGTGTTGTTACTTATATTTCCTCGTACAAGGAAAAACGTTTCTCATGAAGGAGTAATTATGAAAAGATTTGTAATTCTATCGTTGTGCATGATATTATCTGTGATTTTATTTGGATGCGACAATGCGAAAAATGAAATATACTGGTCGTTTAATACTGATAAAGCGGAGGAAACCGCACTTGAATATATGAATGAGAAATATGACAAGAATTTTTATATTGTTAGCAGTGAAAAAAACTATGATGCTGGCTATATTCCTACAACAATTCAAGAATTCTGGTGCGATGTAAGTCTTGCGGTTGAGAATTCAGAACAGAGTGATGAGTATAAAGTACGGGTAACTCTTGGTGAGAATACACAAGATTATATCATTCAAGGAGATACATATATGACGACTCTTATAGGGCCATGGTTAAAAGGAGAATTGGATAAAATTTCCGATAATATTTTTAACGGAGATTTCTTTTCTATTTGCAATCAGATTTCGGCTGCAAACAGTAAGTATGGATTTCCACCTGATTTTCCCCTAATAAAAGATGATGATACTTTGGATGTAATTTTTTCTACAAATGATATTTGGGGATATTACATAATTATTATGCCATCAAGTCAATATACCGAAGTTGTCTTAGACACAGTCATCAATAGGTTTAATGAAATTTTATCGGGCAAATCTATAAAAGTGGAAGTTCGCATATATGAGGATGAGTTTTATGATAAGTATAAATTATCACATGAATGCGGAAAAGGAATACCTAATGGATATAGTCAATACAAGATTCTCGATGAGACCTTTTATTTTGATAAATAATGAATTTGCTAAGTAATGATACATATCACCACAGCAAGGAGAACCACTCTCCCTGCGTTAGTTTTATTCAAGCTGATTTTTCTTTCTCTTGGCAGCCTGTTCGTTCTGTAAGTAGTCCAGCATTGCCCTGAGCTGAGGGCGGTCTTTATTCGCTCCCGAAATCTTCTCGGAGAAGATGCGGTCAACCTGATAACTGCACATGATGTCCTGCTGTCTCGCTGTTTCCTGATGCTCCGTAGAAACACGGATATATCCTATTTTGCTCATGTTATCGTATCCTTTCTTTATTCAAGTGTATCTTTCTTTCTCTGCTGAGTGAGCTTCTTCTGTCTGTACTTTTCACGCTCACGCTTCATCTGCTGTTCGTTGATGTACTGGCGCACCTGACGGGTGTATTTCTTCGCCGTTTCACGCTTAGTGAGGAATGCGGTATGCTCGACATTAAGCCTGTTCCACTTCGATTTCAGCTTGTTGGACTTCTCCAAAAGGTCAAGCATCGTCGGCGGTTTGCCGTCAACAGCATACTTCTTGATATGCTCCTTGATGTACTTGACCGTCTGCTCGTAGTCCTCGATAGTGGCGGCATTTTTCTTCTTGAAACGGCTCTGCGACCAGCCCGATTTGCCCTGATACTCCTTGTAAACAGGCTCCAGCTCGTCACGATGCTTCATCTTTTCAATGAGAGTGTCGATAGCCGTAAACTTCTTTCTCAGATCAGCAAGCTCAGTTGTGTGGTCATCATCGTGAGGTGTATTGAAGAAGAATCCAGACAGCTCGCTGAATGACATAACGCTACCAGCTTCAAGGTCTGCGATGATTTCGTTTGCTCTGCCCATACCTCTGATAGCTTTCCACGGATCTTCTTTCTTTTCAGGTGCTTTACTCTCCGTAGGTGTGGGCTGTGGTGTCCGGGCAGACGGTTCAGGCTTCGGATTGATAGCAGTTGCGTTAAGCATATCAAGCTGTGCCTGCCGTCTTGCTCGTCGGGCTGCAAAGAACTTCTCAACCTGTTCCGCAGCAGCTTTCCTCTTTGCAGTTTCACTCGTTTCTGTGATAGTTTCAGGCTCAGCAGATTGTTTCGGCTTTGTCGGTGCGGTGACTGTGTGTGTCGGCTTCGGCTCAGGCTTAGGAACAGGCTTCGGCGGCTCGATAAGCATATCGGGAGTGACATTCTCCGCCGACAGCTTTTCCTGTATCTCGGCTATCTGCTCGGTGATGCTTTCGACGGTGAAGCCTTCGCCCAGCGTTTCGGCTCTTGTGAACCTCTGCTGACCATCACCCGACAGCTTGAATTTCAGCTTGTACTTGTTCTTCGGAGTATAAACATACTCAATTCCTGCGGTGGTACAGTTTTTGAGGAAGTCCGCAAAGTCACGGCTGTAAAGCATGACCTCAGCAATTCTGATGCGGAGCTTTTCTTTCCACGACTTGCCCTCTTGTTGCTTCAACAGTTCGAGATAGGAAATGCCCTTGCCCTTCGGGTCAATGAGTGATAAGCCGTGTTCCTTGCAAATCTCGTCCGATATTTCACGCAGTTCTGCCCACGCTCTTTCGTTCTTCTTGCCCTGATTATGCTCGGTGGTGAAACCAAGCCCGTTATACAGATTTGTGTTGTTGAAAATGATGTGGCAATGCAGGTGGTCTTTATCGTTATGAACTGCGATAACATACTGATAATCGCCCTTAAGATAACGGTCGCAAAGCTCCTCTCCGATCTGCATAGCTTGTTCGGGCGTGACTTCACCGGGGGCAAAGCTCTGTATCATGTGGTAGGCAAGGATTTGGGTGCGTCCTGTTCCTGTGTTTCGGACGGCTCGGAAGTCCTCGCTTGCTCCTGCGCTGTTGGCTCGGCAAGCATAAGAGTTGACATATACACCGTTGACGGTCTTATCTCCGTTTGTGATGTAAGCGATCGCTGCGCTGACTGTTGCTCGGATCGTATGGATAGAAGTGTATGCCAAATCTCGTTTACCCCCTCTTTGATCTGCTGAATATCTTGGTCGTAAATATGTCCTGTCCTGCGCATAAGAAGTAGTATCTGATTCACATTGCTCCCGATGCGTTTCATAGCCTTGTTGACTTCCGCATAAGCGTTTCGGTCGGGCGTGAGATCAACTCTCGCACGAACGCAGTCACGGATATACTCGGTCTTGTTCTTGTAACCGTACTGCTCACACTTCGCTAAGATGTCTTGCATTTCCGATTCCGTAAAGCGAACATTTAGCGTGTAGGACTTCTTCTCCCTCTTGCGTTTCAGGTACTTGCGTTCATCGTCGTTAAGCTCGCCCTCAGACTTGTGTGCAAGGGTATCATCAAGCTCGGCAGCTACCTCTTTATCCAGAGCATTGTTGATTGCTCCCTCATAGGTCATGCCCTCGAACTCCATAGCCTTGCGCTTGGGCGGTCTGCCACGCTTCTTTTTTCCTGTGTCCATAGTGGTGTCTCCTTTGTTTTTATTTCGGCGTAAGCCGATTATTTTCTGACCGCTGTGCGGTTATTTCGGGGCTTGGGGTGTCCCCAACAAGCATTTGGTATTTTCGCTCGCTGTGCGGCGCAAAATACAATGCTTGTTATTTTTGTTGCGCTATGGCGCATATTTTTTCGCCTGAGCTTATCTCTCTGCTCAGGCTTTCGATGCTCCGTCAGCGAATTCGTGGAGCGAATGCGACATCTCTCACCGCCGCTTCGGTCGGCGGTATCTCGCTCACGCTCCAGCGTGATGCCCTCAATCATCATCGGTGTCAATATTCTAAACTGGTACGGCGCAGGTATTGCGCAGTCTGGGCGGCAGTTTGATGAAAGTGGGGGTTGCTTTTTCGGGGCTGCTGTGGTATAATATAACGCAAGGATGTTTGTCCGCTTATCATTGTGAGGTGTTTGTAATATGGAATGGATTATCATTACAGTTATAGTTATCGTTGCCGCACTGGTTGCTTGTATATTATGGGCTAAACAGCTTTCAAAACATAAATTCCAGTGTAAAGCCTGTTCTAAGGAATTTAATGCAAAATGGAATAAACTTCTGTTTGCAATTCACTCCGATGATTATTATGAAATCAGATGTCCATATTGCAATCATAAAGGATGTATTGAAAAACAGAATAGTGATTGAAGATAATTACTTCTCCTTGATAGCTGTGTGAGCGTCCTCCGCTCCGCAGCTTTTTTCATTTTCCCCATAACAACTTGACGAACTCGAAAACTCTAATGGCGCACAAAGTTCATGCGCCCTGCGAATAGACAGATAGCTCCGAAATTTGCTATAATATTATCGTGGGGTTAAATCAAATCTTGCGATACTCAAAACCGAAAGAGGTGATGCGAATGAGTAAGAAAGCGAAAGCTGAGGTCGCTGACGAGTCCGCCGTTATCATTACGGATGCCGTGCTTGCTGAGAATCAGGCAAAGCTCGACAGCTACGAAAAGTCTATCAAGGCAGCGCAGGAGCGCAGACGTAAGGTCATCATCGAAAGCAAGCTCTACACCTACGATAAGCTCTCACAGCTTTACGGCGGTGCTGAGGGACAAAAGCTTCTCGATGCTGTGACTGCTGAGCATACGCTCATCGGCAAGCTGACCGACAGCGGAATGTCTTATGCTGACATTGAGGGGCTTGTCGATAGCTCTGACGGTGCAGACAGCAAGTCGGGCGATGATGCCGACAGTGGCTCTGCCGATGATGAATTTGTCGGACAGACTTCTTTCTTCGGAGATAATTCCTACAAGGATTAACATATTTCCGACAACAAAACGATAGCTGTGAGAGGGGCGGCAGCAATGCCGTTCCTCACGGCTATAATCACAACTGATAACCATGAGGGTAAGAGATATAAAGCGATGCCCTCTGACCTATAAGCGTAGATATAGATAAGCTAAGGAGATAAATTCGCTATGAAACAGAAAACTATGCAAGAGCTGAATGAGCAGTACAAGGACTGCCCTCAGCGTGAAAATGAATACACTGTCTGCGGACAGAAGATGATCGTGGTGAGCCACTTCATCGGGGATAAAGACCTTGACGATGAGCTTTACCGACTTGCGTTCGACAGGGCGCTCAACGAGGTACTGAACAAACCTATCCGAAGCTGTGAAAGTGTCTGAAAATTTCAGAAACCACTTGCTTTTATCGGTAAGGCGCGCTATAATGGGTGTATTACCGATAAAAGCTGCTTTGGAGGAAAGGAGTGTTTATGTTACCAAAGCAGGATAATTACAAGGTGGGTATCTACCTCCGCTTGTCTAAGGACGATGAGCGACAGGGAGAATCCCTCTCAATCGAAAACCAGAGACGAGTCCTCACAAACTATGTGAACGAACAGGGCTGGTCTATCTATGACGAGTATGTCGATGACGGAATTTCGGGCGTGTCCTTTGACCGCCCAGGGGTCCAGAGAATGCTCGATGATGCAAAGGCAGGCAGGATAAATCTTATCATCTGCAAGGATATGAGCCGTTTCGGAAGAAACTATATCCAGGTCGGACAGTATGTAGATTACCTGTTCCCGATGTACAATATCCGTTTCATTGCACTGACCGACAACATTGATACGCTCAACAGCGACAGTGCTTCAATGGATATGCTCCCGATCATGAATGTTTTTAATGAGTGGTACGCTGCCAACACTTCAAAGAAGCTCCGTGCCGTGTTTGAGAGCAATGCAAGGTCGGGCAAGTATAAATGCACATACTGTGCATACGGCTATTTCAAGAGCGATGACGGCTTTAATACTCCGATCATTGATCCGTATGCCGCCGCTATCGTCCGCCGTATCTTTGAGATGAGGGCTAAGGGCTTCAACCCGAAAAAGATAGCCGATATTCTCAATGCAGAACATATCCCCACGCCGTCTGATTATCAGTATCAGCGAATTGGCAAGCCGAATCCCCATAACACCTCGCACCTGTGGGGCAACATTAATGTTCAGCGTATTCTGAAAAATCCGATCTATCTCGGCAAGCTCGCTCAACTGCGTACCACCTCGGTGAGCTACAAAAACCACAAGATCGTTCAGAAACGCCCGGAGGATTGGGCGGTGGTCGAAAACAACCACGAGCCTATCATCACCCAGGAACTGTGGGACAAGTGCCGTGAAATCGACAGATCGGTGAGCCAGGGCAAGCGTGACCATAAGGGTGTTACTGCTCCGCTTTCAGGTTTCCTTTACTGTGATTCCTGCGGTTCAAAGATGCGGCAGCATAACGGTGGCAAGGGCTGTAAGCCTTCCTACACCTGTGGTCTGCATAGTCGCTGTGGCGGTGATGTGTGTTCTACGCACTTCATCAAGCAGTATCTTATTGAAGCCACGGTGCTTGCCGACATTCAGGCGAAAAGCCGTATGGTACTGCGTGAAGCAGATGCAAAAGCAAGGTTTATGGCATACAAGTCCAGACAGCACGAAAACCGTTCCGCTGAGGAAAAGAAGCGTGAAGCTGAGGTCAAGAAAAGACTGGACGAGCTTGACAAGCTGATTCAGGGTATCTATGAGGATAAAGTCCTCGGTCGTGTTCCCGAAGATGTTTGTATCAATCTGCTTGAAAAGTACAGCACCGAAAAGAAATCACTCTCTGCGGAGTACGAAGTGATCTTAGAGCGTGAAAAGGCTGACAAGAAGGACGAAGCCGATGTGGACGAGTTCATGAGCCGTCTGCGTAAGTATGCAGGAGCTACGGAGCTTACAAGAGAAATGTGCCTTGATCTGATTGGTTATGTGACCGTTGATGAAAACACGGGTCGCACTAAGCCCCGAAAAATACACATTTACTACAAGTTCCTTGATAAGGAGCTTGCTGACAAGCATAACGCCCTTGCGTGAGTGAGGGCGGTTTATTCCAACAATTTATAGTGTCCATAAGTATTCCTTACATTGTTCAGAAAGAATACATTGTCCTCATCACCCTCCGCAGAATAGTTGATCAGGATGTAGAACACATTGCCGTCTTTGGTGGTGACGGCAATAAACTGCATTTCTTCGCTGTCATAGATGATCTTCTCGTGCTTAATGAGCGTGGCGTTGCCGTCTGTGTCATAATTCTCATCCGCATAATAGTCATGTCCTGCGTTATCAGTTTCATCATCGCTGTTTTCCATTGCTGCCTTGTTGTGCTGAATTTCATCAACCAACTTCTGCATATCTTCTTCACCGAGTTCCATGTTTGCTGCAGAAGAATTGTCTGCCATTTCTGTAATTGCCGTTGTTTCTGCTTCTTCTGCAAATACAGGAACGGCATTTCCCATACTTGCCAAAGTCAAAGCCATTGCAGAAAATACTGCTGCAACCGATTTTTTAGTGTTCCACATTTTTTCTATCCTCCATCACGATCTTTTGTTCATGCACCACGGAAGAAGCAGCTGTCAGCTTCGTAATAATCTCCTCCGTGGTCATGCCGTTGTCATGCAAAAACTTTTTGAGTGCTTCCACTTCAAGCATTTCTCGCTTGGCTTTCAGTTCCTCAAGAAGCTGCTTGTCCTGATTGATCTTTTCTTCAAGCTTCGGAATTTTCTTATTGAGAGCATCCAAAGCGGTTTCTTTTCTTGTCATTTTCATGCTCCTTAGTAGAGTACCAGTCTTGGGTCAATGTAGTCCCAGCCGTAACCGTCCGTATCAATCTCAATATGGAAATTGACATTCGTATTGGTTGTTTGTGCAAACATTTCGCCCTCTTGGATCGTATCGCCCTCCGAATAGCCATTCAGAAGAACAGTATTGGCGATCGTCACTTCTGTATCTCGCTTTGTTCCGCCGGAACCGTCATACCAATACTGCACATCATCTTTTCGCAGGGTGATCTTCTGATTGGCAGTATCAACATCCTTGATTTTGCAGTCAAACGGAGCATAAAGCTTTGCACCGGTATTGCAGTAATATTTGATTCCCTGATACAGACCGTAATTGGTTTTGTTCCATTCCCACATATCGTAGCCAAACGCCTGTTTGACCGAATAATTCCGAATGGTATCGCCGGAAAGCATATTGCGAAGTGTCTGATGATTTCCATAGAGCGTTTCCGAACCGCTTTCCTGACCTGCAAGAAGCTTGTAGTATTCCAGCCGTTCTTCCTTGTGGGATTGACTTTTCAGCTTATCTTCGATCACCTGATCAAAGGTTTTCTTTTGCTTGACGTTGTAGTAGAGGTTGCATTCCGTTTTCCAGTAATACTTTTCATAATAGCCGTACATACAGGCATCATTTATGGTATCATTCCAGATATGCGTATCGGTCGGCGAAACCAAAAACCAAGCATCATTTCCATTCCAGCCCCAGAAAGAGCGATCGTATCGGGTGTCTCCATTCATGAAGAAAAATGTCTGCGTATCATTGTCGATGAAGTAAAACGGTTCTTTTGTACCGGAATAATAGCGGTGATCCATAATCATGAATCCTGTCAAAGCATAGTCATCGTTCGGATTCAGCATCCGGTAGTCCGCATTGATGCAGACGTAACCCTCGCTGTCAAAATACTGACTGAGTTCAGATGTATAGGCGATGGGTTTGAAACGATATTTGTATGGTCTGCCGCTGTAGACAAAGGCATCTTTTTCCGCTCTGTAATACGTACCGGTTTCCGCACTTCCGCCGCCCCAGTAGTTGTAATCGGAAAGTTCCTCCCAACGGGAACGGTTATCGTACCAATAAACAAACGCATATTCTGCATTGAATATTTCTGTCAGCAGATTCTCTGTGTCACCGCCATAGCTCCAATACTTGATGTCGCCGTTGCTGTCTGTATCAAAGTCATAGTAATAGGCACACAGGAACGACCACAGCTTGTACACATCAAAATCATAGACCGGATCCCAGTCATAAACGGAAGAACGTCCCCAGTACCAATTGTCGGGATCGTCTTTCAGATTACGCTTGTTTGCTCCGAAAGCAGCAAGACCGTTTTTCCAGTCTGTATCACTGCTGACTTTCAGAATCTTCTCATTCATGTCGTAGGCAAGTTTTGTGTAATATTTTTCTGCTTCCGACAAGTCGTAGTCCTGAGCCGCATATGTGCCAAGGACAAAACCCGAACCGCTTAAAATGCCGGAAAAGATCATGAGAATGAATGCCAGCACCAGAGCGATAATGAGAATCGGGACAAGGCAGGCGAGCAGAACGGCTCTTGCTTCCTTGTTGTAGATGTTCTTGATAAATTGAAAAGCCTGTCTGAGTGCATTTTTCAGTCTGTCCACAAAGGAATTTTTGGTCTGCTTTTTCGGCTTTTTTCTGCGTTTTACCTGTTCACCCTTGCTTTTCAGCTTGTCCTCACGCTTTTGCAGACGTTGACGGTTGTCCGATTGCTTCTTTTTCAGTTTCTCTTTCTTTTTCTGATTCCGTTCTTTCAGGTGATGCGGCTGTATTTTTTCCACAGCTTTCTCCACGCCATGCCGTTTGATAGCTTCCACAGCAGAGAGAAAGTCGTTGTTTTCATCGGCATGGACTGCTTTCTGCCAGCCGCTTGCTGCAAGCCGTTTGCCCGTGTAGTTGGCAGGCTTTAAGGCCAGCGGTGCAGGACGGCTTAAATCAGCAATTCGCCGCTGCTTTTTGAGTGTCTTTGCCTGAAACTGCTTTTCCTTTTTCAATTTCTGAGATGCAGTTCTGATTGTTTTGGATTCGATCTGGAACTGCTTTTTTCGCCTTTGGAATCGCAGTACGGCAACATTTTTGCTGAACGGATCAGATAATTGTTTTTTCTTGAAATGCTTGAATGATTTCTTACATTCTCCGAATATTTGCTTTTTCTCTTTCAGTTCCTTGCGTGACTTCGCAAGCTTCGGCTGATACTGTCCGCCCTTGAAAAGCTTATATTCCGCTTTTTGCAGGCGGTAACGTGTCTTTTCCAGTCTGAACTGCTTTTTCTGCTTGAAATGCCTGCGAGTTCCTGTCACAGCATCTTTGGCGATGACAAGGGTTGCAATTGTGCCGCGATGCATATCGTCAACCGCTTCCTGCCGATACTTCTGTTTCAGCCTGTATCGAACATCACGCTGAACTGCATTGCCGGTTTTCAAAGCAATTGTTTCCGCACCAAGTGCCGAACCCTCGGCAGTATGCAGTGCCGTATGGGCAGTTCGATTGACCAGCTGTGCCGATCGTTTCAGGACTTTTCCACGGAATGTTTTCGGCTTTAAGCTGTCAAGAGATTTCGTGATGGACGGTTTATCGCCTGCAAACCTCGTTTTGAGATTCACTGTCCTGTGAATCAGACCATGTCCGGTATATCGTCTGCTTTTTTCTCCACGTCGGATACGGGCAGTTGTTTTGAATTTGCCGTTTTTACGCTGCTTGCGGACAAACTGAATCTGAAACTGCTTTTGCGATCTGCTGTATTTCCGGAGTTTCTTTTCAGCCTTTGCCAGCTGATGATGTGTTATTTGTAAATTTGCCATCGCACATCGCTCCTGCCTATTTCAGCTGCTGTTCCAACGGTTTTGTGGTAAGCAGGCTGTACATCACGGTATCGGTCGGGAAATGATCCGTAAACGGCAGAATGATCTTATCATAGCGAATCAGACCTTCACCGGGTCCGCTGTTGGTGACAAACTCCATTTGCTGCGGACTGATGTGCAGCTTTTCCGCCAGAATATCACGGTCACCGGCTGCCTGATTCAGCATATATACAAAGTCTGAGTTGTCGAAGATGTTTTCCACCTCGGCACTGGACAGCAAATCCTTGACATTCTGTGTAATGCCGGTCGGAACGCCACCCCATTTACGGAATCGCTTCCAGATTTCAGCGGAATATTTTGCCGTCTGTTCTTCCTTTAACAGAAGATGAAATTCATCGATGTAGTAGCGTGTAACTTTTCGTTCCGCACGGTTGCGTGTCACTCTGTTCCACACGGTATCCTGAACGATCAGCATACCCACCTTTTTCAGCTGATTGCCCAGTTCCTTGATGTCAAAGCAGATGATACGATTCTTCAAGTTAATATTCGTTCTGTGGTTGAACAGATTTTGCGAGCCGTTGACATACATTTCAAGAGAGTTTGCTACACGAAGTGCAATTTCTCCCTCTTTGACAAGAGCATTGTGCAGATCGGACAGAATCGGCATTTTTTCTCTGGACGGTTGATTTCGAAAAAAATCCATGTAGATAGCACGAACACATCGGTCAATGACAGAACGTTCCTCCGCAGTCAGTCCATACTTGCCGCCCACAATGATCTCACAAAGAGAAATGATAAAATCCGACTTTGTGGAGATCGGGTTCTCATCCATGTTGTTTTCAAAGTTAATGTCCATCGGGTTGATATACTGTTCTGAGCTGCTTGCAATTCGGATCAGCTGTCCATGCAGATGCTGTACCAACGGGAAATATTCGCCTTCAGGGTCGCAGATGATAATGTCATCAGTTGTTTTCAGAAAGCTGTCTAAGATCTCTCTTTTTACGCTAAAAGATTTACCGGAACCCGGTGTGCCTAAAATCAGCCCGTTCGGATTTTTAAGTCTGCTTCTGTTTGCCATAATCATGTTGCCGGAAACGGTGTTCAGACCGTAGTATGTGCCACCGACCTGAAAGAGTTCCTGTGTGGTGAACGGAACAAATATCGCAATTCCCGATGTGTGCATCTCACGGGAAACCTGTATCTTATTGATACCCAGCGGCAGTGATGAGGAAAGATAATCCTCCTGCAAGTAGTCACAAGGCATCAGGGTACAGTTATTCTTCTGACAGATACGCTTTAACAATTCCAGCTGCAAGCCTAAGTCTTTCTTATTTCTTGCATAGTTTCGTATCGTAATGGAGATATGAAACAAGCGTTCATTTTTGCTGTTGAGGTCATCCAGCAGCTTTTCCAGATCCGTAATGTACATTTTGATTGCCGGAGGAAGAATATCCGGATCGTAGCCTGCTTTGGAAGCTTTTTTCTGTTCGTCAATTTTCATAGACTCCACAGCAGTCAGCTTTGTCTTGACAAATTTAAGTGCCGTGATCTGATCCAGCGGTGTAACGTGCAGATTGACACAGAAAAGGTGCTGTAATTCGAGAAAATCGGAAAGAATCGTATCCGGCAGTTCTCCTGCAAGAATGTTCATTCCATTGATCGCACCGAAAGAAGCACCAATCTCAAAGTTTGCCTTATTGAATTTCATACTGGACGGAGCAATGAAGTCTTTCGTATTCCAGCCTGCTTTCAGCATTTCGTTCCAGTCAAAGACAAAAGGGGCACTCTGAAATGGGTTCAGGCTGTAATAGAGTGTTTCCAGTCTTTCTTTTCCGCTGAGTGCCTTGGCTTCCACATTGAAGCCCTTGAACATCTTGATGATTTCTGTCTGGATATTCAGAAGTTTTGGCTTTGCCTGTTTATAGGAACTTGCCTCAATGGTGAAAGTCAAAAACTTTCTGCATGACTGTCCATTTTTGCCCGACAACAGCTTTGATGTCAGCATTTCGGAGTATTCTGCACGAATCTCGTTGAAATCGTCCTCCTGTGCAGGAATCTGAATTTGCTTGACCAGTCCGTCCTGACTTCTGTTCTGATTTTCAAATGTAAGCTGAAATGTGACGGTATTGTCAAAGTAATTGATCAGATCGCAGTACTTTGAGAAAATGCCGTTTTGTTCCTCAAATTCAGCAAGCTGATAATTGGTATCAAAGAACTGAATGGTCTTTGAAAATCTATGGTCATCGATCTGGCATACGCCGTCCTTGAACATCTGCGTATAGCCGATCGTATTCTGTGTGGACGAAATATCGTCCTTATATTTCTTGATCTCGTGCATTCGTGCCAGAATGACTGCCTTATCATTTTTGTCAATGTTAGAAATCGGCTTTTCAGCGGCAGCTTTCGCACCTGATCTGAGATCTGTTTTCTTCTTGTTTTTCAAGCCTACTTGCTCCTTTCTATCTTGTCCAAAAGCTTTTTCAGCTTGGTATATTCTATTTGTCTTTCGATACATTCGTATAGATTGACCGTTCTGTAAGTTCGCTTTCTCGGTCTTTTGAAATAGCGGAACATATTTTTGATGGTCTGCTCGAAAAAAATCCCGTTTTTCTTATACAATCCGCAGATGAGGGCAGGTGCTGCCACTGCACCCATGGCAAAGATCGCTCCTGAAACGCCAAGGGTACTGCGTGTCAGGAAGAAAAGCGGAATTCCCAGCACACCGCCGATTCCAAACGAAACTACCTGTCTTTTGGTCAGTCCGAACATGAACTTCTGCTTGATGTCATTCAAGTCTTTTGGTATTTGTACATAATGTGCCATTCATAACCTCCTGAAGATCAATGTGCATTGAAAATAGATTTTGAAACAGCACCTGTACGGAGTACCGTAAAGATCAGTGCCACCGTATATCCCAGAAGCATTGCCATTTGCAGAATAATGCCGTCAGTACTGCTGTTCAGCGATGCAATGGCATTGGAAAACAGCGTCTTGAAGATACCAAGTGCAATGATGATAAAGAATCCCTGAAAGGATAATGCCAGAAGCTGTTTGATCCAGTTCTTTCCGATTCCCGACCATTCACCGCTATCCAGCATAGCTGCCATGGGAATCGGTGCAATGCCTAAGTACATAAAGACCTCAATGATACGGGAAGCAAGCACAATTACAATGGCAACCATCATAATCATTACACCCAAGTGAACAATCAGCGAGATAAACCAGACAGTTATCAGTTCACCAAGTCCCAGACTGTTCAGAGCCGATTTCTTGAGTGCCAAGTCAGTTGACAGAAAATCTCCTGTACCGAACAGCGTTGTAATACCGTTGGCACAAGCGTCTGTTCCGAACGAAAACAGGGCAGATGCGATATAAAATACGTTTGATACCAAAATCACACCGCATAAGGCTTTGATGATCCATTTGATAAAGATGGAATCATCAAAATCCTTGAAGTTATTTCCACGAATCACGGTCTGTATCAGATCATTGAGTAATATGATGACAAGAATGAAACCGCCGATGGGGACTACCACGTTATTGCAAAGTGTTTCAATCGTTGACCATATGGTTGTTCCGCTGCTTGCAGAACCGGAAAAACTTGCAGGATGTCCTGTCAGAAATGTGGAAATCAGACCGCCGTCTTCCGTGGTTTTGTGAAAGGTTTCCGTCATCAAGTCGGATATGCTGTCAAACTGCGATTTGATACCGTCCTTGAACAGATTTTCACACCATTCCTGCAAGCTGTCGATCGCATCACTTATGACGCCCATTCTCTCACCGTCCTTTCCTTATGCCGGCTGCCCACACACCACCCGCCACGCAGCCGTTAAAAAATTCGGTCAGATTAAACGGCACCTGTCATCATGCCTTCGAGAACCGGAACGAGGACGATTGCAAGGAGAATCAGTCCAAGACCAGCCATCAGCTGCTTCATGCCCTGCGATTTCGCACCGGGGTTATCGTTTCCGTAACCTTCAAGAAGGTTGACAACACCCCACACACCGACACCTGCACCGATCAGGCAGATCACGGACTTGAGTACGGTACAAGCCGTACTGATGAAAGAAGAAGTATCCACTTCACCGGTAGCGGCAAAAGCCTGCGTGGTACACATTGCTGCCATAGAGGACATTACCGTTGCAGTGAGAATTGCTTTCTTTGCGAAGCGGCTGCCCTTTGCAAGCCACTTATGCTTTGGCTTTGTGCTTTCGACCGCAGTATCAGAAACTGCTGTCATGACATTTACATTTTCCATTGTAATTTCTCCATTCTGTATAAGTATTTATCTGTTGCTGAAAACAGGAATCAAAAAGCTCTGTCGATGCTGTTGGTTTTCTTCGGTATTCGCTGCTTTCAGGTAAGATCTTCGTTTTTGTCCGTTTTGTACACATCTACCTTTGTTGTACTTTTCAGTGTCAGATAACGTTTTTCCCGTTTCCTGACAAAGGCTGCAATGTCAAATTTCGCTTTCGGATTATCGTCCAGCAAAAGGTGATAATGCTTATGTTTTGTAATATCAAACTTATCTGAGAAGAACGGACGAACACCTCTCAGCTGTAAGATACATTTGCCGCCGTCCATGACGGCTAATTCGTCCTGTGACTTTAATTCCTTGCCAAGTTTCTGATAATTCAGCCCATAGCTTTCAGACTGACCTCTCGTGTTGGAGGTATTAAAGCTGTCGATCGTTTCTTTTCCAAGCGATTCCGAGATTTCCTTGAGAGTGGATTTCTCCTTGCCGCCGAGAAACAGGGTGGTATCGCAGTTGCCCTCAATGGTATCCGCATTGTCCTTGTAAATTGCCTTCAGCTGAGATTTTGCCTGCAAGATGATACTTGCAGAGATCTCACGGCTTCGGATTGTTGCGATCAGCTTTTCAAACTGCGGTATTTCGCCGATATTCGCAAATTCATCGAGCAAGCAGCGAACATGATAGTTCAGTTTGCCTCCCTCTGAATTATCCGCTTTTGTGCATAAAAGATTGAATAACTGCGAGTACATGATCGCAACCAGAAAATTGAATGTTGCATCGGTATCCGAGATGATAACAAAGAGTGCAGACAGTTCATCGCCCAGCTTGTCCAGACCAAGTTCATCATAGCTTGTGATTTCTAAGACTTCATCAATGGCGAAGGGAGCTAAGCGTGTGGAACAGGAAATGAGGATCGACTTTGCAGTTTTTCCAGAGACGAAAAGTCAAGGACTTTTTCATCAAATTCACAAAGAAGTCA
>ERZ837487.3130-NODE-3130-length-15510-cov-4.529796_pt1 | contig 15510 bp, 18 predicted proteins | sample MGYA00519911_ERZ837487 | MGnify/ENA primary metagenome ERZ837487 (study PRJEB31850, sample SAMEA3708818) | human gut metagenome | biome: human gut; feature: human-associated habitat; material: faeces | place: China | collected 2014 ...
CTGTTCTTATATCGTGACAGGACAAAGAAACGTGTATTTCTTCCCTTGAATTGTTCTTCTGCTCGGTTTAAGACCGAACTTCTTCTGAATCTGTTTTGAAAATTCTGCATTTGATGTTGCTTTGAATCCATTCTGATAGCAATATGAATCATAACTGACATATAAATCATTCACAGGTGTTCTTGCAATATACTGAACTTCATCATCTTCCCCCAAGAATTCCAACCATCCAAGAACAGGATTGTTGTCTTTTTCAAACTGTTCCACTTCATCCTTCACCTTGGATGATTCAGTGAAACCATAGGACAATGCCCTTTTCAATCCCTGCAATGCAATTACAATCAGATATTCCATTGCAGACTGTGATTTCAGCTTCCATTTCACAGTGCTGTCATAATCAGGGTCATTCTTGCTGAATACTGCATTGAAGGGAATGATTGCAAGTCTTCTTTTGATTGCACTGAATCCCTTTGACTGCATCCTTGGAATGGTATTTGCACTGAATAACAGCTTGGTATATGGTTTGAAGAAGAACACATCTTGACCTTTGTTTTCTGCTTTGATGCTGTTTGCACTGACAATTTTCTTGAACACTGCAATTGTTTTACCCTGAAGAAATTCATTGCTTATATCATCACCAATGTTGGCAAGTTTCCCTGCCAACATGACAGTGCTGAATCTGTCATCAAGTTCTGCTATATCAAGATTGCTGACATTATTCTGTCCAAGCATACATTCTAATGCTTCCAAATATGTTGATTTACCATTGCTTCCAGTTCCTGTTAGAATGAATGATGTTTCAAGGTCATTCTTTCTGTACAGACAATAACCTGCACATTCTTCAAGCAATGCTCTGATTTCATGGTCATTGCAACTGATTTTATTCAATGTGCTGTCCATCAGTTCATCATACGCATTAGGGTTATAGTCCCAAGGAATTTTATTGGTTACAATGTATTCAGGACTGAAGGGAAGCAGTTCACCTGTCATGATATTCAGAACACCATTCCTGAATGCAATCAGGTTTTCCTGCATGTGTACATCTTCACTATCAGGAATTCTTATTCCGATATATTTCAGGACTTCTGTTCTTTGGTTTGCTTTGATACTTCTAATTTCATCTGTCATTAAATTTTCAATATATATTCCACCTGTGATATAAATACCATCCCTATAACAATGAAGCTGTCCATTTATCCTTTTTATATGATGCTGTCTTATCATATAATCACCAAACTTATCATGAAGAAATGTTTTCCCTTTGTAGAATACAGGTTTTTCAAATGCTTCATCACGCAAGATGACCTCTAATTCATCCTGACCAAGTGCATCCGACAGAATAAATTTATTTGCATTTTCCAACACCCTTCTGATGGTGTCTTCTTCCATTCCAACACCCTGAAGAATCAGGATGTATCTGAACAAGCTGTCATTCCTTCCATCACCTTCTGCAAGATTCAGAAGGTCAATCTGTGTATTCACAGGAATCAATTCATCAGGAACTTCATCAATGTCATCAGGTTCAAAGGATGGTGGGAATCTATCAACACCATTGACCCTTAGTGGTATGTATGTTGAACCTGAATGAATATCCGCAATCAATCCAACTGCAAGTTTTTTATCCTTTCCACCCTTTTCAATCCTGTGTTCTGTGTCCTTCCAATAGCTGTGAATGTGTCCATTTTCAGGATTTTCAAGAATCAAACAATTCCAATTGTTCTTTTCTGCCATATCCCAAAACTTCTGTGACAGTTCATCAGTATCAAATGAAATATCAACAAAGTCCTGATTCAGGATTGCACCAAATGACTGATTTCCTTGAACATCATCCCATTGAAGAAGCTGTGCATCCTTGACCTTCATGGTTGCTTTCTTCCCTGTGCCTGTCGCATAGCCTTTGAAAACCATGCTGTTTCCTTTCCAATCCATTAGTCTTCACCTTCCTTGATAATGTCTTTGATGTTCACATCAAGTGCTGAAGCAATTCTTCCTAACGTAGAAAGTTTAGGTTCTGATTTTCCTGTCCTGATGTTCCTAAAAGCCTGTTCTGTGATACCTGAAGCCTGTGCAACATCCTTCAACATCATCCTTTTTTCACAGATTGCAAAATCAAGTTTTTCAGTATCAATTTTCATAATCGTTCACCCTTTCTTTTTTTTGTTGTTAAAATTTTTCGCTAATTTTCATTGACACAAAGTAGACTTTGTGTTACTTTAATTATAGGTCAAAGTTAACTGTGTGTCAAATGTAAAATTATTCAGCTTTTTATCTTCACAACACACACCACACTATGTTAGAATGGGTCATAAGGTGGTGATAATGTGACAGTTGCTGAAAACATTAAAACCATCAGGAAAGAAAAAGGACTGACACAAAAACAGCTTGCAGAATTGATTGGTGTTTCTGTCGGTGCAGTTCAACAATTTGAATATGGAAAGATTGTTCCAAAGATGGACACTGTTCTATTGATGTCAAATAAACTGAACGTATCACCAAGAACAATCAATCCTGATTTGAATTGGGATGACTACATTGATACAGAATCCCTGTCAAAGGAAGTTCAGGTGTGGGACACTCTACCTGACTATGATGAAGATGACATTGAAATCTTCAGACAGTTGCTTTCCCTGAATCCTGATGGAAAACAAAAGGTATCAGAATATATTCAAGACCTGATACCAAAGTACAAAAAGAAATAGACACCCATTCTAAGCAAACAATAGACCTTGCTTGATGGGTGTCTATTTCTTTTTTAACTATCACAGCCAACAAGCAACCAACAAAACTGATGATTTTCCCTTTGTTTTCATAACATTGGAACTATCTGAAACATAGTTTTCACAGAAAGGAAGGGTGATTGTATGAGATACCGCATTGAATACGCTGATGGAAGATGTTGCAGTTTTGCCAACAGTAGAAATGACCTAATTGAATGGTTGAAACTTCTGAAGGATGAAACAGTCAGTGACATCAGAAAAGTGTATAAAAATGGTGTAACTGATTCAGTCAAAGAAACATATGCAAAATATATCAAATAGCAGAAAGGAATAAGTGGAACTCATGAACACAGTATCAAGAAATGAAAGAAATCATGGAACTTACAAATTGACACAGGAAGACAAAGAATATATCAAGTCATTTGCAAAAGATGGTGTTGTTTCCTTCAGTGATTATCTGAAAGCAATGACAATGATTCTGAACAAATAGGAAAGGATGGAAAAAAATCATGAAGAATTATAATGGATGTATCACAGCTTTAATGAACTATGATGGAATTATCTTTGACATGGGTCTTGAAGACCAAGATGGAAAGCCAACATTCTACATACTGACAGAAGACCTGAATCACATCAGAGTGACAATCACTGATGCAATGTCAATTGTTTCTGTATGCAGTTGGTTGGAAAGCCTGAACACAGATGTTAATATTGTATTCAAGGACTTCTATCAGTTCAGATGCACAATACAGGCAGTATTCAAAGTATATGGTGCAAGAATCGGAAACTATATGCACTATGATAACACCTTCCTGAACAGCATGAAGCAATCCCTGCATGTATCAGATAAAGCTATTGCAACAGTTGCAGGTGTTGGGAAATCCACTGTCAATGACCTGACAAGGGGACTGACCAAACATCCTAAATTCTACACAGTTGCAAGAATTCATTCAGCACTGTTTAGATTAAATGAAAAAGGTCAGAACTGACTGCCATCAGAACTGACCCAAAAGATGAAACCATAACATTCACAGGGTGAAGGATGATTCCACCAAACCAAATCAATTATATCATCCTGACACCCTGTTTTCAATCAGAAAGGATATTATAAAATGCGTCAACCAAATGGATATGGTAGTATTTACAAGCTATCAGGGAACAGAAGAAAGCCTTGGTGTGTCAGGGTCACCCAAGGATGGGAATATATTGATACAACACAGAAAGAATGGATTGATAAAGCAACAAAGAAGGTTATCATAAAACCAACTACTGAACAGATTGCAATGAAGAAGGTTATTCAAAGGCAGAAGGTCATCACAACACCTACAATTGAACAACTGACATCAGGTTCAGTGACCCTTGTTCAGAAAAGGAAAATCATTGGAACATATGAAACACAGAAAGATGCAATGATTGCCCTTGCAGACTATAACAAAAATCCTTATGACCTGAATCTTGATAGAATGACATTTGAAGAACTTTATGAAAGATGGTCTGATGTCCACTTCCCCAAAGTATCAGAATCTAATGTCAAAGGATATAAAGCATCTTACAGACTATGTTCCAAGATTGAAAAAATGAAAATCACAGATATTAAACTTGACCATTTGCAGATGGTAGTGGATGAATCAGGGAAAAATACACCTACCCTGAAAAAACTGAAAATTCTTTTTGGGTTAATGTACGATTATGCAGTTATGCATGAAATTTGTACACAAGATAAAAGGAACATGGTAAAGTATGTTGATATCAGTCAAGCAGGGAATCCTAATTCATATAATAGAAAGCCTTTCACCAAGACCCAAGTAAAAACTGTATGGAAATGGAAAGATTCTTCCCCTTATATCAAAATTATCCTGATGTTAATTTATTCAGGATGTAGAATCGGTGAAATGTTAGACCTGAAGAAGGAAAACGTAAATCTTGAAGAAAAGTGGTTCAGAATTGTTCAGTCTAAAACAGAATCAGGTGTCAGGACAGTTCCAATCAATGACAAGGTATTTCCTTTCTTCCAAGAATGGTACAATATGAATGATTGTGAATATCTGCTTTCAACACCTGAAGGAAAGCACTTCACCTATAGAAATTATTATGATTCATATTGGATGCCACTGATGGAACAGATGGGAATGAAGCATACACCACATGAAACAAGACACACCTGCATCAGTCTTTTAACTGCACAGGGGGTTGATGAAAGAATCATCAAAAAGATAGTTGGTCATAAAGGACAAGGTGTCACAGAAACTGTATATACTCATTTTGAAATTGAAGAATTGCTTGATGCAATCAACAAAATATAAGGTGGTGGATGACATGGGAACAGAAAGAAAGAACAGAATTACCAAGTATGACAGGGTTGAATTGACCCTGCCACTTGGCTATAAAGATAAACTAAAGGAAATCAGTTCAGCTATTGGAATCAGTGTCAATGAATATATCACAAGGTTGGTCAGTGCAGACATTGACAAAGACCACAAACATGATGACATGGTGTCTATGTTGAACAGGTGGGAAGTCAAATCAAAATATCATCCAATGATTCAGGATGCATTCTTTATTCCAACAACAGGATATTATATCAAGCTGAAGAAAGGCTTTATAAATGATAAAGATGGTTCTGATGAAATCCTATGTAGGACAACAAAGGAATTAAGGCATATCATACAATTAACACATCCCATCAGGACACCTGAAGAAATGTGTGGGTTTGATTCAAAAACATATGAACAACTTCTGAAGTGGCAAGTGTGCAGGTGCTACTTCAAGGATATTGCAGGGATAGATGACCACAAAATCATCTTCAAGAATGGTCAGGTATGGGAATTCAAATCAGTCAATGAATTAAGACATATGTGGAAAGATATGAAGGAAGGTCAGTGATGACCTTCTTTTTTCTGTGTTACGGAACACTTGCAGAAAACCCTTTCTTTATTAAATCCGAATTGTTGGTTGCCTGTTTCCTGCTTGTTGGCTACGCATAGAAATTTTCAGGTTTTTATAGAAAATCTTTTCTTGTAAGATTATAAAGAAAACCCCGAAAAACCTTGATTTTTCGGGGTTTGTTGTCTTCTCTTTTGTAAGTTCTCTTGATAGAAAAATTATCTCTTTGAGAACTGTGGTGCGCGACGAGCAGATTTAAGACCGTATTTCTTACGCTCTTTCATACGTGGGTCACGTGTAAGGTATCCAGCTTTCTTAAGAACTGGTCTGTACTCAGAATCTGCCTCAAGAAGTGCTCTGGCGATACCATGACGGATTGCTCCAGCCTGTCCTGTATATCCGCCACCTTTTACGTTAACGATTACATCAAATTTGTCTGCTGTCTCTGTAGCAACTAATGGCTGACGAACAACAACTTTTAATGTCTCAAGTCCAAGATACTCATCGATATCTCTTTTATTGATTGTAATATTACCTGTTCCTGGTACAAGGTAAACTCTTGCAACTGATTTTTTTCTTCTTCCTGTTCCGTAGAATTTTGCTTTAGCCACTGTAATGTCCTCCTTTCAACCTTTCCTTAAAATGTAAGCTCAACTGGCTTCTGAGCCTGCTGCTCATGATCCGGTCCAGCATATACATGAAGCTTCTTAATCATAGATCTTCCTAAAGGTCCTTTTGGAAGCATTCCTTTAACTGCGAGTTCGATAACCTTCTCTGGTTTCTTAGCCATCATCTCTGCTAATGTAGTCTCTTTCATTCCTCCTACATAATCAGAGTGATTGTAATAAATCTTCTGGTTCATCTTCTTACCTGTTACGTTAATCTTCTCAGCGTTAACAACGATTACATAATCACCTGTGTCAACGTGTGGTGTGAACTGAGGTTTGTTCTTACCTCTTAAAACCTTAGCAACTTCTGATGCAAGGCGTCCTAATGTATATCCTGTAGCGTCAACTACATACCATTTTCTTTCAATCTTATCTGGATTAGCCATATAAGTCTTCATGGAATTCCCTCCTGTAATTCTTTAACGTTTATTTTTTTACTTCTCTATCGAAATCAACATGATTCCGGGGCTTTGGCCTCATGCTGTTTCTTCTTTTGCCATACTGTCATATTATATTATACTGGCCCGTGTGTGTCAACCATTTTCAATACTTTTTCCGAACTTTTTTTACACCTCTTTCCTCATGTTTTCAGTCTCCGATTCTATCTCTTTTTTTATTTTCTGATATTTCTTTCTATTACTTCTATATCTTTCTTTTCGCATTCATGGTATCATAGTTGGGAGGTTTTGACTCAATATCATAACTCATGCTTGATAAAATGCAAGAATTATTTTTTTTCGCCAATGTCATTGCTATTTTTTCTTGGGGGAATTATTAATATGCAAAAGAAAATTGACCTGATAAATGGTCCTATTTTATCTTCACTTACAAAACTTGCTCTTCCTATCATGGCAACTTCGCTGATCCAGATGGCTTATAATATGATCGACATGATCTGGATCGGACGTCTGGGAAGTTCCGCTGTCGCTTCTGTCGGCGCTGCCGGCATGTATATGTGGCTTTCTAACGGACTTGTTACTTTAGCAAGAATGGGAGGCCAGGTTCACGTTGGTCATGCAGTTGGTGCAGGACGCACAGACTTTGCAGGGCGTTATGCCGCCACTACATTTCAGATGACGCTTCTTCTCGGCGTTTTGTATGGACTGGTATGTACGATTTTTTCCAAACCTTTGATTGCTTTCTTTCACTTGACAAGCACATCGGTTATAAATGATGCTGTCAGCTACCTGATGATTACATGTGGGCTTGTAATATTTTCATTCTTAAATCAGATATTTACCGGACTGTTTACTGCCATCGGAAATAGTCATCCCGCCTTTCTTTCTACCAGCGTAGGACTTGTTATCAACATCATTCTGGATCCGCTGCTGATTTTCGGGATCGGTCCATTTCCTGCATTAAAAGTTGCGGGAGCAGCCATTGCGACGATCATTGCACAAATGGTTGTTACTCTGCTTTTTTTATTTTTTGCAAGCCAAGACCAGATTCTGTTTCACCATATTCATTTACTGCAAGCTCCAGATTCTAAGAAAGCTTCAGAAATTTTGCAGCTCGGGTTTCCTTCTTGTCTGCAAAGTCTTGTATTTACTGGCATTTCCATGACCATAGCAAGACTGGTTGCCGGATATGGTGATGCTGCAGTTGCCGTACAAAAAGTCGGTGCGCAGATTGAATCGATTTCCTGGATGACTTCAGATGGTTTTGCCTCTGCCGTCAATTCCTTTATCGCTCAGAATCATGGTGCCGGAAAAGAAGACAGAATCCATGCCGGATATCGGTCCGCTCTGAAAATCGTACTTCCGTGGGGGCTTTTCTGCACCATACTTTTGGTATGTTTTCCGACTCCGATTTTTAAGATTTTCATCACAGAACCCGATGTTATCCCGATGGGGATCAGCTACTTGATGATCCTTGGTTTTTCTCAATTATTTGCCAGCCTGGAGATTACAACCTCCGGTGCATTTTGTGGTTATGGCAGGACGCTGCCGCCTTCCATTACCGGAATTACTTTGAATCTGCTTCGAATCCCGATGGCACTTGCACTGACCGCAACGCCACTGGCACTTAGCGGAATCTGGTGGAGCATTTCCATCACTTCTATTTTAAAGGGCTTGATTCTATTTATCTGGTTCCAGCTTACTATGAAAAAGAAATAATATTACATAAAGAAAGAAGGCATAATTATGTGGACTTATAACAGTGTATTTTACCAAATTTATCCGATTGGTTTCTGTGGTGCTCCTGTGCACAATGACGGTGTAACGGTTCCCCGCATCCGCAAGATCATGGAATGGTCCGATTATCTAAAAGACCTCGGTGTAGATTCCATTTTATTAAATCCAATCTTTGATTCCGACAATCATGGATATGACACAAGAGATTTTCGAAAAATCGACTGCCGACTTGGCACAAACGAAGATTTTTCAGATGTCTGCAAGGATTTGCATGATCACGATATCAAGATTGTACTGGACGGTGTGTTTAATCATGTCGGCCGTGGCTTTTGGGCATTTCGTGATGTCCAGGAAAAGAAATGGGACTCTCCATATAAGGATTGGTTCCACATTAGTTTTGATGGTAACAGTTGTTATAACGATGGGTTCTGGTATGAAGGATGGGAAGGACATTTTGAACTGGTCAAATTAAATCTCCAAAATCCGACAGTGGTCGATTATCTTTTGGACTGTGTCCGCTTCTGGATTGATACTTTTGACATCGATGGACTCAGGCTTGATGTTGCATACTGCCTGGACCGCGAATTTATGAAACGTTTGCGCCAGTTCACTCAGGAATTAAAGCCCGATTTTGCCTTGATTGGAGAAGTTCTTTTCGGAGATTATAATCAGATTGTCAATGATGAAATGCTTCACAGTTGCACGAATTACGAATGTTATAAAGGACTTTATTCCAGCTTCAATTGCATGAATCTTTTTGAAATCGCACATTCCCTGAACCGCCAGTTTGGACCAGAGGATTGGTGCATTTACCGCGGAAAGCATCTTATGACTTTTGCTGACAACCACGATGTCACAAGACTCGCCAGCATCCTGACTAACCCGGCACATATTCCGCTGGCATACGGTCTGCTTCTTGGTATGCCAGGCATACCATGCCTTTATTATGGAAGTGAATGGGGCGAAAAAGGCGAGAAAGCACCAGACAATGATTATGCACTTCGCCCATGTTTTGATGCACCAAAACCAAATGAACTCACAAAATTCATTAAAAAATTAATCCAGATCCGTCAAAACAGTGATGCTCTCTGCAATGGCTCTTACCGAAATGTAGTAATCCAGAATCATCAACTCATATTCGAGCGTTGTTCAGAAAAAGAACGTATACTGGTCACTGTCAATGCATCTGACTCACCCTATACCGCATGGCATCAGGAATTGAATGGAACGGTCCATGACCTGATCAGTGATACAGAAATTCATATGGACGGAAAATTAGAAATTCCACCATATAGTACGATGTACTTGAAATTTTAATAAGTTTTGCCCTGCGTAAAATCGAATTGGGGATGTAGTCAATCATTGATTAGCTACATCCCCAATTCATGTGAGATAGGGTTATTTTACTGCCTTGAATGCTTCATCAAGGTCTTGGATAATGTCGTCAATATTTTCAGTACCGATAGAAAGTCTGATAGTGTTTGGTTTGATTCCCTGGTCTAACAGTTCTTCTTCCGTGCACTGGCTATGTGTTGTTGTTGCCGGATGGATTACAAGTGATTTAACATCGGCTACATTTGCAAGGAGTGAGAAGAGCTCCAAATTATCGATAAAGTCTTTTGCTTTCTGTGCATCTCCTTTGATTTCGAATGTGAAGATAGATCCTCCACCGTTCGGGAAGTATTTCTTGTAAAGTTCCTGCTGCTCTGGATCTGTAGATACAGATGGGTGATTTACATGCTCTACCTGTGGATGGTTGTTCAAGTATTCTACAACTTTCAGTGCATTCTGTACATGACGCTCTACACGAAGTGAAAGTGTCTCAAGTCCCTGTAAGAACAGGAATGAATGGAATGGTGAAATTGTTGCACCTGTATCACGAAGCAGGATTGCACGGATCTTTGTAACAAATGCTGCGGCTCCAACTGCTTTTGTGAAGCTGATTCCGTGATAACTTGGGTTTGGTTCTGTCAGTGAAGGGAATTTTCCCGATGCTTCCCAGTCAAATTTTCCTCCGTCTACAATGACTCCACCGATTGTTGTTCCGTGTCCACCGATGAATTTTGTTGCGGAATGTACAACGATGTCAGCACCGTACTCGATTGGTCTTACAAGATAAGGTGTTGCAAATGTGTTGTCTACTACCAACGGTACTTTATGTGCATGTGCAATTTTTGCATATTTTTCTACATCTACTACATCTGAGTTCGGATTTCCAAGTGTCTCAATGAATAATGCTTTTGTATTTTCCTGGAATGCTGCCTCAACTTCTTCCTCATTAAAAATGTCAACAAATGTTGTTGTGATTCCATACTGTGGAAGTGTGTGCTCTAATAAGTTGAAGGATCCACCATAAATATTTTTAGCTGCTACGATGTGATCACCGTTCTGTGCCAGGTTCTCGATTGTGTATGAAATTGCGGCAGCTCCGGAAGCAACTGCAAGTGCTGCAACGCCACCTTCCAGTGCTGCGATTCTCTTTTCGAATACATCTTCCGTTGGATTTGTCAGACGTCCGTAAATGTTACCAGCATCTGCCAGACCAAATCTTGCTGCTGCATGATCGCTGTTGCGGAATACATAAGATGATGTCTGGTAAATCGGAACTGCTCTTGCATCTGTAACCGGGTCCGGCTGCTCCTGTCCTACATGTAACTGCAATGTCTCAAATTTAAATTTTCTGTTCTCTCTTGTAATTTTTTCACTCATAATCCCTATCTCCTTTTCTTCTACTAAATCTCTATTCACCTTGCCAACAATCTCACTTGTTTTTTGGGTGTGTTTTTTGCAGATTGCTCTGCTATTTTCATTGTTTCTATCAAACACATTTCCTATCTGTTTGATAGGTATATAATAGCATGACAATTCCTACCTGTCTAATATGTAAAAGAGAAAGCTGGCTATAAGTAATTCCTATAGTCAGCTTCCTGTATCTTTCTCATATTTTCATCTTCACTTCTAGCTCTGCTTTTGATCCGCTTTTATATCTTCCACGCCACGGATGTCCATGCCCATAGCTTTGTATTTTCGGATTTCTTCCAGATATTTCTGTCCCAAAGGACTAAGCGCCACACCCTTTCGCTTCAGATAACCAATCGTCATATGCTCATTGGATTTCAGCTTCACTGCACAGTAATCTTCACCGTTGAGTCCCTCACATATAATGCCACAGCAAAGTGTGTATGCATTCAACCCTACCATGAGATTTAAAAGGGTCGCCCGGTCATTCGCCCGGATCAGGCGCTTGTATTCGTAAGTACTTAACACTTCCTCTGCAAAATAGAACGAATTATAATTCCCCTGCTCAAATGCAAGACACGGGTATTCTTCCAGTTCTTCTATGGAAATCTCTTCCTTATTTGCAAGAGGATGCCCTTTCCAAAGATAAACATAGACACCACAGTCCAAAATTGGATGAAATTCCAGATCAGACTCCTTAATCATCTTCGTCAATACCTTCTGATTAAAATCATTGATATAAATAATTCCTATCTCGCTGCGAAATTCCTTTACATCTTCAATGACTTCATATGTTTTCGTCTCACGGACCGCAAACTCGTACTCATCCATGCCAAACTGTCTGACCATTTCCACAAATGCATTAACTGCAAATGTATAATGCTGCATAGACACTCCGAATTTTTTCTTTACATTTTTACGTTCGATATAATGAGACTCAATCAGTTCATATTGTTCTACAACTTGTCTTGCGTATCCCAGAAATTCGATTCCTTCCTGGGTAACCGACACCCCTCGGTTGCTTCGCTTGAATAACTCTACTCCAATCTCTGTCTCCAGCTCTTTGACTGCCTGCGACAAACTTGGCTGCGAGATAAAAAGTGCTTTTGATGCCTCATTCATAGACCCGGTATCTGCAATTGTAATCACGTATCTTAACTGTGTCAGTGTCATATCTTACACTCCTGTCTTACGTTTTAGCCTTCTTTGCATATTGGGTTTTCAATGTCTTCATTTTTCATCAGATCTGCAAGAGTAAATCGATCCGTGTACTCTATGATCACATCCCAAAGACCTTCCCAAAACTTCACTGTCCTACACTGTTCATAATGTCCGCATGCATTTGGCTCATCTTCAATGCAGCCTACCGGAGCCAGACTGCCTTCTGCTGCCCGTAAAATCTCTCCAGCTGTATATTCTTCTGGTTTTTTTGCCAGCATATAACCACCGTTATTTCCACGAAAGCTCTTTACATATCCTGATTTCGTGAGAATCGGCATGATCTGCTCCATATATTTCAGTGTAATCCCCTGTCGCTTTGAAATATCTTTTAAGCGAATATATTCACCTGTGTTATGCTCTGCAAGATCGATCATGATCCGAAGTGCATACCTTCCTTTTGTTGAAACTTTCATTATTTCACCAGTACTTTCTCGATTTCTGCCATGTACATTATGTGGTAATCTTTCTCCGGATACCATCTCTCATCGTTTTCCGGTGCATCAAAGCACTCTGGTTTCATTTCCTGATGATATAACTTCTTACATACAAAAATCATCTCTGCTTCTTCCACTCCTGTTGTTCCGTCGACCGGATAAGGATGAAGTCCAGCTGCCGCCCACTTATCCTCCACATCACGTCCACTGACTGTTCCACAGTAGTTCAGCGCTTTACGCTCCTCCTCCGGGAGAAATGATAACGTAAAGTGATCCGTCTGATCTACAAATTCTTTTGTATAACGGTTTGGGCGGATGTATGCGGTTGCAACATTCTTTCCCCACATAATACCAAGACCTCCCCAGCTTGCTGTCATCGTGTTTGACTTCTTCTCATCTCCTGCTGTAATCAGCATCCACTGTTTACTTATCTTCTTAAATGGGTTAAATTCAAGACTTTCAATTGGTACTTCATGAAATGCCATATTTCATTCACTCCTTTTATTCTTCAGTTCCATAAACCTGCACTTCTGCAATACAAGTGTCATTCCAGCTCGTCTTGAGACCTCTGTATACCTGCTCAATAATCAGCTTAAGTTCAGAGGTTTTACATGTATCTGAAAATGTGACCCAGTATTCTTTTTTTTCATCTGAAAATGTAACTTTCCGAATTAAATGGTCGGTCTGAATATCCAGTTCTTTCGGTCTGTTATTCTGCTCATATGCAGCATCATCTTTCCAGCTTCCAAGTTTCAGTGCAAGATACTTTACCGTATATGTTTTTTCAAATTTAAGTGTAAGATTTTCACCCTGTCCGTATCCTGCTACATCTTCCTGCCACGACGTCACTTCCTGACCGTCAATTGCTTTCTCGGCTGTGTTATCATCAAGTTCTGAACTCGCCTTGGAAGATACAGGCTGAATCTGTACATAAGAATCAAGATCCACAGGAGTTGCTTCGTCTACAGAAATTGTAATCTCAGCTTCTTTTTTATCTTCCTGTTCCTGCTGTTCTTCCTGCTTTCGTTCTGTCTTGTTTTTCTTCTTATTTGCCTCTATTGTCTTCTGATCCGGCAGTGCATCTTTCGGATCTGCAGTCAGCTCACCTTGCGTCTCACTGACCTGTTTTTCGAACGCATGGTAACCGGTCTGTGCAACAACAGAGCCAAGCACGACTCCAGCCAGCACAACGCCGCCTATCATGATCCATGTCCTTGATTTCTTTTTTTCCAGTTTGTACCCACAATGTGGGCAGTAAGATTCTCCATCGTTAATCGGTTTGTCACATCTTGGACACTTCATAGGTTCCACCCTCTACTTATGATAATATTTACCTTTATAATGTTGGGGCAAAAGTCCCCAACATCATTTTATATAATTATATTTTATTTTACAATGACCTTGCGGAAATTTTTCTTTCCTTTTTTCAGAACGATTCCTTCTCCGCCAAAATCTTCTCCGGCAAATGTGTGGGCAATATCTGTGATTTTCTCTCCATCTACAGACACTCCACCTTGCTGTACTGCACGGCGTGCTTCAGATTTGGAAGCTGTCAGGTCGCATTTTACAAGCAGTGTCATAATATCAATGTTGCCATCTGTAAGATCAGCCTCTGTAAGTTCTGTCTTAGGCATATCTGCTGCAGCACCTGTACTAAATAATGCCTTTGCAGCCTCCTGTGCTTTTTTAGCCTCTTCTTCACCATGAACAAGACTTGTCAGCTCAAATGCAAGGATTTCTTTCGCTTTGTTAAGCTCTGCTCCTTCCCATTTATCCATTGCGTCAATCTCTTCTAACGGAAGGAATGTCAGCATACGGATACATTTGAGAACGTCAGCATCTCCTACATTTCTCCAATACTGGTAAAACTCAAATGGGGAAGTCTTGTTTGGATCAAGCCATACCGCACCGCTCTGTGTTTTGCCCATCTTCTTTCCTTCGGAGTTCAGAAGCAGTGTAATTGTCATAGCAGAAGCATCTTTTCCAAGTTTACGACGAATCAACTCTGTACCTGCAAGCATATTGCTCCACTGATCATCTCCGCCAAATTCCAGATTACAGCCGTATTTTTGGAACAACTCATAGAAATCATACGCCTGCATGATCATGTAGTTGAACTCGAGGAAGCTAAGTCCTTTTTCCATTCTCTGCTTGTAACACTCTGCTGTCAGCATACGGTTTACAGAAAAATGCGGGCCAATTTCGCGAAGGACTTCTATATAGTTCAGCCCAAGAAGCCAGTCTGCATTATTAACCATAAGTGCTTTTCCATCTGAGAAATCGATGAAACGGCTCATCTGCTTTTTAAAGCAATCACAGTTATGCTGGATCTGCTCTGGAGTCATCATACTTCTCATATCTGTTCTTCCAGATGGATCTCCGATGTATCCTGTTCCCCCACCGATCAGAGCAATTGGTTTATTGCCTGCTTCCTGCAGACGCTTCATCAGACACAGTGCCATAAAATGTCCTACGTGAAGACTGTCCGCCGTCGGATCAAATCCAATATAAAATGTTGCTTTTCCATTGTTTACTAAATCTCTGATTCTTTCTTCATCTGTTACCTGAGCGATCAGACCTCTCGCCTGTAACTCTTCATAAATTCCCATGATTTTCTCTCCTTTATCTCATTCATATTTTTATAAGGACGATATGTTGGTTCTTATTCGCGCGAGTGCGCATCCTGCCGGAGGCTTTTTGTATAATAGGAAAT
>ERZ837487.3149-NODE-3149-length-15427-cov-24.999024_pt1 | contig 15427 bp, 10 predicted proteins | sample MGYA00519911_ERZ837487 | MGnify/ENA primary metagenome ERZ837487 (study PRJEB31850, sample SAMEA3708818) | human gut metagenome | biome: human gut; feature: human-associated habitat; material: faeces | place: China | collected 2014 ...
CGGCGTGCGCTACGAATCAGTAGGCCGGGGGTTCGAGTCCCTTCCATCGCACCAAGAAAAACCAGTACACATTGTGTACTGGTTTTTCTTTTTGTCTACACAATGGAAGGGGCTCGAACAAGGCGGCGGCGCACAGCGCCGCAAGCAATCAGCCCAGTGGGCTGTTGCTTAGCCTGCGGGTCCCAACGGCTAGGAATGTCTACCGTGGAAGCTGTGGATCGAAAGATTTCATGGCATTTTTGTTTTTGCGGCAGAGGCTGCACACACTTGCACACTTTACAGAACAAGCCCCGCTCCGGGCATTCGCTCGAAGCGGGGCTTGTCAACAGCAGGATCAGTGTTCGTCAGAAATCGGAATTACACTTCCTTGCAGAGCCGAGTCAGTTCTTCAATGGCGGCATCTTCATCTGTACCATCTGCGGCGATGGTAACCGTCTCGCTGCACTTGACGGCCAGACCCATGACGGCAAAGATCTTCTTCATATCGGCAGCTTTGCCGTTTTTCGTCATGGCGGCTTTGCTCTCAAAGCCCTTGGCGGCTTTGCTCAGGATCCCGGCGGGGGTCTGCCTGCAAATTAGAAAAACTGAAAAGAAGAAAGAAGCTTCAGAGAAACGAAGTTGACTTAGGCCTTGGCGTCCGCAGCGGCGTTGGTGCCTGCAATGCGGCCGAAGGCGATGATGTCGGGGTAAGCGTTGCCGCCCAGACGGTTGTTGCCGTGGATGCCGCTGGTCACCTCACCGGCTGCGTACAGACCGGAGATGGTGCTGCCGTCGGTGCGCTCGGAGATGCAGCCAGCACTGCCGCCGCCCAGCTCATCTGCTACAATCAGAACCGCGCCATCCCGGAGCGGGGCCGCCAGCCCCGTGCCGACGGCGGAGCAGATGAGATCTGAAACAAAAGACTGCCGCCCGGCCTGTGAGAAATCAAGGCCGGGCGGCAGTTCGCTTTTTTGAAAGGACAGGATGCGAAAGACTTACTGTGCTGCGTTCAGGGCGTCCTGCAGTTGGTTCCAGGCTTTGATGACCTGCGGACGGAAGGTGTGATCATTCGGGCGGAAGACTTCGCCGTTGTCTTTCAGCAGCCCCTGCTCTACGCACCAGAGGGCAGCTTTCTGATGATCGACTTCGGCAGCGCTGATGTCGGGATAGAGCACCTTGCTTACAGGTTAAGGCCTGCCTGCAGCGATCCACAGCAGGTCGGCCAGCTGCTGACGGCTGGTGGGGATCGACGAGCCTTCGGGCAGGATGCTCTCCAGCCAGACGCGGGTGACGACAGCATAACTCACAGCGCCAATGGCAGTGACTGCCACGACAGCTCCGGCCACGCCGGCACCGTCGCTTTCTCCGCCGGGGCCAGCCGGCTCAGACGGCCCGGACGGCTCAGACGGCCCGGACGGCCCGGACGGCTCAGACGGCTCAGACGGATCGGTGGAGGAAGAGGTCTGGATGGTGACAGCGGAATCCGGCATGGTGAAGTAGTATTTGCCATCAGTGTCATTCATAATGCTGACACTGCCGGTGATGGAAAGATTCTGGAAAAATTCTTCCACAGAAATAGCGGTAAGCCGGGCACCCTGATAATCATACAGGGTCCTGGGCTCATAGCTCCAGCCGTCGCCGGAAGTATAAACGGGCACGCCGTTCTCATCCAAATACAGTTTGCCGTCCGGAGAGGGGTTCGGGGCAGGAGCCACGACCTGACTCAGGGTGATATCAGAAGTGCCGTCCGGGGTCAGGGCAAAGCCGTTGCTTGTGGCATAGAGCACGCTTGCGGGCGGGTCTTTTGTCTGAGCCGTTGTCACACCCGGGATATCGTCTGCGCCAATGGCCTTGCCGTTGACCGAAGCGAGGGTGCGGGAGCTGCCGTAGCTTGTTGTACCAGCTATATAAAGGGAGGGACTGCCCACAAAGCCGATGGTATCCAGACCGGAGACGCCGTAGCCGGAATTGCAATCGTACAGGATCGCGAACAGCTTCGTGTTGGTTTCGCCGTCTGCCATCTTGATGGTGTGCATCCCGTCAAAATTCTGCTTGTTGTTCAGGAAAGCGCTGTTGGTGATGATATTGCTGGCGGGGTAGTCGGTCTTGCTCTTGAAGACGCAGTGACCAATCGTGCCGTTGCCGGTCAGGGTGACGGTGTTGGCTGTAGAACTTTCATGAAAATGATCACCCGCTACGGTGCCGTCGCCGATAAAGTCGCAATGATCAATTTTGCCGTTGTTTTCGACGGCGTAGTCAGAGGCGCGCTCACCGATCCGGCAGGTAGAGATCACACCGGTTGCATTGTTGGTGGTGAGCTTGGGGTGGATGCGGGAGTTGGTAATAGTGCCGTTGTTGACGACATCGCCGTACCACAGGTTCCAGCCATCCACCGCGGCATTGTTGACCACTTTGCAGGAAGTATAATAGTTCAGTGTGCTGTGGTTGACAAAGGTATAACCGGCTTCCAGATACAAGGTCTCGGTGGAACCGTCATAATGCCAGCCGGTGCCGGACGCATTCGTTTTGTGATCCATGCCGCTGCCGATAGGGTAGCCGTATGTGGCATTATCCCCCTTGTGCCCGAGCAACATGACGTCGGACATTTCAATGGGAGTGCTGGAAGCATTATCTGCCGCAAACGCTCCGGGGGGGGGTAAAATGCTCAGCATCATGCCGAACGCCAGCACAAGACTGAGGGCGCGTGTTCTGAGACCCATAAGCTACCTCCTCAAAAAAGAAAGGATTCCTCCATGCAATAGCATGTTTTGTACAGATCCATAGTATCATGGTTGCAGTTTTGTTGCAATATGAAGCTAAAAAATCCGACGAAAAGTTTGTGCAATCTGCAGACAAAAAATAGACCGGAATGCCTGTACGGCATTCCGGTCTGCGGATAAAATGCACTTTTACAATTTTTTCTCTTCCAGCAGCTTCTGCACCTCATGCAGATCTTTGCATTCGGCGGTGTACAGGCGGCGCATCTCGTCGTTGGCGGGGGCGAGATCGGGCACCATCACGGTGACAAAGCCCCCGGCGGCACCAGCGCGCACCCCGTTGTAGCTGTCCTCCAGCACCAGCGTTTGGGCCGGGGCGGTGCCCAGCGCCTTGGCTGCAGCAAAAAAGATCTCCGGGTCCGGCTTGGAGGCGGTGAACTGCTCGCCGGAGATGATGGCTTTAAAATGACCGGTCATGTCCCAGCCGTTCAGGTGATGCAGGATGGACGCCATCCGGCTGGAAGAGGCCACTACCATGGGGATATGCCGTGCTTCCAGATAGGCGATCAGCTCGTCCAGCCCCGGCTTTTTGGGCGGCGGAGCCTGAAAGGCAAGCTCGGCCTGTGCGTGCAGGGCATCCATGATGGCCTGCGTGTCGCACTCTTCGCCGTAGAACCGGCGCAGCACCGCCCGCATGGAGTCGCCTGCCGTGCCCCGGGCGGCGGCGTCCAGCCCTTCCTTATAAGAAAGGCCCAGTGTGGCCAGTGCGGGCTTCCACAGGGTGGCCCAGACGCGCTCGGTGTCGAACATCAGGCCGTCCATATCAAAAATAACTGCTTTGATCATAACAGAATATTCCCCTCAGAGACAGAAAAAAGGTTCGGATATCGCTATTGTATCATATTTTGTGCAGTTTGCACAGCAAAAAGCAGGCAATTCCGCGCAACTTAACAGGGGGAAAGATGAAAGATTTTTCGTTTCCTTGTAAAACGATTTCATAATACTATAATAGAAAACAACATTCGGTGTTTGCGGGCGCATTTTCACTCGCTGCGCCCGAGATCAGGAAAGAGGGAAATTTATCATGTTGGATATCAAGATCACCCGGACCACGCATCCGAAGCAGAAGCCCGATGAGAACAATCTGGGTTTTGGTAAGAAGTTCACCGACCATATGTTCGTGATGGACTACACCGAGGGCGAAGGCTGGCACGATGCCCGCATCGTCCCCTACGGCCCCTTTGAGCTGGACCCGGCTACCGTCGTGTTCCATTACGCTCAGGAGATCTTTGAGGGCATGAAGGCTTACCGCACGGCCGATGACACCGTCCAGCTGTTCCGCCCGGACTGCAACGCAAAGCGTTTTCAGGATTCTGCCGATCGTCTGTGCATCCCCAAGATCCCGGTGGAGGATTACATTCAGGCAGTTGAAACTCTGGTGGACGTGGACCGCGACTGGGTGCCCCACACCGATGGTGCTTCCCTGTACATCCGCCCCTTCATCTTTGCCAATGATGTAGGTCTGGGCGTGCACGCTTCCAAGCACTATATCTTCTGCATCATCTGCGCTCCGTCGGGCGCTTACTACGCCGAGGGCATCAACCCCGTGCGCATCTACGTTGAAGACGAGTATATCCGTGCCGCTCCCGGCCTGACCGGCTTCACCAAGTGCGGCGGCAACTACGCTGCTTCCATCAAGGCCGGCGAGCTGGCCGAGGAGCAGGGCTATGCACAGGTGCTGTGGCTGGACGGCGTTGAAAAGAAGTACGTCGAGGAAGTCGGCAGCATGAACATCATGTTCAAGATCGACGGCAAGGTCTACACCGCTGCAACCGTCGGCACCGTTCTGCCCGGCGTTACCCGCCGCAGCTGCATCGAGCTGCTGAAGGACTGGGGCTATGAGGTCGTCGAGGGCAAGCTGGCCATTGCCGACATCATGCAGGCTGCCCGCGACGGCAAGCTGGAAGAGGTCTTCGGCACCGGCACCGCCGCTGTCGTCTCCCCCGTCAAGGAGCTGGTCTGGAAGGGCGAGCACGCTTACATCGGCGACGGTAAGATCGGCCCTGTCACCCAGAAGCTGTACGATACCATGACCGGTATGCAGTGGGGCAAGATCCCCGATACCAAGGGCTGGATCGTCCCCGTCGAGAAAAAGAACTGATCCAGATTCTCCGGAGAGAACCTTTTTATTCAGAATGAGGATAAACGCCGCCAGGCCCAACCGCTCGGCGGCGTTTGCCGTATCTGGACAGACGAGAGGACTGTAGGGAACGGGCTTGCCCGTTCCGCTTTGGCTGCATCATCCGGCGGCGGAACGCATGAATGCGTTCCCTACAGAACTCTCCCGGGGAAATCGGTTTCCCGTCAAATCTCCGAATTTTTCCGGCAGAATTGCATTCTTTTCCCCGCAGTGCTACACTACCGGTAAAGGGACCCTGCATTGCGGCAGGGCCTGCAGGAAAGATCGAGAGGGAAACTGTCATGGTAAAAAAATGGAGCGTGAACTACCCGGCGGTCAACGGCACCGAGCAGCGCAGAGTGTATGTTTATCTGCCCACGATGTATGAGTCCGAGCCGGACCGCCGGTATCCGGTGCTGTACATGTTCGATGGTCAGAACGTCTTTTTTGACGAGGACGCCACCTACGGCAAGAGCTGGGGCGTGGCCGATTATCTGGACTACACCGACACCCCGCTGATCGTGGCGGCGGTGGAATGCAACGCCGGGCCGAACAACGAACGTCTGGTGGAGTATTCGCCCTACCGGTTCGACGACCCGCAGTTCGGCCACTTCGACGGCAAGGGTCAGGCCACCATGAGCTGGTACATCCACCGGTTCAAACCCTTCATCGACCGCAACTTCCGCACCCTGCCCGACCGGGAGCACACCTTCATCGGCGGCAGCAGCATGGGCGGCCTGATGAGCCTGTACGCCCTGTTGCAGTACAACGATACCTTCAGCCGGGCGGCGGCGCTGTCGCCGTCCATCTGGGTCTCGCCGGAAAAGCTCTCCGGCCTTGTGGGCCGGGCAAAGCTGGCTCCCGGCACGGTGCTGTACATGGATTACGGCTCCCGCGAGATGGGCAACCACGACGGGATGCGCCGGGACTTTGCCGAGATGTGCAGCAAGGTGATGACCCGGGGCATCCACCTGACAAGCCGCATCGTGCCCGGCGGCACCCACAGCGAAGCCAGCTGGGAAAAGCAGCTGCCTTTCGTGTTCCATACGCTGATGTATGAGGTGGAGGAGTAACGGGCAGCAGCCTAGCCCTCTCCGTCTGCTCCCGTTGGTCGCATCCACCTCTCCCAAAGGGAGAGGCCTTGGCAAAGAGATGAAGTTTTTGTGGACTGCCAAGGGCTCCCACTTTGGGGGAGCTGGCAAAGCCGACAGGCTTTGACTGAGAGGGCAAGCACGCTAAAAATGACCATCGTCAACAAAGGAGGAATCACCATGGAAATGCAGTACTTCAAAGACTACAGCCCCGCGCTGGGCCGCGACATGGAGTGCAAGATCTACGGCCATGCCGGCCGCCCGATGCTGTACATCCCCTGTCAGGACGGACGGTTCTTCGACTTCGAGAACTTCCACATGAACGACACTCTTGCTCCGTGGATCGAAAGCGGAAAGATCATGGTCCTCTCCATCGACACCATCGATGCCGAGACATGGTCCGACACCACTGCCGACCCCTACTGGCGTATCCGCCGCTATGAGCAGTGGCTGCACTACATCGTGGAGGAGGCCGTGCCCAAGATCCAGTACATGGCCAAGGAGCGCAACGGCTGGGACGACCTGCCCGGCGTCATTGCCTTTGGCTGCAGTCTGGGCGCTACCCATGCGGTCAACCTGTATCTGCGCCGCCCGGATGTATTCTGCGGCTGCCTTGCCCTCAGCGGCATCTACACCGCCCACTACGGCTTCGGCGACTACATGGACGAGCTGGTCTATATGAACTCCCCCGTGGACTACATGAAGAACTTCCCGGAAGATCACCCCTACATGCAGCTGTACCGCAGCCAGAAGGCGGTCATCTGCTGCGGTCAGGGCGACTGGGAGCGGCCGGACACCACATGGTTCCTCAAGCGCATCTTTGAGGCCAAGCACATCCCCGTCTGGGTGGACTTGTGGGGCCACGATGTCAACCACGACTGGAACTGGTGGTATAAGCAGGTCGCATATTACATGCCGTATATTCTGGGCGAGCAGTAAAACAAACCCTCTCAGGCGCTGACGCGCCAGCTCTCCCGAAGGGCGAGCTTTGATGCATCTGACGGTTTGCAGTAAATAAGCTCCCCCTTCGGGGGAGCTGGCATCGCGCAGCGATGACTGAGAGGGGCGCCTCCCTCCCAGAGGGAGCTGGCACGGCATAAGCCGTGACTGAGGGCGTTCTTATAGAGGAAAGAAGAATCAACAAAAACCATGCAGAATTTTATTTTTATCTCCCCCAACTTCCCCACCAACTACTGGCAGTTCTGCCGTGAGCTGAAGAACAACGGCATGAACGTGCTGGGCATCGGCGACCAGCCCTACGACGAGCTGAAGCCCGAGCTGAAGGACAGCCTGAACGAATACTACAAGGTGGGCAGTCTGGAAAACTACGACGAGGTCTACCGCGCCGTGGCGTTCTTCACCTTCAAGTACGGCCGCATCGACTGGCTGGAGTCCAACAACGAATACTGGCTGGAGCGGGACGCAGCCCTGCGCACCGATTTCCACATCACCTCCGGCTTCCAGACCTCCGATATGCCCCGCATCAAGTACAAGAGCAAGATGAAGGAGTACTACCAGAAGGCTGGCATCGCCACCGCTCGCTACCACATGGTGGATGACTTCGAGGGCTGCAAGAAGTTCATCGACGAGGTGGGCTACCCGGTGGTGGTAAAGCCCGATAACGGTGTGGGCGCATCCGACACCCACAGGCTGTCCAGCGAGGATGAGCTGAAGAAATTCCTCATCTACAAGGCCGCCAACCACCCGGATGTGGAGTACATCATGGAGGAGTTCGTCCGCGCCGAGGTGAACAGCTACGACGCCATCATCGACGCCAACGGCAACCCCATCTTTGAGGCCGGCAATGTCAGCCCCATGTCCATCATGGATATCGTCAACGACAACGACAACTCCATCTACTACATCATCAAGGACCTGCCCGAGGACACCCGCGCCGCAGGCCGTGCCGCCGTCAAGAGCTTTGGGGTGAAGAGCCGCTTTGTCCACTTTGAGTTCTTCCGCATGACCGAGGATCAGGCCAGCATGGGCAAAAAGGGCCAGATCGTGGCGCTGGAAGTCAACATGCGCCCCTGCGGCGGCTTTACCCCGGACATGATCAACTTTGCCCGCTCCACCAACGTGTACAAGATCTGGGCGGATATGATCGCCTTCGGCGGCACGGATATGCCGGTGGGCGAGCACTTCTACTGCGCCTTTGCCGGCCGCCGCGACGGCAAGCACTTCGTGTACAGCCACGAGCAGATCATGCAGAAGTATCAGCAGAACATGCGCATGGTGGACCGCATCCCGGATGCGCTGTCCGGCGCCATGGGCAACCAGATGTATGTGGCAACCTTCTCCACCCGCGAGGGCATGGAGCAGTTCTATGCCGACGTGCTGGCCACCACCGACGAGACCAACGCCGCCGCACAGGCCCAGCTGACCCAGATCCTTGCACTGGGCGAGCCGGAAGAGACCGCTCCGGCAGCCAGAAAGGCCCCTGCAAAGAAAAAGTAAACACTATAAAATCAACGCGGTTCAGCCCGGAAACGGAGGTACAGGCGATGAAATGGATGAAACAGGCAGCAAGAAATCTTGTGGCAATGGCAGCGGCGCTGTGTCTGTTGCTGCCCTGCGCCGTTCCGGCATCGGCGGAAAGCCTGCAGACGCCGGTGTGGATGCAGGCGTGGGGCGGCACCCGCACCGCCGGAGTGGTCGGCCAGCTGGAACAGGACCGTTTCACGGCCACCATCCGGGTGGGCGAAATGAACGGCACTGTGGAGCTGGTACGCGACAACGGTAAAATGTACTGGAAGGCCGAAAAGCTGGACGGCACCGAGGTGTTGTGCCTGCTGGTGCGGGACGGCTCGGCCTACCAGCTGGACCACAGCCGCAAGCTGGCCATCCGTCTGGGCGATGAATCTGCAGCCTACAGCATGATCGGCATCAGTGAGGAAGCGATGGAAAAATCGCTCGCCACAGGTAAAGCTGCCGGCTTTGCCAACGCGAAAAAGACCGTGAACGGCAAGACCTACGACGCCGAAGTGTTTGAGATGACGCTGGACGGCAAAGCCGTGGAGATGACCTACTGCTACGATACGAACGGCGCTCTGCGCTACCTCATCACCCGCATCGGCGGCAAACAGGCCTCCATGGAATACCGTTCGGTGTCCGACAAGGTGGACGAAAGCCTGTTGGAGATCCCGGCGGGCTACACCGTCTGCACCAAAGGCGAGGACGGCAGGCTCCGCGACGCCGCCGGAAACGTCGTGGGCGAATAACAGATCTGGCAAAAGCACCTGCAGAGTTTCTGCGGGTGCTTTTTCGTTGTCCCGTCCCGCAAAGTGTGCTATACTTAAAACCAGAAATTCTGAATGAGAACGAGGTATTTTTCATGAAAATTCCCGCAAACGGCTTTACCCACGCCGGCAAGTTCCACGCCGACGATGTGTTCGCCACTGCCCTTTTGCAGATCCTGCGCCCGGATATCAAGATCACCCGGGGCTTCACCGTGCCGGAGGACTTCGACGGCATCGTTTATGACATCGGTTTCGGCATGTTCGACCACCATCAGGAGCCGCGCGAGTACCGCGCCAACGGTGTGCCCTACGCAGCTTTCGGCCTGCTGTGGCGGGTACTCGGCCCCGGCCTTGTGGGCGAGCGTCAGGCGCGGCTCATCGATGAAAACTTCATCCAGCCGCTGGACCTGAACGACAACACCGGCGAGCAGAACAGCCTGTGCGACGCCATCGGCTTCTTCAACCCTGTGTGGGACTCGAAGGAAGATCAGGACGAGTGCTTCTTCAAGGCGGTGGCCGTGGCAAAGCAGATTTTGGAAAACCAGATCGCCAGCGCCAACGCTGTCAACCGCGCGGACGAAAAAGTGCGTCAGGCCTACCAGAACTCCCGCGACGGCATCGTGGTGCTGCCCTGCTATCTGCCATGGAAAAACGGCCTGTACAAGACCGATGCCCTGTTTGTGGTCTACCCCAGCCAGCGCGGCGGGTGGAGCGCCCAGTGCGTCACCGACCACAAGACCAAAAAGTCCAAGCTGCCCTTCCCCCAGAGCTGGGCCGGACAGCCGCAGGAGGTCATTGAGCAGAAAAGCGGCATCCCGGGCATCAGCTTCTGCCATGCCAGCCGTTTCCTCATCACGGCAAAGGATAAGGACACCGCTCTTGCGGCCTGCCGTCTGGTGCTGAAAAACAATGGCCGCATCTGATGCCGCACGGCCGAAGGCGGCCTTCGTGTATATGGTGCGCTGCACGGGCGGCACCCTGTACACCGGCTGGTCCACCGACCCCGCCGCCCGCCTGTGTGCCCACCGGAGCGGCAAAGGCGCAAAGTACACCCGGGCGCACGGTGCGGCAGCGCTTGCCTATGTGGAAAAGTGTGCCGACCGCCGTGCGGCCATGCGCCGGGAGTATGCCCTCAAACAGCTGCCCAAGGCGCAGAAGGAACTGCTGTGCCGTGCATGGCAGGCGGCGCAAAAGCCGTTTGTCTGAACCTTTGTTTCGAAAATGTCTGAAAAGATTGATTTTTGTGTGAAAATGTGGTATTGATAAGGTGATAATCTGTTCTTTTTTGCAAACGCTCCGGGGCAAACGCTCCGGCGGTGAGAAATAACTGGAAGAGAGCAAAGGATAAAGGAGGAATGGAACGTGAAGCGATTCCCGGAAATTGCCCGGCGCGCAGTATCGCTGGCTCTTGCAGCAAGCATGAGCCTGTCGGTGCTGGCACCCTGTGCGTCTGCGGCGGTCACTGCCCGTGACCTTGAAAACAGCGTGGACGAACTGGGCAATGTGGATCTGACGGACGAAGTGTTCAATGTTCCGGATGATACCGCTGCAAAGCCTGAGATCAGGGAGACGACGGAAGAGCCGGAGTTCCCTGCCGTGGAGGACGACGACCTGACCGAAGAACAGCTGGCCGAGCAGGCAGTTGTGGACGAGGCAGGCCATACAGAGCACACCCCGGACACCGACGCGGAGCCGGTGTACGAACAGCCCGCCACCTGCGCCGAGCGCGGCTATGCCATCTACCCCTGCAGCTTTACGCTGGAGCAGGAGGACGGCACGGTGGCGCACTGCTACCATCAGGTCGTGGTATGGCTCCCGCTGGCAGACCACGAGTGGGGCGAGTGGCAGGAGCCTGACGATGCAGACAGCCAGAAATACCGCGTGTGCACCGTCTGCAATGCTGTGGAATATGAGGACGGCACCGTTGTGACGCCCGGCGGTATTCCCGTTACCGACCCCGACCAGCCCGAATGGCTGCCGGGGGACGGGCAGGTTGATGCTTGTGGTTTGGGGGATTATGTCAAACAGCAATTCAATAAGGTTGTAGACGGCGTTAAGAACGCGTACAACGAATTAAAAAATGATCTTGATGAGAAGATCAAAGAAGCAGAAGCAAACGCTCAGAAAACACTGGATGAAAAATATCCGGACGATCATGATCCGAGCAAATCGAACGTTCTGAAACAAATAGAAAAGCACGATGCGACGTGCCTGACAGACGGATATATCAAGTACAAGTGTACGAGAACGGATAAAAAGCGTGTAAGTTCTTCAACCAATAATCCGATTAAGGGTATCTATAATGCATTGCCTAAAAGCTGGAAGACAAAGGTGCAGAATACGCTGAAAAGCAATGGTTTGGGGGAGTTGGCCAACCAGCTTGGAAACGACAAATTTACACTTACTTTTGATGTTCCGCTGACCTGTGAACATGATGAGAACAACCCGATCGTTGTTGAAACCGGAAAGGCTGCTGGCCACAAGTTCCCGGATGAGAATGACCCGGCAAACTGGATAGAGACGAAAAAACCGACCTGCACGGAAGACGGCGTAGAGACCCTGACCTGCACCAGATGTGGTGGCGAGGAAGACGGCGGCATAAAGACCCGCGCCATCCCGCACGGGAATGTTAAGCACCAGTGGGTCAAGATAGACTCAGTTGCTGCAACCTGCGAAGAGGAAGGTTATGACCTCTACGAATGCAGCGTGTGCAAGACGACCAAAAAGGAAAAGACCGCAGAAAAGCTGGGCCATCTTTTTACAAATTATGTAGACGACGGAAAGCCCGCCTGCCAGCCCCAGAGCAAAACGGCAACCTGCGACCGCCCAGGCTGTAATGCAACCGATACGCAGACCAGCGCTGCTTTGGTGCCCCACAAATTTACGGAGTGGACGGTTGATCAGGAATTTTTGGGTCAAGCGCTGTATTATAAATCCACCTGTAATATCTGCCATGAAGAGACCAAGCGGATCAATGTTGCAGAGAAAAAGCTGGACGAACTGGATAAAGCACTGGACAAAGACCCGACGCAGATGTCGAACAGTGAACTGACCGACATCGTTACCCTTTACAACGCGGCAAAGGCTGCTATTTCCTTGATGGATAAAGTCGGCGTGAATGTGGACTCTTACCAGAAGCGTCTGGATGATATGAAGACCCGCTATGACGCTGTTCAGCACGAATCCGAACAGCGCCTTGCACTGGCAGCTGCCAAGGAAGCAGTCAAGCAGGCGGAAGACCTGATCAACGGCAAAGACCCTGCCAATATGTCCAACGAGGACATGGCCGCTGTGATCGCAGCCTACACGGCAGCGGAAACTGCCGTGAATCAGTTGGACGACAGCAATGCAGGCAAGGCCGAGCTGAAAACACGGCTCGCCGCGCTGAAAAAGACCGTGGAACAGATCGAAGCTAAGTATGCCCAGAAGGTCATTGAAGATATCTGGAACAAGCTGAAGAACGGCGAGCTGGATAAATCCCAGCTGGAAGCGTTCAAAAAGGTGCTGGAAGATCTGGGACCCATTATCCCTGACAGCCTGAAGGAAAGCTATGAGCAGGTCGTGGATGCAGTGGATGCTGCCATCAAGGCCATCGACCTGGTAAATAACGCCAGCGCACTGATCAAAAAGCTGCAGGAAGAGATCAAGAACGGCAACATCAGTCAGGATACCATCAAGCAGCTGCAGGAACTGGTCAAGCAGGCCAGGGATCTGGTCGACCAGATCAAGGAAAACCCCATCCTGAAGAACGCTGTGGACACGATCATCAAGAACGCAGAAAAAGCCCTGAAGGAAGCTGCCGCCAACAAGGCGCTGGACGCCCTGAAGGAAGCCATCAAGAACGGCGATCTGTCCAAGATCGATGAGGCGTTCGATCAGGCGCAGAAAGCCATTGATGAACTGCGCCCCTATGCTCCGGATGTGGCGGATAAGCTCAGCAAAGCACTGGAAGAGATCAAAAAGACCTATATCCACGGCATCAAGGACGAGCTGGAAAAGGCGCTGAAAGACGGTACTTATCAGGAAAAGCTGGACAAGCTCAAGGATGTGGTCAAAAAGTACGAGGACATGATCAAGGAGCTCGATGTTTCCGGCGCCTTGAAAGAGCTGTGGGACACCATCCTGAACGAAGAACTGACCAAGCTGATCACGGATATGGCCAACGAGATCAACAAGATCGTCAACGATAAGGACATGTCCGCGCTGGAAAAGATCGCCGCTCTGAACAAGCTCAGCGACGATCTGCACAAGCAGCTGGAAGACATCGTCGGCAAGGACCGCGCCGATAAGCTGCTGGAACCCTTTGACAAACTGATCGAACAGGCCAAGGAGACCGTGGCAAAGGCTGCCGCCGCTGCAGGCAATTCCCTCATCAAGGAAGCGCTCAAGGCCATCAAGCAGGCAGTGGACAGCGCTGAAAGCAAGGAAGACGCCATCAACCAGATGGAGAGCATCTACGATCAGGCGCACGAACTGCTGACCAAGGCCGGTATGTCCGATGAGGACGCGACCGCAAAGCTGGAGCCGGTGCGCTCGGCCATCGACAGCGTGAAAAAGCTGCTGGACGAGTCTTTCGTCTCGATGGATACCATCAAGGCGGCAGTGGATGTGCTGGTGGATGCCATGCTGGAAAGCGACACCATCGAGGGCGGCCTGCACGATCTGGTGCGGGCAGTGCTGGACGGCAAGAACCTTGACCCCGCCGTGACCCGTGCGATCCTTGTGGTCGCCCGTGACGTTCTGAAAAAGGCAGACTGGAGCAGGCTGACCCCCAGCCTGCTGGACGACGTGATGGACATGGCCATTGATAAGGTCAAGGAAAAGATCAGCAAGAAGTACATCAGCCCTGTTGCCAAGGTTGCAAACGAGCTGATCGACGAGCTGAAACCCACCATGAACGACCTTATGCACAAGGAAGTGGGGCAGGATACGATCGATAAGGTGCGCGATGTGTTCCTGAAGGCACTCGACAACGGCATTGACGGCATTGATAAGGGCAAGAGCCGCGAAGATCTGCTGAATACGGCCCGCGATGACCTGCTCGGACTCAGCCCGGTGGTCTCTGCCGAGCTGAAGCGTATCGGTGCCAAGGCTGCCGAGAGCATCAATCAGGAAATGCACGATAAGGTCGAGGCAGCACTGCCCGGCGTGATCCTGCCGGATCTGATCGGCGACCTGATCGGTAATCTGGCCGAGGATATCGTCAACGACGAGATCGGCAAGGAAGACCCGAAGATCACGGCTGAGATCGACAAGTATGTCAGATATCTCACCTGCCCGGGCCACAAGCATGCTACCCGCATTTCGCAGGCTCAGGGCTGCACGTCCGATGAGATCACGGAAGATTACTGCGCCCGCTGCGGCTGGGTGTTCAGCAGCACCAAGACTGCGCCCGCACTGGGCCATGACCCGATGCTCGTGCCCGGCGTGGAGCCCACCCAGGATATGGACGGCCTGACCGACGGCGTCCAGTGTGCCCGTTGTGGCGCATGGCTCGAGCCGCAGGAAGTGCTCCCGGCCCTGAATCCCGAGTACGACAAGTGGTTCGTCAAGGCCGATGTCACTGCCGAGACGGTCAAGGCCACCGGTTACCAGAGCCAGCAGAAGCTGGACGAAGCCATCGACAGCGCCCTGAAGAAGGCTGGTTTCGAGCCTGCCAACAGCGAGCGGTTCCTCGCTCAGGTGCGCACCAACCTTGAAATCGATGAAGGCTACATCCTGCCCAACGACCGTTACCCCGAAGAGGGTGTGACCGGCATGGTCAGGTTCCCGGCCAAGGCCCCCGGCAAGGACGGCACCTACTACGCAGTACAGGTGGTCACCGCTGATAACCACGGCTATAACGCCGGCGACATTGTTGTCACCCCGCTCACCGTCACCAAAGAAGGCATCAGCCTCAAGACCGGTGTGCAGGCAGTGGTTGCCATTGCATGGAAGCCCAATAACTAAACCTATACGCGCTGAAGGCACCCGCAGAAATGCGGGTGCCTTTTTGTATACCCCCGTATAGATACCCTTGAAATGCATAATAATGGAATATTTGCATTTAAAATTGCATAAAGATGCAAATTGACCCAAAAGCCGTGTCAAATCCCTGTAAGGTTTGGCGGTTTTCTGCATTGACGAAAAATCCGCACGGCGTATAATAAAAGCATCAACCGCGAACCAAAGACAGAGGATGCGAAGGGAAATGCGCATCAGAGAACAAAAGTGTATTTTTAT